>Ga0065711_1002394_pt1 | contig 34193 bp, 18 predicted proteins | sample Hoacrofraction12_FD_59098 | JGI IMG/M metagenome (GOLD analysis project Ga0065711, IMG submission 59098) | Hoatzin crop microbial communities from Cojedes, Venezuela - Epithelial fraction 12 v2 (version 2) | ecosystem: Host-associated > Birds > Digestive system > Esophagus > Crop | place...
CAAACTGAAGCAGAGGAAGTTCCAGCTGAACATGAGGAAGAACTTCTTCCCTCTGAGGGTGACGGAGCCCTGGCCCAGGCTGCCCAGGGAGGTTGTGGAGTCTCCTTCTCTGGAGATATTCCAGACCCACCTGGATAAGGTCCTGTGCAGCCTGCTCGGGGTGACCCTGCTTCAGCAGGAGGGTTGGATTAGATGACCCACAGAGGTCCCTTCCAACCCCGACCATTCTGTGATTCTGTGAATTGAGATGGCCCCAAAGCCTGCAACAGTCACCTTTTAGTGAAACAGAAACAAATGGTACTGTCTGGAAAAGATCTGATGGGAATCAGGCATAGAAACCAAACCCTCTCTCTGCCATCAAACCCCAGTAGTCCTGCCCTGTCTAAATGGCTGCTAGTAGTGCCGCTGGGTCAGTCGGTCTGATACTGCAGCCTGTCCAATGGTAGAGTTTGTGTTTCAAATAGCAGCTACATGACAAACTTCAAACTTAATGGGAACACTCTGAACTTCAAAGTTTTTCATCTTTTTCAATTAAATCAACTGGGTTAATAGAAGATATTACCTCTCCCTCATATCTTGAACACTAAGGGTTATTCTATCACTGATACAAGTAGCTGTTGGAAGAAATTTGATTAGAAGTGTAGTAAAGATTTTGGTGACAGAATTTCTATGTATGAGGGACTGTACTTGCATTTCAGCTTTCCAAAGTTCACAATCTCTTTGTGTTGCCTTGCTCTGAAGCCTGAATTTTCATGTTCAGCATTCTGGTTTTGATGTCCGCATCGTCAGACACCAAGTTGTGGCAGGGAACTCGCTTTACCCCTGAAAACCAGGCTCTCCTAAGTGCCTAAAAGCAGTCGCTGTGGGAAGCTCGAGCATGAAGTAGTGAATCTGTACTGATACAGAATGACCTGTGAGTAAGTTAGCATTGTGTATGTGGCTGTAAAATGTAAGTTGGATACATAAGACATGACATTTTTCTTCTTTCTTTTCCTGATTGCATGACCTATGTACTCTGCTGTCACGTGAAGAACTTCAAATAGGCACATGCTAAATAGTATATTCTATTCAAATGAATTGCAGAGAGGATTGTGTAATGTACTTGCACTTTGTAACTTAGCATTCTATGGAGAGAGAATAATATGCTGAAAGTACAGGTAATTTTGAGCGACAGTGTCAGGAAAAGCTCTTTTGCAAGACAGTTCATGAACAGAAATGACAAGATATGTTGCAAATCTTCCTTGCCTTTGTTTAATACAAAAAAAGGCTGGTGGTTCTGAGTTGTTGTACTTATCAAACTGATTTCTGACAGTTGTGTACCTTTAGCGTCTTCCTCAAAGGCCGAGAAGCCTGGTAACCTCCTGATCAGGAATCGTAAAAAGTAGGGATGGTAAGGGCGTTAGTTAATTGCTTCCAAAATTTAGACTGGCTTCTTCATTTCTAACATACATGTTGTTTTTGTAGGATGCTGAAAATATAACCCGGTGTGAGATTTGTATACATATCATTGGTCTTAAGCGTGGTGCACCCTGGCACAGAAATGGCCCTTGGTTCTTTTGTGGAAGCAGTGTGCCCGTCTCCAGTACCACCGAGCCTTGTTGTTGATGCGACGTGGCCCGGGTTTACTGAAAGGGGCTGCTCAGTCCCCATTTCTTGGTAATGTTTCCACTGGAGGTTACTTACAGACTTTTTTCCCCCCACTGTTTGAAAAATGCTTTGTGAGTCTGTAAAGAGACTCTGAAATGAATAATAATGAGGTCAAAAGAAGTAAAGTGAGCTTGTTACCATGATGGCTGTTGAAAATTAATGAGACCTGCTTTGTGCCAGCGAAACAAATTCAGCTGCCTTCTGCCTATCTGCAAGAAAAATGCCCTTTATAAAAAAACAAACCCAAGAAATCTTACATTGCTGAAGTGCAAAGGTGTGGGAACATCTCGGCTGGAACAGCTGTTAGATTCTCCATGCTTCAGTCTTTTTTTCTCCTCAGACATCGCTGAAGAGCTCTTTTGGACTTGGCATGTCCTTCTCAGGAAGCCCGTTCAGAAATCAAGCAGAATATGTTCACTCACTTGGGGGGGTGGGAAGCAAAACCGATGTGCGTTGATTGATAAAATCCTAAACCAGGGATTCTGTGATCTCTTATTCTATCATAATCTGTTTATATTTGGCGTCGGAACAGTGTGGAAATTAGGGCCTTGCTGTGCAAAGAGCCACATAAACTCATACGAACGTAGTCCCCATCTTGAAGGCGAAACAGACATGGAGGAAGCGGGCAGATATCAAGTGACTTAAACTCCAGGTCATAGCAGGAATTTGTGCCGGAGCTGGGAGCCATTGAACTGTCTGAACGCCCGTCGATGTCTTTGTCATGGGGTTATCTAGTCTGCTGAAGATGCGCCTTTTTCTTTTTTTTAATGAAAAGTATTATTTGTGTGTCAATGTGTTTACTCAGTTCTGTTCATGTTTGCAATGATAAACATTATCATCTTCACTCTGCTAAATGGATGCTTACCACAGAGTCAAAGATCCAAATTATTATGAAAGTGTTTTTGTTATCTTTTCCTTTGAAATATCTCTTGAGGTCAGAGCTGAAGCGCAGTGGAAGCAAGGAAAGCCAGTTCTGCCATTGCTTGTGCCACCCCTGTTTTGCAGATAGGCTGCCATATCCACAACCCCTTTCCTGGGATTCCGAATGAAACGTAAAGAATGGCGCTGTGCTTTAGAAATCCTGAAGATCAGATTGCTTCACAGATCGCCCCGCAAAGAAAGTTGGGATAGTCTGTAGTTTTTAAGGAATGTTATTGTATTGACTCTGATTTCGCCATACAGCGTTCGATGCTGCAGCACCTTGGGTATGTTGACTGGTATCGTGGAAATGTATATGCTAGGTCTGGCTGGGATGGAGTTAGTTTTCTTCGTGTCAACCTGTATGATGCTGTGTTCCTGATTTGTGACCAAAACAGTGTTGATACCACAGCAGCATTTTATCTGTGGCTGAAGAGTGCTTATGCAGTGCCAAGACCTGCTCTGTTTCTCCCTCTGCCACCTGCCAGCAGGTGGGATAGGTGTGGACAAGAAGTTGGCAGGGGACACAACTAGGACAGCTGACTTGAACTGGCCAAAGAGATATTCCATACCTTATAACGTCAGGCTCCGCAATAAAACTGGAGGGAAGGGCAGTTAGCTTTGACCAGCAGTTTATGACACCGGCTTCAACTTTTTGTTTGTTTGTTTTGTTGGTTGGTATGTTAGCAACACTGGTTTGGTCACACATGCAAGGTGCAGCCCTACAAAGCAAAATAACTCCATCCAAACAGCTCCAGCACAGTTCGTGATCTCAGCTTGTCTCTGCTGAATGCAAGGTGCTGGCATAACGTGAACAAAGAAATGCATAGCAGTTAGAAGCTCAGGACCAGGTGAGGGGGAAAATCCCAACAAACAAACAACTATGCACCATCTTTTAAATGAAGTGTCCTAAGACCAGCTGTGTGAGGCATGTGGGGCTTTCTTCATAGATTACTATTGTTCTAGTTCATAGCTGAAAACCACTCCACTGTTTTATGAGCTTGCTTGCAGAAATGAATTGGAGGAAAGGGTAAAAGAGAACGGGGAATTAAGATCTGTGAAACAGTTATACACAAACTGGGTCTTTGCTGGTATTCTTTTTTCATTCTGTTCCACTTTTAATGTGATCAAATTTCTGTGTGTCGAATTGATGAATTCAATTTCAGTAGAAATTTCTCCTCACCTTTGAAGCTTCCTCTTAATATAATTCATTTACGCATATGACTGTTTATTTCCTTCATTGTCCTTTTTTATCTGTCTGCATTTCATTCTCTTGCTGAGTCCCAACAGGACCCATTTTTCCCCACAAGGTCTATATCAGTACAGTGCCACCGGTGCAAGACATTCCAGTGATGTATTGCGCCTATACATCATCAAAGCAACAGGGTTTTGATAAACAGCTTTCTAATACATCATTAGATCATCACTGATGGCACTTTGATGATGTATTATATTAGTACATCATCAGAGCACTGTCATTCCAGTGATGTATTTATAAACAGATGGTGCTGTCACGCAAGAAAGAAGGGAGAGCAGAAGAGAACATTTCACTCTGTAGCAGTACAAAATATGTCCCCACTATTCATTCAATGAGAGTCAAGATGAAGACCCTGTGAAGGCATAACGGCCTCATTAGGTGTGCTGGCTCTAAGTCCGCTGACTTCTCTATCCCAGCACCTGATAAGCAGGCAGATAGTCCTTTTTGGCCAGCGCTCTTTGAAAGACATTTTCATGTTCGTTGTCACTCAGTCATAAAGTTATGGCTATATAGCATTTTTCATAGTTGCATCTTTGCATGTATAATTGAAATAAATTTTATTTTATATAGACATGCTAAAATTGTGTTTATAGCAGAGGGTGTTGTGCACAGCCAGTGAAGTTAGGAGACTCCAGCAGCAGCAGATGCACTTGGCACACCACTGGACATGAAATGTTTACTCCAGAAGCTCACTAGAATGCTTCCCCCTGATTCTGTAGGACTGTGTTCTCCCCTCAAAGACGTTGCTTTGGATGACTTTGAAGCTGCAAGACAATCTATTGCTGAATCTCTGACAGTCCTAAGAATAATTCTGTTGTGAAATTACCTATACTTGTGAAGTGATCGTTCTCTGTAGTAGGGGCAAAATTTTTCAGGTACCAAAAAAAAGAGCAAATTATTATTTTGATTTTAAGAGATATAGATCTTGTTATGTGTAGTAGCATAACTGCTAAGATAATTATTGAATTCACAGCAAAGGTCAACTGTTTTGAAAGCTGGCTCTGTAGATTGTTAGATAAAATGTTCTGTTGCTCTTTCCCTGAATTAATATGATCATCAACACTTTCATTTGCTGGTTTTGTGCGTCTGTTGCTCGTGTATTTTCTTGCTGAACCATACTGGTTTTACTACTTTTTCTCAGGAAGTCTTTTTGTGATTCTTTTCTAGGTGAGGAAGCCAAGCAAGATACAGCTCAGGTGAACTGTCCAAATCACACAGAAGTTTACCCTGGGGCTGACCAACTCCAAATACTTTCAACCTTGGTCCAGAAGCGCGAATGCTGTGGCAGGTAGGTCAGTTGTATGCCAAGATGCATTTACAAGGCTGTGATTTGGGATGACTGTGGTAAAATATGACCAAAGTTCTTATCTAATGTTGTTGTTGAACGTCTGTTTTGGACATCTGATTTTCATAAACTTTTGGTACACTTCTCGCTTTCTCTGACTAAAAATTCAAATATTTTTAGGAAGATATTTTTCAAGATTCTTTACAAGGTTAGTCATAAAAAAGCAAATTTTGTCCCCACAAAAGATACACTTGCAAGTATATAATTTGTATCAAATGTAAATCAAATGTTTATTATCCCAGATTATATCCCAGATAATGTATTCCAAGCATCTAGCTGTATTGCAACAGGACAGGAAGTGATAGGCAGTAAGACTTGCTTTCCGAATTGTGCCTTATTCCTCTCAATTACGAGTAAAAACTTATTGTGCAAGAGGGACTTCAAGGTTAAACAGTTTTGTTTTGCATATAGAGAAATTTGCCACTTAGCATTGTGGATGAATCTGTGCTTTCTGAGAAGGGGCATTCTATCAAAATTGCATACGTGGCAGTGGATACATATGGGAAAAAATGTACATGTTTCTTTCAGCATAGGTTCGTCAGAAGGAGCGTACGCATGCTACCTAATCCAGAACAGTAGCCAGCACAATGTAGTATCTAGCTAGAACTTTATAAAACCACTGGCATTGTGGGGCCAATTCCCTTATTTGCAGCGTTTGCCTTGAGTAATTGTTGTTCCAATTCTTGTGTTCCAGTGTGCCTTGTAAAGTCACAGAATAGAAATAATTTCAAGACAGTGAATTTCATAGTAGAAATACATGAGACAAAAATTAGGAAAGAAGTAGTTACTGTTATATGAATTCTACAGGTGAAGAACTGACCACAGAGAAATAGAATATTTTCCCTGAGGTCCCTGTTTCTGTAGTAGAGAGGAGACTTTAAGATGGGATGAGAAGATATGCAGATCTTCAGTGTTTGGTTCTAGTGTCTCCACTGTAATTTCATCTTGCTTCTTGGCACATGCAGTGAAAGCACCATGTGTATACAGAGAGAGGAAAAGCCCGCTCAGAGGCCTACTGCGCCTGTATATCTTTTTAATGCAAGAGTCTGTGACCTGAGGAACGCTAAAGCATTCCCAGGTCTGCAGGACCCCCCTCAAAACCTGTGCTGTTAAACTCAAGAGTATGGGGCGAGCTCCGCTCAAACTGAGCTTGTGCTAAAATCTTTATTGCATTAAGGGAGGAGCTTGAAATATATTACCGACTGCATTTCACCAGACCTTGACACCAAGTCAGCAAAGGTATCAGCAGTGCCAGCGCCATGCTGGGTTGTGTTAGGAAGAGCGTAGGCAGCAGGTCAAGGGAAGCGATCGGTCCCCTCTGCTAGGCACTCAGGAGGCTGGTGTGCCGTCTGGAGTACAGACAGGCGTTGCAGACTGGAGCGAGCCCAGCTAAGGGCTGCCGAGATAGCTGGGGGCTGCAGCACACGACACATGAGGAGAGGCTGGAAAAGCTTCATCTTCTGAGGAAGACCTTGAACTAGTGCAGTGGCTCTTCAGCAGCTCAATGCACTGAGGTATTGTGCAGCTTTCTTCTCGAGAGGTGCTGTTCTACGTTGCTTGGGGATTCAAGCAATGTGATATGACAAAGGGAAAATAGTGTTCCAGCTGTGTTTGGTAGAGGTACTGGATGGTATACTGTGGAGATCTGCTGGCCAAACAGGAGACAGAAAGATGTGGATATATGCAAGTCTCATGGAAGTCTCTGAAGCTTGGCATTTGGAGAAAGGTAATTTAGTTTATTGGAGGTAATGAAAAATGTTGCTTGGCAATCACTGTTTAGCAGTGTTTTGTGCTCAGAGTAGGAACAACACTGATGCCAAAACTATTTGTGTTAGATTTTATGCAGTCATTAAAACTGAAAGTAGGGGGTACTCTCTGCTTAACATGTTTTCTAATGTGGGGATGCAAACAATTTCTTTTAACCCTGGTGAGCATTTTCTGCTTGAGAAGGTCTATCAGGTTGAACTCAAGTGTATGAATGACCACGTGACTATTCAAAGAGTGCAGCAGGCTCTGAATTTTTCTCGGCTTTTTATTTGTAGCACGCTACAGTAGCGATGACATTTGTAAGAAGAGCAGGCAGGGTCACCTAAGTCATAGTAGCAACCTGATTAGGTGGTTCTAATCACACAAATGTGTTTAGTTCAGTAAGAGGTGGGGGATGGTTGTCTGTAAGTCTCCCCAAAGTCAGTGTTAGGAAAATACCGTGACAGTTACTGTAACAGAGAGGCATAACATGATGTAGTAGGAACAGATTCCTTTCAGAAGGAAGCAGTCTTAATGCTCACAAAAGGATCTCATAGGACATTCAAGCTTTTTTTTTTTTTTGCTCGGCCAATTGTAGACAATGTGATTATCAGTTTTAAGATATGTTCATACATTAAACCCAAAATTTGCTCAGTCAGAATAGAAATTGTCATCAAATGTGACTGTCTGATTGTTTTTTATACAAATGGAAATAGGATAATCTATTCTTAATTAATGGTCACTTTCTCATTATTTTGTACAAAAGGTAAATGAAAAGGAATCTGAATTCCATTTGTGTTTAAAAAATTCTATTTATTGGTCATCTGCTTCTTTAGGTTACAGTCTACCTGTTGTAGCCAAAGACAAACACATAACTAGATGTTAAAAATCAGCTTCAAGGAGCTGAGGACTATAGCAGTGTAAAACAGTGCTAGTGCCTGCGGTCCAGGCAGGCTCACCCAAAACTGAGGCTTATTTTATGCACAAGGGTGAAAACGTAGCTAAAGAAAGCACGAGATTTTCTACTTTTATTTTCCCCATCTTTGGTGAGATTGGGAGGGGTAGCAGTGTTGGGCTACTGGAAATACATAGATTGCTCTGAAGACAAAATTTAAAACAATATAAGGATTTCTGCTAAATGAAAGGAGGTCATGTTCTGTGGTAGACAGATGTAGACTAGATCGTGTAGATAGAAGGAAGCAGACAGTAAGATGCGGAAGTTTCCCTTTACTTGGCACTTTTTAGCTCAGATTTGTGATACTGTCGAGTTTTGGACCCACAGTACAAGATGTTGACACACTTGATCAAGCCCAGAGATGGGCCCCAAAGTCATCAGGGGGCTGAAAGGGAGGGAAGAGGCTCACCTGAGAAGAGTTAAAGGTGGCTTTAAATTTATAGCTGTAGGCTTTCTCTGGAGTTTTCTTGTTGGGTGAGCCAGTCATAACCCACTTTAAAGAATATACTTTTCAAGTGTTACATTGATTTATATGACTGAACATTTTTCTACTCCTTTGAAATGTGAAGCCTTCCTTTTTGAAACAGAGAGGTTAAAATGGGAAAGGCCAAAATGTTTTGGCGTTTTGGTAATAGGGAAGTATCTCCAAAATGGATGTCTGAGGTCGTAAGTGAAACAATTGAAAAGAGATTTTCATTTTAAGTATGCAGAATAGAAATCTGACATATATGGACTCATGGTAGGATTTGTCAGCTGCAAGAGGCAAGTATTATTTTATACCAGTTATAAGTAAAATGAAATAATTTGTTATTCTCAACTTGTCTCATTTTTTATGTAACATAAGATGATTCCACAAGCTTCCAGTAATGATTTTCTATATTGATCCAGGTTAAGGAAATTAAGTCCTTTCTGGTCTTCTGCTTTAAAAGTAAAATGAAAGTGTTGTCAGCCTTAAGTACTTTTTCAGATACAGAAGAACGTTTATATCAATGTATGAATAAAGGAATGGATCTGAAATGTTGGTCAGCCAACAGTCTGTGCCCAAATTATTAGTGAAAATGGAAATTGTACAGTTTGTTATTGCAAATGGGACAGACAAAGGGAAATCATGCTTTCTGTCAGAAATGTGGAATGAGATTGATACCAGGTAGCATTCCGTTATTTCAAGATGCCAACAGTTTTGATACTTCAATTGCAATTACCGGAGATAGTGCCTCAGCAAATTGAGAAGGAAATTAGGTTTGATCGCACGAGAGTGAGCGAGCCATAAAGAGTCCTCCCTCTGTCTATTTAAAGGTATGCAGATTTGCCAGGAAGATATTTCCTCAAGGCAAGGGGGCATAAAAATCATAAATCGGAGAAATCTCGGACACTATGGAAATCCAGGCGAGTTCATCACCTCCCTGCAAATACTGTTGATAAACACTCTGGTTAATGTGGCCTGCTGTTCTGTGTCACGTCTAATTTTTGTCTAGGGCCAGGCTCAGCATAGCTCCTTGTGTCCTGCCGACGTACTCAGTCAACTCAAAGAGCAATATCAGAATTTTTTCTTCTGCTTTAGAAACCATCATCTTGATGAATAGCTTTCCCTTATCGACATATGGAGGTTTTATACAGTTCATATAGATCTCTTTACAATTATCTGTAAAATTTGTTTTCCAGAAATTTCTTTGGGGGGAGATAGGAGGTATATTCCATGGTTGAATCAAGAGCAAATAAAGAGGACACATATGGCAAAATACATTAGGCAATTTCTGGTTTCAGATTTAGGAATCTAACCCTTGTACTTTGCACGGGGTCTGCAAAACTGGTGTAAAGAAGAAAGGGATCCTCTTGACTCCCCTCCCTGCCCCCCCCACTATAATATCTTAAAAGGTATTTTAATTGTTTTGATACTGGCAATGGTAAAAATGAAATGTAGAAATAGAATGCAATGTTTGACATGGAGAGTGGGAGAAACCCTGGAAGCCAAAACTCCAAGCTGGAGCAGATGCCATCCTTTTCAGGCCAGCTGAACTGAACACTCATTGCTGTGTATTTAGGGAGGTTATTTTGGTAAAGACTTGGAAAAGTCTACCGTACTGCCAAACAAAATAATAATCATTGAGTTGTCCAGAAAGATAAACTTACAATATTAGAGGCATAAGAGCACATTTTTGCATAGTCGCATCTGAGCTGCTTTCCCTGTGGCTCTGTAACTCGTACCATTTGCTGGTCGGTTGCTATACAAACACATATTTGCATGGTATTTTAAAGTCTGAATTTAATGTCCTCTTTTGAACCCAAGTGTTGACGAACAACAATCTAGTGTGTCTAACTCTGTGCTTAGATATGTATGGTTAGCAAACAATTTTATGACTGTTTCTTTCGAGCCAGGATTTATACATGGGCCTTGATTTCTTTTCATAAGTGAGCAGAGAATCTAAATCATGCAAATTCCCCTGCTGCGGATCCCTGGTGCCCGAAGCAGTCCCCAAAAGATCTTTTGGAAATGTGGTGAAGCTCCCCTGGGAATCGGGGTTGTAATGGCCGAATTTCATCTCGTTTTACTTCATCTGTCATGCACTATTAATTATGGCTTTACAAGCACAGCCTTTCCTTAATGTGATATAGGAATTTAAAAGCTTGTGCAATTAAATAGACATACAATGAGTAGCAGATAGTACAATTTTGAAGAATAATGTTTATTAACTTGTAAAAATTACAGTGATTACAATCCAAGTTAATGTTACAGAAAACGTGGAAACCTCTGGCTCTGCCTCAGCCTCAGTGGTGGGGAGCTCCTGTGTCCCTGCCCTCAAAGAACTGGACCTCACTAACTTGGAGCAAATTTATTTTCCCAAGTAATCTTCCTAACAAGCAAAAAAAAAAAGAAAAAAAAAAAGCCATTGTTGTGGGCCTCCTCTTCCCAAGGTGGAGCTAGCAGAAATAGCTGATGGGTGTTACGTTGTGAAGAGGAATGGAGCGGATGTCTGTAGTGCTGTTGTTAGGTGAATGCGGCACAGACAGCGCAGAACCCAGGCCACTTTAGCTATTCTCTGACACCCTGCGTGTTGTTGGAAATGTGGGCCTCGTCACCTCCCAGTGCTACAGAAATAACTGTCTGCTGAAAGAAGTAGGCTTTAAATGTCATTAGGCATAATCAAAAGGTCGCAATTACCGCAGAATGCTGTGTGGTCATGCAAGACGCCCAAGTCTGAGGTGGTTTTGCTGTAGCATAGAGTTAGCCTCCAGGGACTGTTACTCTTTAGGAATGCTCTGATTCATCACACTGTTGACATCAGCTGAGACTCTGTCACCTTGGCCGTGGGAGTACCTTGCAGGTCGTTCGCTTGCAGATTAAGGAGTGTGTGCAATTTCTGCGTGAGAATTTGGGAGGTGAATCTGCAGTCGGTGCCCTTCGTTGTCCTTCTGACCACCCATTTTTCTCTGTGAGGAGTTAAGCTTTAATTTCTGAGGCAGTAGGCCACTGTGGTTTGAGGTGGAAACAGAAGTTTCATCTTCACCAACAGTGAACACAGGTGGTGTGATTCACTGAATAGAAGCAGCAGTAGCAGGTCTCTGTCACACCAAGGCTGTGACGGGGCTTCGATTGTCTTGGGAAGGAATCACATGCAGAAGAGCAGCGGTGCAGCGTACCCTGCCGCTTTCAGGGGCTGCTTCACCATGGAAGGGGGCAGCTGCAGGTAATAGTGACAAAAACAGTTGCGGTTTTCATCACTGGAATGAATTCCTTAAGGATACCAAAGGTATGCTAAGTGACCATCACAATAACAACATGAAGAATTAATTCTGAAAAACAATTATTTCAGAGCATGCTTCTATCTAAAAATTAGAATATCAGTTGTAATAGCTATTATATGCTAAACTCCGCAATATGAACTTTTCGTTTCAAATCTATTTGCTTTCACTTATTTCTAGGTTATTAAAATCTAGAGTTACTTGGTCTTCTCAGGTGGTCTTTTGTTTATTTAGGGAGAAATTACACAAGCACTTCCAAAACACCCAGGCCATGGAAAGAAATATGTATTGATTTATTCTGGAATTAAATGAACTACAGTATACAGATGATATAGGGACAAGAAAATTATGATACCTCAGCATTCTGATTGGCTACTGATGATGTAATAGTGCATTACTAAGTAATAATTGTTTTATTATGGCGTTTACAACGAGACAAATGGTTCATGAATCAATGCGCGTGGAGACCGCAAAACAAGTTGCTTATCGATCCACAAGCTCTTTGAGTCAAAGCTTGCTGCTCAGAAGAGAAACCAAAACCAATGTACCCCAGCGTGTATGCATAAGCATATTAATTTTGAAAGTACAGAGACTGAATTTACATTTTAAATTGGCTGAATTCTGAAATATGCTTTGCTTTTCAAGATATTAAATTGAAACGCACGTACTGAGCAATGGAAAGCAATTCATAGCAAACCTTTCTCTGCTATTGACTTTCACCAGCCATCAGATTATGGGGTTCAGTAAACGCTTTTATATATCCGCATTTCCTGAAGTTGTGTCAGAAGTATACTTTGCCATTTTTTTTATAGTATGTTAAAGTTAAAAATGCTTTGCTGGAAAGATCTGCCTGTTTGGAGGTTGCAGACCTTTAAAAGTTGGTGAAGTCGGGTTACTAGAGGGGCATGTTTCCACTCTTTCAAATGGTGGAATATTACAGAGCAGAAAATTGTTGGCCTATATAAACACGGAATGCTAAATTAGCCCTTCGGTCTCATGCATGCAACTTCCAACAATTTCAAGAGTACTGCACCTAAATGTTCTACCAATGTAGTCTGTCACTGGGCTTCTGCTTTTGCAGATCAGTGTCTTTAAGAATTCTTATCCACAGACACGTCACTGAAGCTTAATCAAGCGCTATCCATCTGCTGAACGGACCAAACCCCGTTTACAAGGTACTGCAGTTTAGCTTGCGTGTTGGAAATCCTTAGGAAAAAGCTTGAGCGATGTCCATTTAACTTGCAACAGAGATTAAAATAGGCAACACAGAAATAGATTTCGAGCTTAAGCAGGGTAACGTAGTGAGTCACCCTAACTCAGCAAAATATTTGAGTCTTCATGGCTCAATAACACACTAAAAAGTTCCAGATGGCTTTTCTCTCCACAGTCCTATTACAGTCCACATGGAAGAGAGAGTTTGTGTGAAACTTGGCCACCTGAAAGAGAAAAAGAGTTGAATGACATTTTGTATGTGAGCACTTTTGGCAGGACAGAAATATTTTTATTCAAGGCTCAGGAGTAGTTGTGTTCCTTCAATGTCTGTGTTTTTCGTAAGACCCATTTGTACATTTTAGGGCCTTCACAACTGAGGCTTGCTTGTGCTCAACAGCTTGATCTGTGGCACGCATTGTGTAGGGACTATCACAAAGAAATAGATCTATTGAAATGCCTGGTTCTGTTTCCTTTAGAGAAGTTTTTAATCTAAGCACTATTTCAAGGAGTGTATTCGCAGATGAGATAATTCTAAAGTAACAGTTAAGAAAAAATACAATCTTTTAGCAACTAAATGAGAAATATCTTGGGTTTGATTGTATATAAGTACAAGGTGGGGCTTTATAAGATGCAGATAATCTCACAAATGTGTCATATATTCTGTACCCGAACCAGGCAGGCTTTGAATGGTGTGATCATGTGCTGATCATCATCTCCTGCAAACTCCTCATTGCAATCAGCAGGAACTTTAGGAAGCTTAAATAGACAGTATAAAACTGTAAATTTCAATATGAGAATGATAACTTGATTTTTTTTGCATCCTGACACTTGTGCATGAAGTCCAAAGCATGAATAATTTTACTCTAGAGTCTTTCAATTATTCATGTGCATGAGCATTTTCAGGATTGAACCTTTGCTTTCATTTTTATAGTGGCTTTTTTTTTATATAGCAGTTGAATCTAGTAGAATAATTCCAACTTTTTGCTTCCTAGTGAGAAATCAAATGTTAAGTATTGCTTAATTTCAGTTTATTGTACTTCAACATTTGATTTATTTTTGTTTTATTTAAAGCTGTATGAGCATTGCTACAAGAATACTAAAGACTGTTCAATACGTTTAGACCAATTTGCAGAAAAAATCACCCAATTAAGGAAACTTTTCTAACAGTCTAAGAATTCTAAGGTTTGGCTCATAAATACAGCCTTCCACTGTCTGATCTTAGGAAAATTACAGTTCTCTTAGAGCAGTGGGAATAATAGTGAATTGTATTGGGTTAAGAGCTATGGGATTAACAATATTTTCTTAAAAAGGAGGAAAAATAGAGGAACAAATCTCCAGTGCTACCTTGTTTGCAAGAGCAGCCACTGTCAGATTTTCTCTGATCTATTGTACTGCTACTTCAAGTCTAATACTCCCTCCACAACATACCACACAGACAGCCTGCCTCTTCCTCTTCCCCTTTGAATTTCAGAAGTTGGAAGTCTTGACTGTCTTTGCCAGTAGAACATCTTCTTGTCCCCACTGGTGCTTTGCTGGCTCCACCTGCAATGCTTAATTACAGCCTCCTTCTGAGAAGACAATTAGCAATATCTCAAGGCCTGACCCTTGTTGTTTACCTAATATTAAAAACCTGTTGTATGTTTGTACAAAGAGGACGGACCTTGGCATATTCTCAGCTGTTTTCCTAAATCAAAATTTAATGTTCTTCCCATCTTAAGTCAGGTCTAGCAGGTACTTGCACTGTGTCTTTACGTGAGCTTTATTTTCTTAACATCACCGTTTTTGAAAGCCCCTACATTATCCATTCTGTGACCAAGGGAGACGGAACTTTTTCTCCACAATAGCATCCCTGGTGATCTTTCATGAATGTCTTCCTCACTGAAAATCTGATTAACCTCTTCATCAACCATGCTGTGTCCTGGCTCACACGGCTCTCTTGCCTGCTATTGCCCCGCTACAGTTCCTGCAGAGAACCACGTTGGCCTTCAGCACCTCGTACAACGAGGTTCACGGATGTAGCTCTCTGAAACTGTGCTGGCAGGGAGGAAGGCCCGCTTCCATATCCAAAGGAGGAGTGTGTGTTGAAAGCTGCCTGCCACTTGCCGAGCAGGAATGTTTGAGGGAACAAGTGTCTGTACAGTTTGTCTGTAATCACACGTATCTCTTAGATTTGCCATCAAAGGCAGTGGACCAGGGTGAGTCACAAAGTGTCAACTAATATAACCTTTCTATAGAACCACAAAATGACACAGTGGTGGAGGCTGGTAGGCACATCTGGAGATCCCCTAGTCCAACTCTCCTGCTCAAAACAGGGTCAAATAGGGCAGGTTGTTTAGGGCAATGTCCCAAAGGGTGTTGAATATCTCTAAGAATGGAAAATTCACAGCCTCTCTAGGCAATATTTTTCAGTGTTCAATCACATCCGAGGAAAAAAAAGCTTTTTCTGATGTTTAAATAGAATATCTTGTATTTTGGTTTGTGCTTGCCATCTCTCATTCCTTCACTGGATACTACTGAGCTCCATCTGGCTTATTTTTCACTGCTCAAGAGTAAAGAATTGATGGCAAGACTAGAAAATATCTATTGATTATATATTATTTAAGTCATCAGAAGGACAGTTTTCCCAGTGAATTAACAGGTAGAGGGTCAAATGCAACAATGAGAAACAGCCAGACATTGAAATGAATGGTACAGGACTTTCTGGCACCCGAGTTACCTGTGTTCTGCATGGTAAGGACCAGCTCAAGAGTGGAAAAAAGATTCTACTGTGTGGTTATGTCCTTACTAAATTATTTGGCAAGGTGTGAAGGTCTGCTTGACAAACCTCTGTTTCCCCGGGTGCATGGTTAGAGAGCCAATTCTTTTTGTTGAATAAAAGCCTTTGCTACCAGACTAAGCCATAAACTTGTAAAAACTGTTTGTTATGCTGCTTTCTTCATCCACCTGCGGACTGTTTTCTCTGAAGCATAATCCTGCAGAAACATTTCTATCAGATTGTTGCCTGCCTTCCTTGAGACATGACCAAAATGCCTCTGCTGCTCTGCTGTTCCATCAGGAGCACATCAATTGTACCCAGCTTTTGAAGCATTCTCTCATTGATCTTCCCTTTTGCAAGAACTTGAGGAGAAGCCGCTAATAGCATCATATCTCTAAAGACTTCGGTTGACACCAGTTCTGACAGTTGTAAAGGCAACGACATGCATTCATGGGTATATTATAAAATCCTAGTAATTGTATGACTTGCAGTAGTCTCTGTTCTTCCCTCTGCAACAGTCTTTTGTAATATTAATGAGAATCGCAGGACCCAAGATATGAGCAGTAGAGATCTTTTGCTGAAACTTGATGTATAATGCCGTGGTTTTTAATTCATTTATCAAAAATAAAGATCCAATGAGGAAGGACTAAATAATTACAGAAAATAAATTATTGTGAGGTTTAATCAGGAAAAATAATTCAGCAGAATTATTCATTTCAGTTTCAGGTTTTCCCCACCTTGGGCACAAACTGAACGTGAAAAAGTGAATTAAGGCATCTTACGTGATTTTGGGTGGAAATAGCTGTCAGTACATTGATTATGATTAGAATAGTAGGACATTCAGATCACATTTTTTGGTTTACTACATATTATGGACTGATCACAACACATTTCCGACTCCAATGTTGTCCCTCTTTCAAATTACCTTACCTCATGACGTAAACAGTAATGGCACTAAGCTTGAACCATTTGACACTCCAGCATATCACATGGTATTCAGAAACACATCTGTGCAGAAATACGTCCATTACATTAAGACACTGTTATTTATTTCTAAATCATTAAGCATAATGTGATTTTTATGTAGGTTTACAGATAAGTCAGTAAGTAGTAATGACTTTTATCTTATTTGAGTTTATTCTTGGGAAGCTTTTGGGGTGTATCAAGCTTTTACAACCATGATAGTTTCAACAAGTGGGAATATCAGAGGCAGAATTTTTGAGGCCTGTCAATCAAAAAGAACTGGTTTGTGAAAACCCGCAGGAAAACAGTTAAAGACTTCCAGTTTACAACTAGGCTCAATGACTGGTCTCACTTGACAAATTTTTGTGGGCAAGTTTGGTATCCGTTCCTTTCGCTCTCAGAATTTTTTGGTGGTATGTCTCAGCTTTTAAAGATCATTTTGCAGTCTCCATAATTCTTAACATTTCATACACTCGAAATGGCAAATTTAGATCCATGGTGACAGATTTCTCCTCTGAGTCCGTCTAGTATTCGTTATGAATTTGGCCTAACTATGACTCGGTTGTAGCTGCTTCACGCATTTTGTTCAAAGGTACAGTGTTACATATTGTACTGGTTCAACGCGGTGGGTTGTCCGAAATTGCTGTTGACTCAGGCATCGTACACAAGTGTGGCAAAGAACTGCCTATGTAAACTGGATACTTTTAACACAGTAATTTTACGTTTATCTTTATTAAATTCCCTGTATTCTCTTCCTCTTCAATGCCATACTTGAAATTCTTTCTCTGCTCACCTTGTACAAAATCTGTAGTAAGTATTAATTACATTGAGCATAGTAATTATTATTTTTCACTCAAGAATTTAAGCACCCCCTTTACCGTAACCTCAAAAAAAAAAGGAAACTTGTGATAGGAAATCCTTGAGAACACTGAAGAGCAGCACAATATACTGTGTCTCTGTCTCCTAGATCAGACTCTACTTCCTTCAAAATTACTGTAGGATTGCAAATGATTTTCTAGATTAATTTTTGAATAACCCATTTAATAATAATTAAATAATTTAAAAGTAGCATATGCTCTGTAGGTGAAAACAGGAGTAGCTGGGGTAAATCTGCGTATGGACTGGAAAGTGGAATAATATTTGATGTTGAATTAAATGAGACAAAAACCTTTCTCTCTATATAACTAACTGTACGGACATACATACATGTACAAATGCGTATGCGCGCGTGCATTTTTTTCTCCTGGAAGGTGTGTTGAAGTTAGGTTCCCACGAAGGTTTCTAGAACATACTCCTTTTTTATTTCCAGACCTGTCTGTGTCTCTTGTACGTTTAGCAAGTTGGGAGCCACATGGATCGCAGCAGGCTCTTTCCCAGAGAATGGCACGGAGCTGCAGCAGCAGCAGAACACTCCGTATTCCAGTACTGTGCCCCGTGACTGGGAAGGAGAGCGGTGGAGGAGCCGTGGCTGAAACGCGTTTGCAAGGGCTCTTTTGTCACCTCTGTGGTACAAATGTCAGTTCAAGCCACTTTCTACCAGCTGGAAATCGGGCCTCTGATTCTGCTGCTTGCCCAAATGCTTTTGTAAAATGGATAACTTTTCTGGTTTTCTGATTTAAATTAAAATTTCCTTCCCCTGCAGGGTTTTATTGTAAGTGGAATGCAGAATATAGGGTATTTGAAGGAGTGCTATACAGAGGAGCCCCCCCGAGTGCTTTATGCATGCTGATGCCTTCCACAAGGCAGAAACCAGTAACTTAAACAATACAATAAATTTCACTGAGACATAGATACAGGTCTTTTCTGGCTTGTCTACAAAGTGAAAAATATGGAATGATTTGCTTCCCCTTTAAGGAGGTTATTAGCTTGCTTGTATCTACCGGAGGAATAGAGGTGCACACAGTCTCCCATTATTCACCAGGTTTTTAATCTTGATCCCTGGCTTCTGCGATAAGTTATTGCTGGGGACTGGAATTGCTTGGGGAGTGATGCAGGTGCCTGAGGGCCAGCAAGTGGCTCTGTTATGAGAACTGGCTCTAATGATTAATGGTAGGGCGCAGTGCACTACTGCTGACTTCACTGGGAAATACAACATTGTTAATTTTATCATTATAAACTCCCAGCACCGCAAGAGAATGCGTCTGCCTCTAGGATGGTGAATTTGATAAGAAGGCTTTTCTGATAAGATATCTTGTACTCCCAGGGAAAAGAATTCATGTTTAATCAGGGAGTATTTAACTTGCAATCCAAATGTTACCAAGTAATACGTACAGGCCATTTTAAATTTGTGCTCTACAGTTCAGGTCATAACATTATAAATGAGTTTGTATACACACTGAAGAAAGAATCAATATAGCACTGCTCTTTACAAAGACTGTCATAAACCAGAGGAACTAAATATTTTTTCCCTTGAAAGGGGGACAGACTTTTTAATGATTAGTAATACTACAGGCAGAGAAATACACGTACACAGTGGGGCCCAGCCTGTGAAGGACTTGGCAACCTCTGCTCTTGCTGATGTTGGCGTCTCTGATTTCAAAGCAAACCACTGAGGATAAGAGGGATTGCATAGTCTCCCTATTGAATCCATAAAACGGGTCGTAAGACTAGTATGCAGGATTAGGGTGAGAAAAGACTATAGCCTGTAGCGTGCCAGTTCCCTATTTAGGTGTTTGTGGGATCAACATGTACGCTGAAGTCTTGGAGACGTTTCTACTAGCTTTGGCTGGAGTGGAGTTAATTTTGTTCATAGTAGCTTGTGTGGTGCTGTATGTCAGATCTGTGATGAAAACAGCGCTGGTAACACCCCTATGTTTTAGTTCTTGCTGCACAGTGCTTGTACAATGTCAAGGTCTTTTCTGCTTCTCGTGCCGACCTGCCAGCGAGTAGGCTGGGGGTGCGCAAGAAGTTGGGAGGGGACAGAGCTGGGATAGCTGACCCCGACTGACCAAAGGGATATTCCATAATACATGACGTTGTGCTTGGCAATAAAAGCTGCAGGGAAACAGGAAGGGGTACGTTCCCCCAAGACGAAATTCCTCCTCCACCTCAGTGAATACTGAATTTACATTGAGGATTTTGTACAGTCTTGGTTTAGCCTCACCAGAAGTGTTCCTACATCCTTGCTACTCTTTACATTATCTTCACCCCAGTTTAGATCTCTACCTTCCCTTCCCGGACTTCACCTCCCACATCTCTCCCAGTACCTCATACCCTCCGAGCTACTGCTTTGTTTCCAAAAGCTGTTGAATGATCAGTATTTTGCTCACTCTGCTTATGCTACATGTCTTTCTCCTAGGTGTGGGGGGAAGGGTTCTCTCTTTAAATGAAAAATCTTTAGGCTATGATCTTTCTGCCTGTTTAGACAGTGCCTGGAACAGTTTGGCTGTTGTTTAGTAGCTCGTAGGCCATGCTGATACACGTGATGAAGACTTTATAAATTTTATCAAATTTTCTGTGAAGGCAATACCAACAGGTATAAAGAAAATTTTGAGTTAGTGAATAACTTGGTCTTTTCATGAAAGATGTCCAGTCTAGGAGTTACGACATAAAGCAGAGAACAGCATTAGAAGATAATAAGGTGGCTTTCATGGAAAACAAAACGGGACAGTGTCACTTAGTAGGTCATTTTAAAACTGGGCTTTCTTGTCTTGAAACGGGAGTAACTTTATAAAACTGAATCCAGAAGGTCTTGCACTGTGACTCGTGTTCTTTAACTTTATGTACTGCGTTAATCATTTGATCGGACTTGCTCCAAGGGAATAGTCATTGTTAATAACGTAGACATTGCACTTGCCTTTTGCTTGAATGCAGCCTACTGTTGTTGTGACTCATTTTGTTGCATTGTCAAACGTTTTAAGTGACGTATTTGGTACATGGATGGGGAAAGCTGTGGAAACTGAGGCTCCTGTTGTTCAGTGGACCAGCTGAACCAAATACTAGACTGAGAACAAGAAGTCTGGCTCTCCCATTCTGGTTTAGATCTACAGCAAGAGTTTCTTTTATGAAGGAAAATTTTGACATATCAGTACTGAAAAAATTAATGGTTACTTACTGCTAACCAAGAAATCAAAATTATAGATTACAAATTCCAAAGCTGAGGTTTTGCCATTTCAGGTTGTTTTATAAGCTCTAAGATAAATGCTGCAACACTTCCTGACTTTACATCCTCTGGAAAATGGAGGACTGGCAGGTTGATATGTAACAACTACAGTATTTATAACACGGAAGTAATGGTAGCTGGTAGCATCAGCTTAAGTAGAGGATATAGTAAAAGCATGTAGCTAAGTGGATAATGGGAATGCCATCGTGAATCTCCAGAGAGATGGTAATCCATAGCAATTGAGATGACTCCGAGGCACAGGAGAAGTGCTGAGATGACTTGGATGTTAATGTGTGCAGACAGAAACTGCTGTGTGCTTTCCCTGGTAGCCCTGAAACTGTTGTATTGTCTGCATTCTGTGTGCATCTGTTTGTCAGCCTGGGAGTATTCTCTGGCGCGGTGCTGGAAATGCGATTTGGGCAGTCGCACAGGAGATCTGCATGGTTTAGTAAATCAGGAGCAGAGAGAAACAGCTGACTACTGCAGAGGTGAATCTCAAAAAGCGGAAGATTTAGATGTCATCACAGGAAGAAAGGGTTGATCCAGGTTCGGAAAGGGAATGTGTGCCAAACTAGACCAGTTTTTTTAATTGCCTAGCATCATGTGCAAGAACAAACTCCAGTGCCCTATGACTGTAAACAGTCGTATCTGATCAAAATAGCAAGAATGCTATAAACTCATTTTTCACTGGTAGAGTATTAGACAATATACACAGCCATTGAAACTCAGGCTGAGATTCTGTGCTCAGTTACATGTACCTTAGTCTCCTAGAGGCATTAGAAAGATTCCCCCCCCCCGCCCCTCCAATGTGTACTTGGCTATATGTATTCTGTTTGTTTTTCTCCCTTCCTCTGAAGCAATCAAAATCAGCCATGGTAGGAAACAGAACACCAGACAGGATAGGAATGTGCTTTGAAGCAATACAGAGAATCCTGTCTCCTCGGTGTCTGAGGTCAGGAATGAAGGCTTGTTTGCTTTTGGGGGGTGATTTCGTTCTGTTCTCCTCTTCTTGCCCTCCCTCCTGCCCCCATCCCCAACACTAGTCATGTTGTCAGAGCCCTTTGAGAGAGATTTATTCTTATGGAAGATGGAGAGTGGTTTAAGAGCTGACTTCATTTAGATCTATATCTCTCCCTCAGAGTGTGTCTAGTGTCCTTAAGAAGAACGTAGTAAAGCGCTGTTTACCTCTGACAGCTTTATTAAGAGATTAAACATTAACTTTTATGTGATTTTTAAGAACCTGATGAGCTCGGGAGCCAGTAGTCCCTCAAAAAGGCTGTTCCCTGGCTTGGCTAGGGCCGTGCTGGTTGTACGGTGGGGGCCAGTGCAGAGCTCGGGGCAGACCTGTGCTGGGTGGAAAGGCTTCCAAAGCCTTTGTAGTGGGAGTGGAGAGACGGGTGTGCTCAGACACCCAAATCCTTGGTTATTTCACAGCAGCTGAGCTGCAGTACTTTTCCTGTTTCACAAATAGGAGGAAGAACAATGGAGGTTCAACCCATCCGTTTAGCCTAATGCATTTAGCAGTGTTTTCTGCTGTAGGCTAGGAGTTTGAAAACAGCGCAGTTCAAGCAGCGAGTTGTAACTAGATAATGCATCCTGATCCTTTAGTCCTTCTGCCTGTGCCATGCTACTTAGTCTCCTGAGGACTAAAGTTTGTAGGAATAAGAGGACATTTGGATGAACCACAGCAGACCGTTGGAGTGGATGGCCAGTTTTCCCTCTCGAAAACAAAGCTTTGTAAGAATCTCCATACCACTGCATGATGAGTAACCTAGTGCGTGTACTGCTGTCCTTGTAGTGTGAAATGCATATGTACGTTATATTTCTGATGCATCGTTGACAGGTCTAAGAGAGACAGAGGTCTTCTGTTAGCACCACAGTCTCCTTGGGTCCATGTTCTAATAGCAACGTTTCATCTTGAAGGTGCCCAGACTACAGAGTTCCTTGTTTAATCAAAAGCACCAATTCTCTTGGAGCCCGCTTTTCCCTTATTTACTTGCAAAATGCGTATCTGACAAAACACTAATATTATACAGACAGAAATTTCCACTAAGATAGTAATAATCCTTCCCCCCCACCACAAAACTGCGCACTCTGATTTATGAGAGAGAGAAGGGCAGAACTCTTTGAGGATTTCATAGGCAGCATCTGAATTAATCCTGGATATGGTATTTTAGAAATACCATTCTTACCCTTATATTCTTATTTAACCGATAAGATCAAACACCACCACATCTTCTACCTACTCAGGAATGCTCTTGATGGTATAAAACATAGATTAGAACTTTTACCTTAGCAGACTTTATTGAGTAGTCTGTTCAGGTGTCAGAGTAGTTAGGAAGTGATGCACTTTTCAGTAGAAACAAATTTGATCCAATTTAGAAGAGACAATATATATTGAAATACAATTTCAAAGCCCTCTTGGATCCTGATGCTGCCTTCTTTGCCAGCTCAGGTATTCGTGTACAGCTACACAATTGGGAAGCTGACATTGTGATTAGCACAGGTAGGAGCGACTGCACAAAGGACGCAGCAGTGGGGATTCAAACTGTGAATTTCTGCTGTAAGACAGACCCGTATTTTTGTGAGACACTTTTAGATTTGATGCGAATGCTGAGATGTAGAAGCATGCATCCACCTCAAACTAGTCACAGATTTACCATATTCTTGACACTCAGGCTTTGTGATCCATAAGAGCAGTTTTCTCATACTCTTCTACACGCGGGCAGTTACTGTAGCTGTGCATGAACAGGAGCATGACAAACGAGCAAGACGTGGAATGGAGGTTTGTTCTTTTTCTCTCGGATACCAGCGTGAAGCCAGGAGGCTGTTCTCTGCTCCATGACACGCGTGTTCTGGGCTGGTGTGTTTGTCTGCCACAGAGAGACTGCAGAATAACAAACTGAGGTAACATTAGGATTATGCTGTTCCATACCCTGTGGTGCATGGAAAGTGGTCTTTTTTAGTTATTGACGTGAATAGACTTGGTACCTTGAGTTTCCATGTTGTGCTTTGTCATTCGAAAAGCCCTTACATCTCTCAAGGCACCTTTCTATCCAGAGTTTTTCACAGAAAGTGGAGAAAAAAATCGTTGTTTCTAGGCTGTGATTCTTCTGACCTGTTTTAGATGTCCCTCTTTGGACAAGATGATCCATGCTCTAGTAGAAGTGTCATTTGCCTCCCACTGGTTATACAAGGCTAACTAACCGAGTGGTCAGCATCTACTCTGTGAGCACCTAAGGTTAGTCCCCTTGTGAATGAGTAAATGCCATGAGTACACACAGCACTGCTTCAAGCAGCAGGAGGAATGCCGGTGTTGGGCTTTCCAAGTGCTGTGTAACTCCGTACATCCGCGTGTCCCTGGAGGCATTTGTTGTCTCTCCTTACATGCTTGCAAACATTGCCAAGAGTTGCGCTGCTTTGTTTTTCTGCTCCCGTAGTGAGACAAGCTATATAATGTGGCATCTAGCCTGGAGTCTTATTTGTAGAGGTTTGTGCACGAACTTCGGACAAAACTTACTTGCCCTGTCAGCATCCTCTGCACTGCTGAGTGTTGAGAAGCAAATGTGATGAAGAAAGTAGAAATGCAATTAACAAAGACCAATAGATACCAAAGCCCAGAGCCAGTTTCAGCTACTACTTGTCGATCCAGGCTGCCATTCTACCAGTGCTGAGACATGATGTTATCGCAAAGTCAATAGTAGTGGCATGGCTTTCAGTAATGATTTCAAGTCAGTCATGATATGCTGCGGAAAGTACTGCAGTCAGCTTGTAGTGTTCATCCTTGCTGTAAGAAGTTTTAAAGCAGAGTCTTTTCTTCTTGTTCCGGTGTCATACGCTGCCTGAAAGCTTTGTAGCCTGCCAGGATATGCCACACATCTCTTAGTCTGCTTTATCCACAGAGAAGAGTGGGTTGGTTTTTTTTTAAAAAAAAAAAAGTCTTGAGTGCGACGCATGTCTCTTTGGATAGAACCTACCAGTTTACTTTTCACCAGCAACCACAGAGATTTGTGAACCCCTAGCCTAAGGGTAATTGCTGCACTTTACAAAGACCCCATTGTATTTTCCTAGAGTATTTTGAAGATTTTTAGAAAAGAGTGAGTTTCCACTTTTGATTTCAAGTGCCAAAATGTTGGGGTAATCCTAGTCATACTACGCTATGAAGAATAGACAGTCTTTAAACAAAGATCGGAGGAGAACGTCTGGGTGTCTGTTAACGTTCATGCCCTACAGTGGAGCTGCAGCTCTCTAAACGGTAACGCGGCTGGAAAGCAGTGGTAAGGAGCACCAGGGACCTTGTGGCCTGAGGGCTTAAAATTTACACTTTGTGTATCCCAAACACCATTCAGGGTTTTACAATGTTTACAGCGCTTCTGGCGTACAGGAGATATTCAGTCTCCTAAGACTCTGTTCAGTATGCTTTAAAAATGTCTTGACAACTGTTATCATCTACTTATCAGGGCTTTGCAGACAATATCCCTGTTGTTTATGCTGTCGAAAGACTTTTTGAAAAGTCCAGCACTGTGACAGAAGAGAACTGTGTGCAGGTCTTCAGTAACGATTAAGCAAAGGCACAGCAGAGAAGGAGAATCTAGTAGGTGTATGTGATTCTTTTTTCAATGTTTTGTTGCTCTATAAAAACACAAAGGGCTGAGGTAATCCTTGATACGAAAAATATAAAGGCTGAGAAAAGAAGAGCTGCGTAAAGGAAAAGAAGGCATTTTCTGATACAGAAAATTCCATGTAGTATTAGTGCTAGTGGTGTGATTTCTACTTTACCACAGAATCACCAGAGATAAGAAGGAGCTTTGAATACTCTAATATGCTTTGCACAGTGGCAGAAGGAGTTCTCGTGACAGAGGTTGGGTCAAGGTAGTAGATTTAAGGGTAGGAAAGCGAATTGCTTACTTGCCCTGAAGACGGAGGCCAAGCTGGACATAAAGGCTTGCTTCTAAGCTAAGACTTTTGTATGTGCCAGGCTTCCTCATTCTTTCACCCGTTACAATTTATGGAGGTAGTGTTTCACCCCATTCACAGTCACAACAGAGAGCCACGTAAACCAGGATCTGCCCCTCTGGCTGAGACCCTTGAGGAGGTGACTGGAAAATATTGAACACAAATTGTGGGGAATCTCCTTTCTTCAGTTCGGCTGTTTTGGAGGCCAGTGTGCCTGCCAGCTAGCCCCACGCCCGAATGCCTTGTAGCAGTCGAAGAACTGGAGTTCTCAGTTACCCCACTAATTTCACTGATGCTGTTTCAATGAAGGGTACCAGTAAGTCAAGTCCTGTTCACGGAGTTCTTATTTCCAATCCTCTGAAACTGGGTAGAACTAAATTTAGAAGAAGGGGGAAGCTCAGTTTTAGAAATTTTTGCTATTAAAACAAAAAAACCCCAAACCTCTATACTTGGCCATACTAAGCCTAAGGTAAATAGGTTGATCCGGGATTGCAAACTACAAAGAATAAAAGAAGTAGTGAGACTTACTACTCGCCCTTTCCTGATCCACCATGAAATCCACAGTTTGCAGGTAGTTTATAATTTGAAAATGATAGTCAAGATGAAACAATTACCTAGATTAAAACCAAGGTGAATGTAATTCCTACAAGTCTGATCTGCACAAGGTGGTAAGTTTCAGTTTAAAATCAGTGGAGTGTTGGGGAGAATTGAGTACATCAGGAGAAAATGCCGAGAACCCTCCCTCCAGACTACAGCTTTTGGGTTTTCAACTGTAGGTTTTAAAAATAGCTCTGGGTAGGATATCCTCAGTTGAGGCGAGTGAATCCAAGCAGCGTGAAGAAAAAACAATGAAGCTTTTTTGAGAGGCTAAGTTGACTCGTGATGAAAATAGTGGCTTTGATTTCTTTTTTTTTTGTGTGTATGGCATTGCTGCTTAATTCTTTTCATTCCAAAGGATCTTGTGTCCTAAGGAAGTGTCTTATCTAATCATGACTTTTGTCTATTATGATGAATAAGATCCATCCTGAGTGCATCAGCCTATTTCAGTGAAGTCTGATGGAGAACTAATAGTTTAAACATATTTACTTCTTGAAAATAGCTGCTAGAATCAAGATTTAGTTCACCATCTCCTTCCATTCACCCATAGCAAGATTTCCATCAAAGTGTCCAAGTTTACACTGTATTCAATTTCAATAAAATCCCTTCACAAAATAGAAATCTATGGGAAAACAACTTTACTAACGTTCCTGTACACTCAGCTACTTCTTTTAAAGAGAAATCACGACAACCCTTAACCAGACCTAGACACATTAGAGGTACTTCACCCACGCTTACCTGGAACTGTATCCGGACTCCCAATAAAATTACTTTCTTACTTTACCTGAGCACTTTTCTGTCTGCTGAGAAGTATACGGGTGTGCAAATCAAGTTGCCGCAAAAAAATTCCCAAGCTGACCATTTTCTCTCCCCCCCTTTTTGTTTTTTTCCTCCTCTGCTAGCATATACAAACACTCTGCTTCTGGGTTGCAAAAGCCGTATGTTTCTCCCTGACATTGGCCCAGAATTTAACATTTATCTTTTTCTGGCAACCTTTTTCCCCTTTGCTGAATTTCCAGCCAGCATAGCTTAATCTCTTTTAAACTTGGATCTATGTGAAGTGCAAGTGAGAACACAGGTGTGAGTAGAGCTCTGGCTTAAAATAGCAAACAGTAGTAAAAGTGGCTGCTGTTCATTTGGGAGAAGATAATAAATGGGACCTCCCAGGAGTCAGCAGTACGACTTCACACTGTTTCTCATCTATATAAATGATCTAAATAGAGATAGCAATGGTAAACAAGCAAATTCTACTGATAGGAAAAGTATCAGGGAGTAATAAGCCCAGAGCAAACACCATAGTGTTCAGGGGATTTTGATCTACTACATCTGCAAATGCATAATTGTCAGTCTTTCCTGCAAAAATAACAGCAGAAGATAATAAGCACAAATAAATGTGACTGAGGAGCAGTATGGTGTACAGACATTGTAGCAAAGACCTTGAAATAAAAAAAAAAGGAACCTTGATCTGAACTTTGAAATGCAGCTGTAGTGCTAGCGGCCAGCCAGGATAGCGCAGCGGCTTGCTGTCGAATAGCCAGGTTTGAAGAGCTGCTGTTTGTGAAGTTGCACCGTAAATAGAGCCTTTTGGAGTATGAGCACCATTGTGATTAAACAGCCTGTCAAAATTTAGTGAAAATTTCCTTTCCTTAAGTTTATTTTTGCCGGGGTTTTAATTTATTTAAATTATTTTGATCAAAACATTAGAAGCAGCTTAGACAAGTATGAGTGAAAGATTGTTTGTCAAATAACAGTATCTTGCTCCTGTGGTTTTTTGGTTTTATCTCTCTTCTAATGCTACAAGTAGGTATATACTGATGACCTTCCCAATGCTGCTTCTTATTGCAAACATCTCTGTGAGCTCTGTCTCACAAGCAGATGTTCTCCTGAGTCTCTGACCATTTTTCTTTTACTCACCTGACCTTTCTCTATTCCTGTTGTATGATTTTTGCGGAGGGTGGGCAAAATGCAACTTGGTGGCTAGAGCATCAAAGAATACTAGTGTCTAGAGGACTCTGGTTAGAATTATTGCATGGCACCAAGTCATACGAAGATATATTGAATAATCTTAAGAAATGCTGTCTGTATCATGGATCATGGAGTATGTGTACAGACAGGTAAAAGAAAACACACCTACACATATAGTTTTTTTGTGAGGGACAGATGCAAGGTGTTTATTTCAGAAGCAGAAGGGATACCAAGCTCCTGCTGAGCTCTGTTAGTTAGGTGTTCCTTATCCTCACTCTCCCTTGACTGAATGCTAGTTGATTGAGTTGGTATGGTTAGCATTTGGTGGGTCCTTGAAGAGAGAATCGTTTTCTTCAACGAGGAAGGAGCACCTTCATGAGCGAGCAGATGACAAGTGGGCTGATGACTTGTTCCCTGAGAGCAGAGTGAAGTAGGCTGAGAAGGAGCAAGAGGAGAGAGCATGCCTGGGAGGGTAAGAACGAAATAACTGGCACAGAGATTCAATCACTCTGTGCCCAGAGGGACAAAAACTAAAGCTAATCTTATACTCTGCATTTGTAATCTGAAGGTCGGTGAGGCTGTTGGGTGTCTGAACAAAAATCAGACTTTGGGAGAATTCTGTAGATTTCTGGTCAGGAACAGAGAAGCCTGAGCATTCTGGCCAACAGAGCTGGAAGAGAAAGGGAAGAAAATAAACTATAGTTTTGCTGAATATCAAAGTATTGATCTGCTGATATTGCAAGGGTTTTTTTTAAGTATCTCAGAGGCTTCCCTCCAGGATGAAGGCTGTCCCCGTTCGATACAGTCAGGAAAAAAATTCTAGGCAGCTGTGGAGGCCCTTTGCCAGGGAATAGCCCTGGTGCCGACACCCCCAGTACCAGGGAACAAAACGTGATGCAAAGGAGGCTTTGGGGTTCTGTTTCGTTGGTTTAGGGGTTTTTTGGGGGTGGGTGTTGTTTTTTCCACAGATACCTTATTCTTGACAACCCTCTCTATCTTTTGGCATTCTAACATAGCTGATTTTAAGCATTGCTATTTCTGAAGAAACTTCTCTACTTTGCTTGACAACACATCTTCTCTCTCACGTGCCTGCAATACTTCAGCTGGTGTTTGGTACTTTTCGTGTAGTATTTCAGACTGTAGATCACCTTTGTATTATCCTACATTCCCTCTTTCCCTCACATCTCTCATCTGCTCTTGAGAGGTCTGCTAAGTTTAAAGTACTCAGAATGCCCATCCAGCACCCTCACTTTGTGTGTTGCCGTGGAAATCTATAGCAGAATGTAAATAACTGATAATGACATGGTACTGGGGAGATAAATTTAACACAAACTTAATGAAAACAATAGTGGTAATGATCGTTACCTGAAAATGACTTTACCAAAACCAACTAGGTGTTGTGGTATATGCTGGAAGCAGGTTCTTGAGTTTGCCTGTATGTAACGAGCTATTAAGAGTTTGTCCTCATCAGTGGCATGAGTGTTGTTGGTTAGCCGTGATGCCTCCCTTGGTACAGACACTATGAAGAACAGCTAGCAGCTCTCTTGGCAGTAAATTACTGGTAGCCCAGATAGACCTGAGGCTTCAGAAAACAGCCAGCTGTCAGGCGACAAGAAAAAAAAATTAAAGAGAATGTATATGTTTAAAACTTTTAAAATACTGTTATTTTGGGACCTTTCAGGCTATTCATTTTTCCTTGAATAGAAGGTGTTCTTAAACATTTCTTATTTATTTGCGTTACAGTTTTGTCTCAGAGTTACTGTTATAGGCCAGTGCCCTGTTGTGCTAGGAACTCCAGAAACATCAAAGAGAAAAAGAAAATCAAACAGATAAGGAGCAGGAAGAAGTCACAAGGCAATCCTGGTTAGTCCCATCTTGCCATCGTTGAGATTCTGTAGGCAGTGTGAGACAGGAGCTGAAACGAGAGGAGTTGTTAATGGCGGGTAAGGGTAGGGGGGCCTTTCATTTTCAGAAGGAAAACCGTGGAAAAAACCCAGTTTGAAAACTAACAGTTTAGAGCTTTTCACCCTATATTCACTGATATATTGCCTCATTAGGGTATAAGGGAAGAGATAGGTAGGATATATACTTGCACAAAATTATATAGCAGTGCTGACCTGAAATATTGAACAAGCATGGTCCATCCTTCAGTTACCTTTAATTAAAACAAATGTATTGAGGGCAGAGTGGTATAATCCATCACTGGATTAATGGGAAGGAGAAAAGCTTCAGTCCTGAATTCTATCTAAGTACACTAATTTTCCATTTTATCACCTTGTGATTTTTACCTAATTGTTTTGTGGAGATGCGCTTTCTCTTCTGCTGATATGCTGGTGTGCTACGGAAGCCACCCAAATTGAGCTTGCTGGCCTGGTTCCAGCGTGCGCTCTGCTCTGTTGTTAGGGTAATTCAACCAGCAGAGGAACAAAATCCATCAACTAAGCGAGTGTGGAGTTTTACTTTACAAAACTTCCTGAGAAACAAAAACTGTGAAAGACACCTGAGGTCAGGTGCCACAAAATCTGGGGCAGAGGGAGGAACCAACACCCTTCTCTTTGCCTCCTTGCTGTGCATAGAACTCGTTCAACTCGGTGAAGTGCGGTTTGCTCCTATTCTTATCTACAACCAGTCCATCTATGTGGGTTTTTATATGTAAGCTACAGAGGGAGTAGGTTCAGATTCTGCTCTGTTTTACCTCTGATGTGGGTTAGCAGAAGTATCAAGCGAGACACTGCTTCGCTGTTCTCATCTCTGAGTAGATGACCCACAGAGGTCCCTTCCAACCCCTACCATTCTGTGATTCTGTGATCTCTGTTCCTTAACGCTTTGGAAACGGTGACGTGTTTTCTCTGAAGGGCGGAGCGCAGTGCTGCTGCTACCGGGCAGTCTGAATGGCTCCTGTAACTGGCCTGGAGTGGTACAGGGCCGTGTTCTGCTGGTGCTTGGTACCTCTGTGAAGTCTTAGGAAAAGAAACAAAAGCCTTCCAAGTAAATTTCAGTGCTTCTGGAAAGGTTTCACTGCTAATGTTTAATGTTTTGGGTTTTTTTTAGGAGAAAGTGCTATACTAAATTGTAAAATTATATTAAATAATTTTTACAGTTTTTCCTAATCTTTGTAAGCTTCTGGTATTTTATAAAAAGTATTTAGAGGCTCTTTGCTGCCAATTTCTGTGTCCATTTGCTTAACTAGAGCAAAACTAGTATGATGTATAGCATAACTAATTAATGGCTGTGAGATAAAAAGGTACATTTGCTCTCCACATTTGCATCACACAAGGTTAGGCCTTGTAAATTAGATGAAACACCATTAATAATCAAACAAATGAAGTCAGATCCATTGTTCTTGTCATTCTCTCCACTTCTGTTATGATAATTTTACACTTCTTGTGCTCCACAATTGAACAATGATTGGTTTCCTAAATACTACATGAGTTTTGACAAAACAAACCCCTGTAGAATCAAAATAAGTGATTTCTATTCAGCAGAAATGATTTTCACATTAGCCTGCATGGGATATTATACAACCCAATTATCACAATACGTGGACATGTATAATAAATAAGATACAGGAGATCTAATACACTATGACGTTTTATCAACAGTGTCTTGCAACAGAAATGTGTAACGGTCCTGTCTGTATCCAGTGAAATGGGGGGTGTGAAGTAATAAATTGCTTTCCCTTGTGGAGTTTTTGATACCCGGAAGATGCAGCGCTAACGGTGCGAACATGTGTCACCAATTCTGCCTAAAGCTTCTGGTGTTCTCTGTACAGCAACACTCTTGGCCAAGGGGCTACGCTAATATTTCCTCTAACAGAATTTGCGTGAATGATTAAATCGAGTCTAGGTTTTGACTAGGGATTTGGGGGACAGCGATGACCTTTTATGCAGGGAGTAGGAAAGGCATGATTTAACATTGTCAATAATATGTGGTAGTTTCCATTTGTGGAAGCGAACAGGAGTGTGGAACCGGGAGGAGATATTGCCCAAACAGCCCAAGCTTACGCCAGGGCTGGGGAAAGACTGAGGTTCCTGAGGAGTGACACAGGTGCTTATGGAAGCTGCTGTCTGTCTCCTCGGTCAGTTCTGTCGTGCGTGTATGACAAACACAGGAGAGCACAGCTGGTAAAGCTGCTTGGAGTTTAGATAAAGTTAGCCTGGGCTCCAGTTTACAGGAGCATGATCTCTATGTTGAGTTAAAGTTGTATCAAATTACACTTTTGGAAAACTGAACTTGGAACTACTGCATGGAATTAATGTGTTAGATTTTATTATTACTCGTGGTGGCTGATTTGGTTTCTGTGATGGTTTGGGTCCCCAAATGAAACATTCTTCGCAATGTCTCTTCCGAACAGGATGATGTCACGTTCTGCTTTTTCTAAAGCATAAGACAAAATATGTCTCCCCGTCACCACCTGAATACTTTTGAGATTTTGAAGGAAACATTACAGTATTTTCCCCTTAGGGTTAGGTTTGGACAAGTAGCTTTATTTTCATCTGATGGCAAATCAGTTACGAACCTTCAGCTTAGGAAGGTATGTAATAAACTATTGCTTGGGTTTTATAGTGAGGGAATTCCACTCGAATTATGGGATAGTGGATGACTGTAGTACTGATTTTTTTCTAAATATTCAGGAACTTGGATTCTTAACGTGGTGAGAAACCTGTGAACGGGCTATGCAGAACTCTGCAGAACTTATTACTCGGCCCTTGTTACATTGGAGACACACTTCTGCAAGACGTGGCACCTTATTCACAGCCAGTGGCACCAGAAAGGCATTATTGCCCTTTATACATAGGTATATAATTTTATCTTTATAAATTAGTCGCGTATTAGGGAGCTGTAGGTTTGTTATCCCAGCCATTCCTTTGCCTTTCTAATTAAGTCTAGCTCATGCTCACCTTCATCTTCCAGCCCTATTCATTACTATTTTATTTTCTGGCTCTGAAATGCTCTAGTAGTCCATCCTCCCTTTCCGTCTAATTATGTTAGCCACGTTTCCCATTTTGCCAGTTCAGCTCCTCTGGGAGCAGAGTCAGCTGTTGAACGCTTGAGACTCTTTTCTTTGAAGTGTTTTACGTAACGTAGCTGGACAGCCAGAGGACAACAGGAGAGCCAGGATGAAACAAGAAAGAATTTGATGGCCTAGCATTTTTAGAAGAACTGTTCCAGGGTGATGCTTTGCTTTTATTGCATGTGATACAAAGCAGTACTAAAGTTTTTCTGCTTTCCTTCCTCTTTTGCCCAAACCCCTGTTGTTATTCTCTAATTATCTTCTTTTCTCTGAAGAATGCTTCTAGTGAAAGTTTTACCCCACATCTGTTTTGTTTTATACTTGTCCTCAAATCACAAGTCCTAGCAGTAACAATCAATATTTCTTAAAATTTTCACTGCATGTTCAAAACAAGACAAGAGCAGCAACGTACCCAAGAGACTGAATTATAAAGCAACAGTGACACAGCACAGGATTATTTAAAGATATACACTTAAAAAGGGACTTTTAGAGCTCTAGAGCTACATGGAAAAATGAAAAGGATCTAGATCTTAATTTGTTGCTTTTTTTCTGCTGATAAAGCTGTTCTTCGTTTATAGTACTTTAAAAGTCCTAGAAAACTGTATTTGCAGTTACTCCTAAAGGGAAATAGATTTAGGAAGGAATTCATTTTAGTGAGCTTCGGCAGAATGTTTTTGGGACATTGCAATTGGGCTGAGATGAAAAGCACTGCCAGGAAGTAATGTACTTTTGTTACAGTTGTGTGTATTACGGAATAGTTTCACACTTCACTCTATAAAAAGCTAGCATTCCCAAGAGAAAGGAATCTTGTTTTCACACACATGCATTACGTTTCAGAGCTCCCAGATAACTTGAACAAAAGTGTGAGCCTTATCCCTAAGCAAAGTGTCTTGATGCATTTCATTTTTAAATTTTTTATTTTATTATTTTGATTTTATTTGTTTTTTATTTCTTTTTTCATATGTCACTAACAAAAATTGACTAAAGAAAAAAAATAACACTCCGCCCCCCCCCCCCCC
>Ga0065711_1029969_pt1 | contig 34193 bp, 26 predicted proteins | sample Hoacrofraction12_FD_59098 | JGI IMG/M metagenome (GOLD analysis project Ga0065711, IMG submission 59098) | Hoatzin crop microbial communities from Cojedes, Venezuela - Epithelial fraction 12 v2 (version 2) | ecosystem: Host-associated > Birds > Digestive system > Esophagus > Crop | place...
AGACGGATGGTACAATCCGCAATGCGACGGGACAGCCGGTAAAACTGATATTCCTGAGTTCCCGTCGCTATACGACCGACGCCATCCGTCTGAAGACTGTCAAGGCTGGCGAACGGTATACGAAACTAGTAATCAAATGTGGTCATCCCACAAGTTTTGTGATTGACCCAAGATGTTTACACAAATAATGTCGAATATAATCGACAAAAACACAATGATTTTGTCAATTATGCTCGACAAAAACACCTCGCTAATATAGAATGATATTACTGAAGGAGGTATGTCGCATGAACCATGATTTACTGAAATCTGTAATATACGATCAACACGAGATAATCAGAGATAAGGACATAGTTATCAGAGATACAGAGTTGGACATAGCGGGCAACTTTATAATAGTCGGTATGAGACGTGCCGGAAAGTCCACGCTGCTTTATTCACAGGTACAGAAGCTCGTCAGTGAGGGAGTTGACTGGAATCAAATTCTGTATATAAATTTCGAGGATGAGCGTCTTGCGGAGTTTACGTCCGCTGACTTTAACGACATTTTAATTATTCAAGGGGAGTTGAGCACAGATAATGGATATTTCTTCTTTGACGAAATTCAAAATATAGACGGTTGGGAGAAGTTTGCAAGACGCATGGCGGATGCAGACAGGAATATTTGTATAACCGGAAGTAATGCCAAAATGCTGAGCCGAGATATGGAGAAGGTGTTGGGCGGAAGATACATTTCCAAGCTGATATATCCTTATAATTTCGGAGAATATCTGCGGGCGTGTGGAGTCGGATATACTGATAAGGATATGCATACCTCAAGGAAACAGGGAATGATACGTTCAAAATGTCAGGAATATCTGCATTATGGTGGGTTGCCGGAGACACTAAGGTACAAGGATAAGCGTGAGTACATTTCATCTGTGTATAACAAGATTCTTCTGGGAGACATAATTGTAAGAAATGGCATAAGAAATGAAAATATTATCAAGGTGTTGATAAAGAAAATTGCTGAAACGGTTACGGATGACATTTCATACAGCAAGCTGTATGGCATAATGAAGGCTGTCGGATTCTCGGTCAGCAAGGACACAATTATAGATTACATATGTTACGCAAAGGATTCATATCTCATGTTTGATACACACAATTTTTATATGAGATTTGCTGATAGAGAGAGTAATCCGAGGTACTACTTCACTGATAACGGTGTGCTGTCACTCTTTATCAGAGACAGAGACAGCTCACTCCTCGAAAATGCAGTCGCTACATATTTGCATGCTAATTATGGAGATGAGGTTTACTATCTGAAGGATGTTAAGAAGGGTATAGATGTTGATTTCTACGTACCTGAGTCAAATCAATTGATACAGGCTGCATACGAGATTAATGAGGGGGATATAAATCGTGAGATTTCAAGTCTTGCAAAAGCATCTAAAAGCATCAGAAATGTGGAGAGATACATGGTTGTTACGATGGAACAGGAGTTTGATATTGACGAAAGCAATATACATATAGAGGTCGTACCACTGTACAAGTTCCTTCTCGGAAATTAAAATTTGCTACCGGGATTACATTCCTTGGATTGACAATTGAAACAGAAACATCGAATTGATATTATAGAGGTGTCGGTATCGTGCCGGCACCTTAAATTTGTGTAAAGGGGGGGATAGCGCCGCTGGTAACGTGGCGTTAGAAGGTTATGGGAATGTACTTTTTACTACTTGCCGCGGCACTGATTGTAAGTGCCATCGGCTTCAAGAAATATGTATGGTTTATATCGATTGGCTATGGTTTCTCGATGACGGCAATCGGTATCGTGATGCTGATACTCTTCAGGCAGAGTCTGAGTGTCGGCACGGTTATACTGTGTATACTGCTGATAATCTACGGCTGCAGGCTGAGTGGATATCTTCTATACAGAGAGCTAAAGAGCTCAGCCTATAATCAGAAGATGAAGCAGGAGATTAAGGACGGCTCGGATATGAAGTTTGGTGTAAAGCTTGCCATCTGGATCAGCTGTGCATTTCTCTATACCTGCGAGGCAGCTCCTGTATACTTCAGACTGTTGAATGGAAGCGGTACTGACACATGTACCATCGTGGGTATTGTCATAACAATCCTCGGCATCGTGCTTGAGTCATCCTCCGACCTTCAGAAGTCGGCTGCAAAGAAGAAGAACCCGCGACGCTTCGTCGACAGCGGACTCTTCCGTATCGTAAGGTGCCCGAACTACCTCGGAGAAATCCTCATCTGGACAGGATTTTTCGTATCGGGAGTTAATATCCTGACCGGCCCTGTGCAGTGGGTACTTGCTCTTATCGGTTACATAGGCATCGTATATATCATGTTCGGCGGTGCCAGACGTCTGGAGCTGAGACAGAACAGAACCTACGGCGAGGACCCTGAGTACCAGGAGTATGTGAAGAAGGTACCGATACTGATACCGCTGGTGCCTCTGTACTCCGTGGCAAAGTACAAGTGGCTTGTTGGTTAGTGATGACGGTAGAAAATCAGAAGCATGGATTTGGATATAGTTGGATACTACAATGAATGAAAAGGATCAATTTTCGAGAACAAGAATGGTCATCGGTAACGACGGCTTGGAACGACTCCGCACAGCGCGTGTTGCCGTATTCGGCGTCGGCGGTGTCGGCGGATATGTGTGCGAGGCACTTGTAAGGTCAGGTGTCGGAGCATTTGACCTTATAGACAGTGATACCGTGGATATCACGAACTTGAACAGGCAGATTATCGCACTTCATAGTACAGTCGGCAGATACAAGACTGAGGTTATGAGAGAGCGCATGCTGGATATAAATCCGAATGTCCGCGTAAATATCAGAAATGAGTTCTTCCTTCCGGAGAATGCGGATACATTTCCGTTTGATGAGTATACATATGTGGTGGATGCGGTGGATACAGTTGCCGCTAAGCTTGAGCTTATCATGAAGGCTCGTGCGGCGGGTGTTCCGATTATCAGCAGCATGGGCGCCGGCAACAAGCTGGATGCAAGCCGATTCCGCGTAGCAGATATCTACGACACGAGAGTGTGTCCTCTTGCCAAGATGATGCGGCGCGAGCTAAGAACCCGTGGCGTCGAGAGCCAGAAGGTCGTATACTCTGATGAGGAGCCGGTTAAGACAGGGGAGAGAACTCCCGGCAGCATGGCATTTGCGCCGGCGGTGTGCGGACTTGTGATAGCGGGTGAGGTTGTACGGGATATACTGCAGATGTAACTCAGTGTAATGTCACCGGATGAGTGTGTGTACAATAACCTGAGCGGTGTGGATATCTAACCATACATAGCATAGGTTGTGTTGTAAATGCTCGGAGAGGCATACTGGATAAGCAGTGGTATATATAACATATGAGAGGAGACGTATTAATATGTGGAGAAAAGCTTTAAGTATGGTGCTTGCGGTACTTATGATAATCTGCACTGTATTTGGCGTTGATATGGACGCAAGTGCAGCAGAGATAAGCCTCAAGTACTCAGTTACAGGTCAAACGAAGAGTCTCAGTTCGTCCGAGACGCCGGTAGGTATGCACGGTAAGCTGCATATCACCGGACAGTACATGTATGATGAGTCAAACAACAAGGTGCAGCTGAGGGGTGCGAGCCTTCACGGCATACAGTGGGATGTAGGATATAACTACATCACTAAGACCGGATTTCAGAATCTGCGTGATGAGTGGGGTGTAAATCTCATCCGTGTTCCCGTGTATGTTACACAGAGCGGCTACACAGAGGGGTCAGCGGCAGCTATGGATACGAGGATTCAGACCGCTGTGCAGTATGCGACAGAGCTTGGTATGTATGTCCTCATAGACTGGCACCTGCATGATGCAAATGCAAGCTATGCAAATCCCAATGATTACAAGAGTCAGGCTGCAGCGTTCTTTGAGAAGTATGCAAAGATGTACAAAAGCTACAACAACGTCCTCTTCGAGATAGCCAACGAGCCCATACAGACTCCCTGGTACTCAAACGGCTCGAACGACCTCTACTCATACTCGAGCTACATCACAGGCATCATCAGGAAGTACACTGACGCCATCGTTATATGCGGCACAAACACCTGGTCACAGGAGCCCGATGAGGTGGTCGGACATACGCTTTCCTATAAAAATGTAGCCTATACCATTCACTTCTACGCAGCAACGCATATCGGCGGCACCGGAAACTGGGTGTATGACAACACAGTCGCTGCGATAAATGCCGGCATTCCGGTATTCTGTACAGAGTTCGGTATATGTGATGCAAGCGGTAACGGCAGCTACAATATATCCAGTGCAAACACATGGATATCACTCTTTGATAAGTACAGCATCAGCTACTGCTGCTGGCATCTGTCCAACAAGGCAGAGTCATCGGCATATCTAAACAGCAGCTGCAGCAAGACGAGTGGCTGGACAGGCTCGGACCTCTCAACCACAGGTGTGTGGGTAGTAAACACATACAGACCGAAGGCTGACGCAGAGCTTTCGCAGGCTATTCAGCAGACCGTAAATGTAGAGTCTGCCGTGGATATAACCTATCGTACGCATGTGCAGGATATAGGCTGGATGGACTGGGTAAAGAACGGAGTCTACAGCGGCACGACAGGACTTGCTAAGCGTATGGAGGCTATAAATATAAAGCTTCCGAATATGTCCGCAGCTAAGCTGAGTGTACAGTACACTACTCACTGTCAGGACTATGGATGGTTGGCATGGTCAAGAAACGGAGAGATAAACGGAACCGAGGGAGAGTCGAAGCGTCTTGAAGCTATCAAGATACAGCTCACGGGAACGGATAAGGATAAGTACGATATCTACTACCGTGTGCATGCACAGGATTACGGCTGGCTCGGATGGGCAAAGAACGGTGAGTGCGCAGGTACAGCCGGACAGGCTAAGCGTCTCGAGGGACTGCAGATAGTTATAGTTAAGAAGGGTGACGTGCCGTCAAGCAGCTATCTTGGCGTTACATCAAAGCAGACATCAGCGTATAAGCATACAGGAGGAACCGATAATCCTACGATATCAGGAAGCGATACGACACATATAGCGTATCGTACGCACGTTCAGGACTATGGCTGGCAGGCTTGGAAGTATGATGGTAACACTGCCGGTACGACAGGACAGTCAAAGCGCCTTGAGGGAATATATATAAGATTGCAGAATCAGCTGTACACGGGTAAGCTGCAGTATCGCACACATGTGCAGGATTACGGCTGGATGAACTGGGTTGATACAAATCAGATGTCCGGTACATCCGGACAGTCGAAGCGTCTCGAGGCTATACAGATCAGGCTGACCGATGAGCTGTCGACAAGGTATGATGTTTACTATCGTGTACATGCACAGGATTACGGCTGGCTCGGATGGGCGAAGAACGGTGAAATGTCAGGCACCAGCGGAGGTTCGAAGTGCCTTGAGGGCATACAGATAGTCCTTGTAAGTAAGGGCGGCAGTAAGCCTTCGAATACATATAAGGGAATTACGAGCAATAATGCTAGCGCATTTATCAAAGTAAACTAATATATTGAGTTAACTGAAATGCATCAGGCGGGGATACCCCGCCTGATGTTTTTTGTGCGCGTAAGCAATGAGCCAAGTGAAGATACTTGTATCTTCATTTGGCAGCCATGACCCGTGGCTGCGGCATTCTCTTAAAAAAATCGAGCCGGTCCACTGACCGGCTCATATGCGTTAAAACGTATAATTATTTATATATACTCATCAGAAGATGAGTTGGGGGGCTAAGTTAATTTGCCTTACGCATGTACAACGACCTTACGAGGCTTCCTGTAGAGCTCCAGCGTACCCTCAAGCTTCTTATATGTGATGAAGAAGGCGGGTATCAGGAAGGCGTCTGCACATATCCATGCAAGTGGACTTGCAAATGCAGCACCTGCGAGTCCGAATATAGGTACAAGGAAGATACCGTCAAATGCACGGGCTATCATTTCCAGGACACCTGCAAGCATCGCAAACTTCGAGAAGCCCATACCCTGTATCATGAAGCGAACTATATTTACAAGAGCCAGCATAAAGAAGAATGATACATTTGCTATCATTACATAGTGAGCATCTGCAAGTATGGCGGTCTCCTCAGCATCTATGAAGAGGAGCAGCAGACCGTTGCCGCCGATAAGTACTATCAGCAGCGCTATAACTGAGTAGCCTGCTCCGAGCTTGATACATGCTGCAAGTCCTGTCTTAAGTCTCTCGAGCTTACGACCGCCGACGTTCTGTCCGCCGTAGGTTGCCATGGCGGAGCCCATAGCGTCGAAGGGACACATCAGGAACTGATTTATCTTGCCGGCTGCGCCGACCGAGGCTACCACATCAGAACCGAGTGAGTTGACAGAGGTCTGAAGTATAACTGAGCCTATAGCCGTGATGGAGTACTGAAGTCCCATGGGGATGCCCATGTTACAGAGGTCAGCCATACAGCCGGTGTTTATGCCCCACTCACCTGTCTCCATCTTCAGGATCGGGAACTTACGTATCATATATATAAGGCACGCGATTCCTGAGAGTAGCTGAGAAATCACCGTCGCAACAGCGGCGCCGCCGACACCGGTGCCGAGGACCATGATAAAGAGGAGGTCCAGACCGATATTTATGACGGATGCCATAAGCAGGAAGTAAACCGGCGTCTTAGAATCGCCGAGTGAACGGATTATGCCTGCAGTCATGTTGTAGAGAAATGTTACCGGTATGCCGAGGAATATGATGAAGATGTATGCATATGCATCATCTATGATATTCTCAGGTGTATCCATAGCGGTAAGTATCTGCCTCGTCAAGAGGCAAACGATAGCTGTGATAACTATAGAGAAAACAGCCGAGAGATATATGGCATTTGCTATATATCGTCTGAGACGACTGAAGTCTCTGGCTCCGAAGGCCTGTGCGATGGGTATTGCGAAGCCTGAGCATATACCGATGCAGAAGCCTACTATAAGAAAGCTCACCGAACCGGTTGAGGCTACAGCAGCCAGGGCATCTGTGCCGAGACGCTGACCTACGATTACTGTATCGACTATATTATAAAACTGCTGGAACAGAAGTCCCGCAAGCATAGGAATCGTGTATCCTACTATGAGCTTCATCGGGGAGCCTGTTGTCATATCTACTGTCTTGCCCATATTCATACCTCCATCTAAAATCTAACTGAAATTTGAAATGCTAATCTAAAGCCATAACCTTAAATAAAAGTAAAACGAAAGCCGTAACCCCTCCGGTAATCGGACTATGTTTAACCATCAGTTTAGTGCTGAAAGCGTTTTCATCCGCCTCAATCGAATACGCATTTTAGTACGATGTGTGACAAAATGCAATATGGGAATAGTGCAAGAAAATTCGGTCACAAACGACCGGAAATTGATAAAAATACATAAAAACCACGATTTTGCAGTTAGTCCTGTTTTACTGATGGTCAACCGGTTACGCAAAGCTTTAGGTATGATATGCAAATCGGTCACAAACCGCCGTGGAGTAGTGTCATAAAATGCTCTCGTGTATAAGATGAATCCTGCCGGTGGATGTGATACGGGGCGTGCTGTCATGTCCTTGAAGCCGGATATACCACGTTAAAGTAGTAGTTTAGATTTATTGTGTGAGAGCTCCGACTGTACTATAATTATAAGCGTGATTATAGGTATCAATGAGAAACGGGGGATAAGCAGTGATATATATATTTGTTGACCTTGAAATGCATGCTATAGCCGGCAAGCATAAAGAGGAGAAGACCATCTGTAACAGAGAGGTTATCGAGATAGGCGCCGTGATGCTGGATGAGGAGCTGAAGCAGCTATCTACATATAAGAGATACGTGAAGCCTGAGTATAACACAGTCGTCTATAACAACATCAGGCGTCTCACGGGCATAACGTGGAGCAGGCTGGCGTCTGCAGACAGCTTCAGACACATATTTCCGAGGTTCGTCGAGTGGTGTGAGTCGAGGGGGACTGACTATAAGGTCTTCACATGGAGTAATGCTGACCGTGATCAGGTTACGAAGGAGCTCAGGCTTAAGAACATGGAGAGCTACGACACCTTCCTCGACAGGTGGGAGGACTTCCAGCGAGAGTACAGCAGCATCATAGGTGTGAACCGACCTGTCAATCTCGAGAAGGCACTCAATATCGCAGGCATACCCTTCGAGGGAGAGCAGCACGATGCTCTCATGGACGCCGAGAATACGGCAGAGCTATACAGGCTTACACGTGACACGGAGGCATTTAAGAAGAGTATAAAGGAGATAAAGAGTCTCATAGACGATGACGATGAGCCGCTTACATCATCGCTGGGAAGCATGTTCGACTTCGACAGTCTGATGGCAGAGCTGTCATCGAATAGGGATGAATCATAGACTTTACCTACCTTCGAGACATCAAAGAGACATTTAAAGGATACATGAAGCCGATTAAGATTATAAACCGATTTTCAAAATATCCTTAATTTTCATACGTTTTGAAATTTGACATTGACAAGAATCCTTCCCAGGATTTATAGTGACACACGAAGCAAGGGCGCTGAACATGATGTTCGGCGCCTTTTCTCGTTTATACACGATATCAGGCGGGGATAAACCCTTCCTGATTATTCCCAACTAAAGAACGCGGAGCTATCTGTCACAACGGCGTGGCAGGCAGCTCTGCGTTCTTGCGTAAAGGGACATTTCATCTAAACACATTCAAAGGAGGGATTATTATGACAGATGAAATCATGCAGGCAATAGACAGTGAGGTCTTCGGAGTCTGGTTCCTTATAGGTGTTGCATTCATATTCTGGATGCAGGCAGGCTTCGCTATGGTAGAGACGGGCTTCACAAGAGCCAAGAACGCCGGTAACATCCTGATGAAGAACCTCATGGACTTCTGTATCGGCTGTGTTATGTTCATCCTCATCGGCTTCGGTCTGATGTGCGGTGAAAATGTATTCTTCGGTCTGATAGGAAGACCGGACCTCAAGATTTTCTCGGACTACGCAAACTTCGACTGGTCCGGCTTCGTATTCAACCTGGTATTCTGTGCCACCACGGCAACCATCGTCTCAGGCGCCATGGCAGAGAGAACCAAGTTCCTCAGCTACTGTGTATACTCGGGTATCATATCCGCTATCGTATATCCCATCGAGGCACACTGGACATGGGGCGGCGGCTGGCTTGCGCAGATGGGCTTTCACGACTTCGCAGGTTCGAACTGCATACACATGGTCGGCGGTATCGCAGCTATAATCGGTGCAGCTATGGTTGGTCCCCGTATCGGTAAGTTCGAGAGAGACGAGGAGGGAAATGTAACGAAGGTCAATGCATTTCCCGGTCATAACCTCCCCATCGGCTGCCTCGGAGTATTCATCCTGTGGCTTGGATGGTACGGCTTCAACGGTGCAGCTTGTACAAGTATGGATCAGTTCGCATCAGTATTCGTAACAACAACTGTTGCTCCCTCGGTTGCAACACTCGTATGTATGATATTTACATGGGTACACTATGGTAAGCCCGATGTTTCGATGTGTCTTAACGCATCCCTTGCAGGTCTCGTAGCTATCACAGCTCCCTGTGACGTAACAGACTGTGCAGGTGCAGCAGCAGTCGGTGCAGTATCCGGACTTCTCGTATGCTTCGGTGTATGGCTTCTGGACTACAAGCTTCATATTGATGATCCCGTAGGTGCGGTTGCAGTTCACATGATGAACGGTATCTGGGGTACCATCGCAGTCGGTCTCTTCGCTACAGAGACGTCCCCCGGATTCGAAATCGCCGGTATCGATGAGGGACTCTTCTACGGCGGCGGCTTCCATCAGCTCGGTGTACAGCTGCTCGGATGCTTCTGTACAGCAGCATTTACAGCTATCATGATGTTCGTCATCTTCAGCATCATCAAGGCTATCTTCGGTCTCAGGGTTTCCGAGGAGGAGGAAATCGAGGGACTCGACCTTACAGAGCACGGTCTTGCATCAGCTTACTCAGGCTTCTCAATCATGGATGTATCTAACACCATGATGATGCAGGAAAACGAAAATACCAATCTCGGCGTTGCTGACTACGACTCAGCAAGTGAGACTATGAAGAATGCCGCAGTTAAGGTTGCCAAGGCACCTGACCTTCCGGCTTCAGGTATCTACAAGGTTGTTATCATCGCAAAGCTGTCACGCTATGATAAGGTTAAGAAGGCACTCAACGCACTGGGTGTTACCGGTATGACAGTTACTCAGGTTATGGGCTGCGGTATCGAGAAGGGTGCCGGAGAGATGTACCGTGGAGTAGAGATGGATGCAACACTCCTGCCGAAGGTTAAGATAGAGGTAGTAGTAAGTGAGATACCTGTTGATGATGTAATCGAGACGGCTAAGAAGGCGCTGTATACAGGTCGTATCGGCGACGGTAAGATATTTGTATACAATGTAGATAAGGTTGTTAAGATCAGAACAGGCGAGGAGAACTTCGCGGCACTTCAGGATGTCGAGTAAGTAAAGCTTCATCTACATATTTATATATGGGAAGGGGTCGGACTTGTCCGGCCTCTTCTTACGTTAACGGTGAATAGGTCCTCGCGGCACGAATCTGCGAAAAAAACCGATGCTTTATGTGTGAGTAAATATATGCTAAAATGACTTCGATTGCGAAAAATTTTACTTGGGTTTAGCAAGGATTTTAAGATTTTTTAGAACACTTAGATAGGAAACTAATCATCTGACAATACGGAGGAAATAGTGTTTTATGGATATACTTGATATATTGCAGCTGCTGGGAGGTGTCGGACTCTTCCTATACGGTATGAATCTGATGGCAGACTCCATCGAGAAGCTGGCAGGCTCGGGACTCGAGAGAATCCTGGAGCGTCTGACAGTCGGACGTAACCGCTTCGAGAGTATCATGAAGGGATGGGGTCTGGGTGTCGGTGTCACCGCCATCATACAGAGCTCGGCGGCCACTACCATCATGCTGATAGGCTTTGTAAACGCCGGTATCATGAAGGTTGTGCAGGCAGTCCCCGTTGTATTCGGTGCCAATGTCGGCAGTACCATGACGGCACAGATACTGAGACTTGGTGATATCGGAAGCAGTAACATCGTGTTTCAGCTGCTTAAGCCGTCGTCATTTGCGCCGATGCTTGCGGCAGTCGGAGCTATCATCATACTGCTCACTAAGAACAAATCACTGAAGAACATCGCAGGCATACTTCTCGGACTCGGCATACTGTTCTACGGTATGACCAACATGGAGGAGGTGTTCGAGCCGCTGAAGGAGTCGGCTACATTTCAGAGTCTCTTCACATCCTTCTCTAATCCCTTTATAGGAATACTTATCGGACTGGTTGTTACGGCCATCATCCAGAGCTCGAGTGCATCAGTCGGTATACTTCAGGCACTCACGGCCACGGGTACGGTTACTTACTCTATCGCTGTTCCTATCATCATCGGTGCAAACATCGGTAAGTGCGGAGTTATCCTCATCAGCGGTATCGGTGCCAACAAGAAGGCTAAGCGTCTGGTAGTAACATATCTGCTCTTTAATATAATCGGAGCTGTGGTTTTCTCGGCTATTATATATGCCATTTACTACACGGTCGGTATATCATGGTTCTCAAATGTTGTGAACCGTGGTGATGTGGCAAATGTACATCTGCTCTTTAACGTACTTGCCAGTGTGCTGATACTTCCGTTTACTGAGCATTTCACCGCATTTACGGCGAAGGTTACAGGCGACGACAAGGAGAGCGACAAGGACACAACCTTCGATGTACTCGACGACAGACTGCTTAACACTCCTGCCATCGCACTTGACCAGTGTAAGCAGATAGTAGGCAAGATGGTGGATGCCATCCTCGAGAACTACAAGACTGCAGCCGGAGCTATATACGAGTATGATGAGACAGCATTTCCGGGTCTTGAGGAAAATGAGTCCTTCATAGATAAGTGTGAGACGGCTCTGTCGGCCTATATCATAAGGATAGACCGTAAGAAGCTGTCACGAGATGATAAGCTCGTGATATCCGAGATACTGAACTCTATCAGTGACCTCGAGCGTATGGGCGACTACTGTATGAATATCGCCTATGTCGCGAGGGATAAGAACGAACACAATATACACTTCTCACCCAATGGTCATAGAGAGTGTGAGACCATAGTTGCGGCGGTTGAGAAGATCATGGAGATGACATTTAAGGCATTTAAGGAGGACGATGCGGCGCTGGCCGTGAGAGTTGAGCCGATGTCGGAGACCATAGATAAGCTGAAGGAAATCATCAAGAATCATCATGTCGACAGACTGCAGGAGGGTGAGTGCAGCATCGAGGCGGGTGTACCGCTCTTCGATTTGCTGAACAGCTGCGAGCGTATGTCGTCCCATGCTTCAAATGTAGCACTGCATATCATCAAGCGTGTCGGCGGTGACAGAGACTTCGATGAAATGCACGGACATGCGGGAGACAGCACGAGCGAGGAGTACAAGGCACTCTATCACTACTATGAGTCACAGTACGTCGATCCCATCGCAGTGCCTCTTACCGGACAGGCTCTGATAGATGAGGAAAGACGTCAGGAGGCAGAGCGCCGCACGGGTATATATGACAGTGCAAATGCTGTCGGACAGGCTGAGAAGGACAGCATGGCGGCAGAGGATGCTGCAGGCGGCAAGACCATAGACGGCAGCACGTCTGCTGAGGGAGAAGCCCCGGCAGGCAGTTCTGATACAGGAGCTTCGACAGGCAAATCTGATAGAGGAGCTAAGAGCCCGGGCGGTAAGACAGCAGACACTAAGAGTGGTAAGTCAGCTGCTGCCAAGAAGGACGGCAGGAAGTCTGAGAAGCAGGAAGGTAACAAGAGGTCTGACGGAAAGCTTGATAAGAAGTCTGACGGCAAGAAGAAGTCAGGCAAGAAGTCAGAGTCCAAAGGTAAGAAGAAGTAGCGTAACAGAGCAACAAAACAGTAGCGCGGCTTAGCTGCAGCAAGATATAAACAGCAGCGCGGCTTAGTCGCAGCATGATATAGATAAAAGAGGTACGATAATATGATTAATATGCGTAACGAAGACAACAAGAACATATCCGCTGAGGATTTTCAGTTTGCAAAGGATGCAATCGGCAAGCTGTCAAACTACTATGACAGCAAGGTTGTAGGTCAGCAGAACCTGAAGTTCGCACTGGTTGCGGCTATGATAGCTGACGGACACATCCTCATCGAGTCTGTGCCCGGTCTTGCAAAGACTACGGCAGCAAAGACCATATCAGATGCGGTGGATGGCAAGTTCTCGCGTATACAGTGTACGCCGGACCTTCTGCCGAGCGACATCATAGGTACACAGGTTTACAATCAGGCCACCGGTTCATTTGAGACAACACTCGGTCCTGTATTTGCAAACTTCGTACTGATGGATGAGATAAACCGTTCGAGCGCCAAGACACAGAGTGCCATGCTTGAGGCGATGCAGGAGAGACAGGTTACCATAGGTGGTACGACATATCCGATGCCCGACGATGTCTTCATCGTTATAGCAACTCAGAACCCCATAGAGCAGGAGGGTACCTACCTTCTTTCAGAGGCACAGACGGACCGTTTCATCATCAAGGAGAAGATAACCTATCCCACACCCGCAGACGAGGTGGAGATACTGAACCGTATAGAGAATCACTCCTTCAGGAAGACACCCTCTGTACTCAGCATCAAGGACATCGACCGTCTCCAGGATATAGCCGAGAAGGTCTATGTGGATAATGCGGTAAAGCAGTACATATCATTTATCGTGGACAGCACCAGAAACCCCGAAAATGTCCTGCCGCCGGAGCTCAGCAAGTATGTGCGTATGGGTGCGAGCCCGAGAGCTTCGATAGCATTTATGAAGATAGCTAAGGCAGTTGCTCTGATATACGGCAGAACGTATGTCATACCGGATGATGTGAAGCTCCTGAGACATCAGGTGCTGAGACACCGTATAGAGCTGAGCTATGCTGCAATTGCAGACGGTGTAGAGGTGGAGACGATAATCGACGGTATGGTCGGTGCGATACAGACACCGTAGTGACAGAATGCGATGAGTGGTACCGGCGGTTGCGGGATAAAGGCATCAGCTGTGTGTACTGCTGTAATGTGCTAAGTAAGAATATAGTAAGTAAGGATATAGAAGGAAGCGGCATAGATGAACTACGACTATCTCGCAAAAATTAAATCAAGGATTTCTCTCTATACGAAGAAGAAGACGTCAAACCTGCTGGATGGTGAGTTTCGCTCGGTGCACAGAGGACGAAGCTTCGACTTCGATGACCTGCGTGAGTACACATATGGTGACAACGTCAAGGACATCGACTGGAAGTCATCCTCGAAGACCGGCAAGGTACTGATCAGAAGGTATATAGCAGATAAGAAGCATAACATTCTCTTCGTATGTGATACAGGACATAAGATGATGGCCGATACGCCGAGCGGCGAGGCGAAGGCTGATGTGGCACTCGAGACTCTCGGCACCATAGGATATCTTGTCGAGAGCTACGGCGCCGACTATGCTACCATATACAGCACACCCATGGGCTACGACTTCAGCTACTTCAAGTCCGGCAAGGTACACTTCGAGAATATGCTCACACGCTTCAAGAGCTGTGCAGGCGAAGCGGCGACAGAGAAGCTGAGCGATATACTCATGTACGTGTCGGAGAATATAAGAAGGCGTATGATTATATTTATCATAACTGACATGGAGGGTGTGTCACAGATTACCGATGATATACTGAGACACCTGACTGTCATGAATGATGTCATGATAGCGTGTATAGATGATGCTTACGTGACGGACGGCTTCTCCTATGATATGGACGAGGACAGATACGAGTACGAGTTTCTGAGCTCGAGCAAGGCGCTCCGCGAGGCTGAGCATAAGGAACGCGAGGAGCGTATGGCAAAGGGACGCGCCATATGTGCCAGATATAATGTAAGCATGGTAACGGTTAAGAGCGAAGAGGAAGTAGTAGACAGAGTTGTGGAGCTCTTTGAAAGGCATAGAAATGAAAACGTCGGTTGAGTTACAGGATCCATTTTCATATATGGTAGTCTGGATTATAGTTGCGGCTGTGCTTATAGTCAGTGCCGTGCTGATTTGGATACTTTTATACAGAGTCCTGAAGGAGAAGCTGGGTAAGAATCCCATGAAGATAAGGCAGGTGCCGCGTGGCGTGCTGCTGGGACTTAAGCGTAAGTACATGAAGGAGCTGGCAAAGCTCGAGGATGATGTACGGGGAGGACGCCTCACCATAAGGGAGGCATACCAGAGGCTGAGCCTTATCATCAGACTGTTTGTGTTTGAGGTGACCGGCATACGTGTTCAGGAGTATACGCTGTCTGAGATAGAGAAGCTGAACTACAAGCCACTGACGGCTCTCGTCAGTGAGTACTACGTGCCGGAGTTCGCCCGTGAGGCTGACTCTGACATCATGTCGGCTATATATAAAACAAGGGGTGTAATAGATAAATGGACTTAATACATCCGCTTGTGCTGGAGATAGGGATGCCGGTTCTTGCGGCACTCTTTCTGGCACTGCATCTGATAAGGAAGAAAACTAAATATACGACAGGCAAGAAGGTTTCGAATACATCCTTCCTGAAGGAGCTTCCCATATATAAGAAGAGGAAGAAGCTATATCAGGGTACTGCCATAGCTATCGAGATACTGCTGGTTATAGCACTTGCTATGTCACTGCTCATGATGTCGAGACCTGCTATAAAGCAGACAACGAGTAACGGTACCAAGAAGAGAGATATATTCCTGTGTATGGATGTGTCCTACTCGATATGTGACCTGAACTATGAGCTGGTCGAGAGCCTGAAGGGGGTTGTCGAGGGACTGGACGGAGACCGCTTCGGTATATCCATCTACAACACGACTACGGTGCTCTATGTGCCGATGACGGATGACTATGACTTCATCATAGAGAAGCTCGACGAGCTGCATAACTACTTCGACCTCCAGAAGCAGTACCTGGATGAGTTCGGTGAGTATATCTACGGTAACTCCTACTATACCTATGATGATATAGACTGGGACAGGTACTACGAGCTCCAGGAGGAGCTGGACTACTATGATGCCGGTACACTGGTTAACAACTACACGAAGGGAAGCTCGCTTATAGGTGAGGGACTTGCATCGTGCGTCTATAACTTTCCGAGACTCAGCGACGAGGACAGAACACGAATCATCATCATGTCCACAGATAACGCTCAGGAGGAGCTGGTGTCTCCGATTATAGAACTCGATGAGGCAGCGGAGCTTTGCAGTAAGTATGACATAACGGTGTTCGGTATATTTCCGAATAAGGATACATTTAGCTGGATGAACACCTCGGACTATGAGTCGGACGAGAAGGAGTTTAGGACAGCAGTGGAGTCAACGGGCGGAACCTACTATAAGCAGAGTGAGAATCTGACCGTTGATGATATAGTTGCGGATATAGAGGAGCAGGAGGCCATGGAGGTCGATGAGATCATCATGACAAAGCTGGTCGATCAGCCGAAGGCTCCGTACATCATCATCCTCATATCCGTGGGTGCGATAATAATAATAGGTGCGGTGATCAGAGTATGATTTACAGACCGATACTGCCGACGGCACTTGTGGGAGTCATATGTGTACTCCTGCTCGGGTGCTATATCTACGGCATCAAGAGAAAAACTTCAAACAGACGCTCGAAGGTGTTCGGTATCATCAGGATAGTGATGATGCTGGCACTGCTCTTCGTGATAAATCTGCGTCCCATGCGTAAGGTGTACGATGTACAGGCGGAGATGAAGAACATAGACGTGCTCTTCGTGGTGGATACAACCATCAGTATGTGGGCAGATGACTATGACAGCAGCGATATAAGCTCAGATATACGTATGGATGCTGTCGAAAATGATATCTCCTACATCATAGAGGAACTGCTGGGCGGAAACTTCGGACTCATCAGATTCGATAACCGTTCGCAGATACTGGCACCCTTCACGATGGACAGCGATACCGTACTGGATGCTGTATCAACCATCACGATGCCTGATAACTACTATGCGAAGGGCAGTAACCTGAATGTGGTATATGACGACCTGGAGTCGCTGCTTATATCCTCATCGAAGAAGGAGGACAGGATGACTATACTGTTCTTCATAAGTGACGGTGAGATAACGGACGGCTCAACCCTCAGATCCTATGCGGAGCTTGAGAAGTATGTGGACGGCGGAGCAGTCCTCGGATACGGTACCGAGGAGGGCGGTGAGATGTCGACAAGCTACGGTAAGATAAAGGATCCTGAGACCGGTGCGAACGGTGTGTCATGTATAGATGAGGCTAATCTGCAGCAGATAGCGGACGACCTCAACATAGACTATATACATATGACCAGACAGAGTAATGTATCGTATCTGGTGGAGTCCGTGAAGAACGGCAGTAAGATGATACTCACCAACGCAGATGCAGTGGACTACGAGGATACGTATTTCTACTTCGTGATACCTCTGTTTATACTGCTGGTGATGGAAGTGGTTATATTTTTAAGAAGAGGACATATATAGATGTCAGATAACGGTAACATGAAACATACAGACTCATGGGCTGATGTGTCAGCTGCGGCAGATACAGCTTCCGGTAAGACGCCGGACAGCAAGCCTGCCTCCGGTAAGGTCGCAGACGGTAAAGCTGGCAAGAGCACCGGCGATAAGGCGTCGGGTGATAAAGCTGCTTCCGGCAAGACTGCCGGGAAGAAGGCTGATAAGACAACCGGTAAGACTGCCGGTGAGAAGGCGGAGGCTGCTGAGAGGAAGGCTGATAAGGCTGCGAAGAAGACCGAGAAGGCAGCACGTAAGGCAGAGAAGAAGGCCAAGCGCGAGACACCGAGGCAGTGGTACAGACGACGTAAGGAGGAGTTTAATCCCGAGAATCCGAGACGCTTCATGATAGTGTCATCGGTTATTGCGGCACTGGTTGTGGTGTTCGGTATATTTCTTACGGTCAGATATATCATGAATGAGGTATTTCTGTCGAAGTATGAGGATCAGGTATACGAGACCGGTATCCCCGAGACACTCGAGCATGCCAACATCCCCGAGGGGTATCTGCCCTACTATAACGAGGGAAATGTTAACTACATGAACGAGGACTATGATGCGGCAATCGGCAACTACCTGCAGGCACTGACCTATAATCCTCCGGAGAAGAAGGGGTGCTCGATCAGGATAAATCTCGCACTTGCCATGCTGCATAAGATAGACTTCGATAATCTGGAGACGGATAAGGATATAGAATCGGCGATAAGACAGCTTCGGGCTGCAAGACGTGTGCTTGTAGAGGATGGCTGCGCGAGTCCGGGAGTCGGAGAGACGGGCGGACACAGCGAGACGGCCGAGCAGCTGAAGAAGGACATAGACGATATGCTCGAGGAGCTCGGAGCAGATCCGGAGGATGACGACGAGGAGGACTCCGGAGATGATGAGGATCAGCAGAGCGGTGAAGAGGATACCGAAGAGGAATCGGGCGACAGCAGCAGCGAGACCAGACGTGAGCAGGAGGTCAGAGAGGAGCTCGAGGAGCAGCAGCAGGAGAATATGCAGGAGCGTCGCGAGTCAGATGAGCAGAAGTACCGCAGTGAGTCTGCAAGTGAGGATGAGCAGAGCGGCTCGTCGTCAGGCGGCGGCAGTGAGGAAGACGATACCACTAAGAATTGGTAGACGATATATAAAAACGGATGAGAATCCGGAGTAGGAAGATGTAAACTGTCCGGATAACACAGACAGGAGACGTCAGGGAGACAGCTTGAGCAGAAGAAGAGTTAAAAACTTAAAATGGGACAGACTTGATAATACAGCCAATCTCTTCCCTGTCATAGCACGGGAGGGCATGAGTAACGTATACAGAATATCTGTTACGCTTACCGAGGATATAAAGCCCGAGGCACTGCAGGAGGCACTCGAGACGGTACTGCCGTACTTCGATACATTTAAGTGCAGACTGAAGAAGGGCGTGTTCTGGTACTACTTTGAGGAGAACAGTGCCGAGCCGCCTGTCGTCAGAGAGGAGAGCTCGTATCCGTGCATGTTTATCAATCAGTACGATAACAGGAACTATCTCTTCAGACTCAGCTACTATAAGAACCGTATAAATATCGAGGTTTTCCATGCACTTACCGATGGTAACGGTGCAGTTGGCTTCCTGAAGGAGATAACCTATGCGTATCTGAGACTCACTCACGAGGAGCTCGGCGGTCTGAGAGACGGACTGAGTCCGGAGACATCACTTCAGGTCGACGACAGCTATGTAGAGAACTACAAGCATAAGGAAGAGAAGACCTATAAGACCAAGCGGTCTGTCATCATAAAGGGAGAGTATCTGCCCGCAAATGAATACGCAATTATCCACGGACATGTGCCTGTGAGTGAGATAAAGGCAGTGGCGAAGAGATATGGTGTAACCATAAATCAGTACATCGTCGGTCGCTACGCCTGGGCTATATATAAGAAGTATCTGAAGGGACAGCCCTCGAAGAAGCCTATAGCGATAGCTGTACCCGTAAACCTCAGACCGTACTTCGAGTCGGCTACGAATAAGAACTTCTTCGTAGTAGTTACGGCAGAGTTTACTCCCGAGAAGGAGGAGTATACATTTGAGGAGGTACTCAGCATCATAGCTGACAGCCTGAGAGAGCAAATCACGAAGGAGAATCTGGAGAAGCTTTTTTCCTACAATGTATCAAATGAGAAGAACATCGTGCTTCGTGCGGTGCCACTCTTTATAAAGAGGATAGCTATAAGGAGTGTATATAATGCATCGGCGAAGGCTAACACTACCACGGTTACAAACCTTGGCGTGATCAAGGCGTCGGAGCCGTATGACAGGTATATACTCGGATTTCATGCGATACTTGCGATGTCCAAGGGGCAGAATATCAAGATGACGGTATTTTCGTATAAGGACGATATGGTGATAACATACAGCTCGTCGTTGAGGGAGAACCGTCTGCAGAGGGAGTTCTTCAGGGGGCTTGCCTCGGATGGTATAAATGTCAACATAGAGACGAACGGAGTGTACTACGAGTAATTAACCCACACGCGAAGCGAGTGGGTGCCGGCCGGGTTGCGAAGCAAACCCGGCAGTAGCTGCGGCAGCGATCGGAGCATCGCAAAGCGATGCATAGAGGGATGCCCAGCTAACACTAAACAGTTGCATATGTTTCATGTGCACAGAAGGATATGCGGAAATATGACAAGAAGATGTCTGAGCTGCAACTTAATAATCATGGACAGCACCGAGGAGTGTCCGCTGTGTCACAGGATTCTGGAGATTTCGCAGGATGCGGGAGAGGACAGCAAATCCGAAGGTAGTATGACCGCAGATGATGACATTTCCACAGGAGATACTGTCGGAAATGAGACCGGACATGCTGATATGGCTGCCGGAGATACAGGTGACGCTACCGGACATGCTGATATGGCTGCCGGCGATGCTTCCACCGGCATTCGCAGAAGGCTGCGCAGACCGGATGACTTAGATGATGGCGCAACCGGAAGGTCGGAGACATACCCCGACATATATCAGAAGACACATAAGCTTCTGCTTGCTATCAGGATAGCTGTATTTGCGGCGATAGTTGCAGAGGGAATAGTGATGGTGATAAACTACGTAACATTTAACGGAGTTTACTGGTCACTGATAGTCGGTGCGGGGCTGCTGTACGGCATCATCTCGCTGCTCTACTCGGTCAGAACCAGGAGAAGCCTGCAGAGCATAGTCCAGACGGAAATGTTTCTGACGATACCGCTGCTTCTCGCACTGGATATAATACTTGGCTACACGGGCTGGTCGGATGGCTATGCGATACCGATACTCTTCGGAGCGGTGGATATAGCCATGGTCATACTGATGATTATAGCGGTGGACGGCTGGCAGAGCTATATTATGACGGAAATCGTGGCATTTCTGCTGAGTATACTGATGCTTGTGCTGGGACTTACGGGTATCGCAAATCTAACACTCTTCACACTGCTAAGTGCGGCTGTGACGGGGCTGATACTTGCCGGTACACTTATAATCGGTGAGAGGATGATATCAAATGAGCTGCGGAGGCGATTCCGGATATAAGCGGCACACTGTGACAGCCCGGCGGACGTTTGCTATGGTGAATCGGAAGGTGGATAGTGGAATTAGATATGGGAGTAGGTATGGATAGTCGAAGCACTGCGGACGGCGGTCTCAGCCGCAGGACGCAGATTATCAAGAGAATAGTTGCCGACTTTAACTCAAGCGAGTACCTGCTGGAGAGGTTCGGTCCGGAGTATACCGGTCGTGATGAGATGGATGATGACTTCAAGTATCCTCCGCATCTCAGAGCAGAGCGCTTCGAGATAGATGGCATCAAGTGTGAGCTGCTGTCGGTGGATAAGGAGTCGGAAATATCAGACAGTCTCAGAGAGTCAGCGGGAAGGTGGACAATACTTCACTTTCACGGCGGCGGCTACGTGGGTGCTATGAGACGCAGCTACAAAAACATGGCCGGGCTGTACAGCGAGGTTGGTAGGGGAGCGACAGTTCTTACGGTTGACTATAGGGTAGCGCCGGAGAATCCATTTCCGGCGGCACTGGATGATGCTGTGGCAGCGTATGACTGGCTGCTGGACAGCGGCTGCTCTCCGGAGAACATCGTGTTTGCCGGTGACTCGGCGGGCGGCGGACTCAGTATGGCACTGTGTCATGTACTGAAGTCGAGCTGGCGCGAGCGCACTGCGGGGCTTATACTTATGTCGCCGTGGGCAGATCTTACGGCAAGTGGCAGCTCGTATACAGATAATAAGGATATAGACCCCGTGTTTGGCGGAAGCCGTGCGGAGCTGATATATAATAATCCGTACATAGGAGATGCGGATCCGAGGGATCCCAGGATTTCACCCATGTTTGGAGACTTCACAGGATTTCCTCCGATGCTTATACAGGTCGGAACCGATGAGATGCTGCTCAGTGACTCGGAGGCGGTAGCCTCGAAGGCTCGCTCGGCAGGAGTGAAGGTCAGATTTACGAAGTACCCGGGGATGTTTCACGTGTTCCAGATGGCGGGGACTCTCATGGATGAGTCGAAGAGTGCATGGGCAGAGGTCGGAAGGTTTCTGAGTGAAATATAAGGTGCGACAAAACAAAGACGGAGTAGGCTGTCAGGTGCATAAATAGTAAAATGCTGCCGAGAGGCTGTCAGATACGTAAAGAAAAATGCTGCCGAGAGGCATCTACATACAGATTTACATACAGAAAGGAAAAGCTATGGAACAGTTTTATCTTGAGAACAGTGTACTGAGAATTACCATCAATCAGCTCGGAGCTGAGGTTTCGAGAATACTCAGTAAGGAGAACAGTCACGAGTATCTGTGGAACGGCGACGAGACCTACTGGAAGCGTCACTCACCGGTGATCTTCCCGATAGTCGGGAGCCTGAAGGATAGGAGGCTTGTGATAGACGGCAAGGACTATCCTATGTCGCAGCACGGCTTCGCGCGTGATATGAACTTCAGGATGACGAAGCAGTCTAATGGCAAGCAGATACATTTTCGTCTGGAGGACGATGACGACACCTACAGACAGTATCCGTACAGATTTGCACTTGAAATCGACTACGAGCTTGACGGCTACAGGCTGGGAGTAAACTGGAGAGTTATAAACAAGGACTCTAAGGATATGTACTTCCAGATAGGCGCACATCCTGCATTTATGTGTCCGTTCGCCGGTAAGGGAGTCAAGACTGATTACTATCTAAAGGTTGACACGGACAGAAAACTGAAATATTCTCTTTTGGATGAAAACGGTCTTGTGCACTACGAGGATAACGAGCTCATGACAAACAGCGGTATGATAGAGATAACCGGTGATATGTTTGACAGGGATGCGCTGATATTTGAGGATAGCGGAGTAACGAAGGTAAGCCTCTGTACACCTGACAAGATGGAGTACATCTCGGTCGCATTTGATGCACCGCTCTTCGGTATATGGTCACCCGCAGGTAAGAACGCCCCCTTTATATGCATCGAGCCGTGGTACGGACGCGCAGACAGGGCTGACTTCAGCGGAGATATCAGAGAGAGGGAGTACATCAACTGCATAGCATCCGGAGAAAGCTTTGAGGCGAAGTACTATATAGAAATCGGTCACTAAGTCCGGCATGATGATTAGATGCGGCGATTGTGACCGGCGTATGGGTGTTTAATGATACACCTGATAAGAGAAGAGGGTCAGAAAACTGTGTTGTGGGGGCAATATCAGTGAAGGGACGATTATATAATATGGAAAAGGTTAAGGCATTTCTGAAGAAGAAGGACATTGAGATATCTCTGAAGAGATATGGCATCGACGCACTCGGCGCTATGGCACAGGGACTCTTCTGTTCACTTCTTATAGGAACAATCATCAACACCATCGGAACACAGTTTAACATAGGCTTCCTCACAACCACGGTTGCTACGGTTGCCGGTATAGAGTATACGGTCGGCGGTATCGCAACCGCCATGAGCGGACCGGCCATGGCAGTTGCCATAGCATACGCACTGAAGTGTCCGCCGCTTGTACTGTTTTCCATGATATCAGTCGGATTCGCGTCAAATGCTCTCGGCGGCGCAGGCGGTCCTCTGGCAGTCCTCTTCGTAGCTATCATAGCATCAGAGTTCGGTAAGGCTGTATCTAAGGAAACGAAGGTAGATATACTTGTGACACCGCTTGTAACCATCGGCGTCGGTATATTCTTCTCATGGCTCATAGCACCGCCTCTCGGTAAGGCTGCTATGTGGGTTGGAAATATAATCATGTGGGCTACTGAGCAGCAGCCCTTCATAATGGGTATACTTGTGTCGGTTGTGGTAGGTATCGCACTTACACTTCCCATATCATCAGCTGCCATATGTGCTGCACTAGGTCTTACGGGACTTGCAGGAGGTGCTGCGGTGGCAGGCTGCTCGGCACAGATGATAGGCTTCGCAGTCATATCATTTAAGGAAAACCGCTGGGGCGGACTGGTATCACAGGGTATCGGTACATCGATGCTTCAAATGGGAAATATCGTCAAGAACCCGAGGATATGGATTGCTCCCACGCTTGCTTCGGCAATCACAGGACCGCTTGCCACATGCCTCTTCAAGCTGGAAATGAACGGCGCACCCGTATCAAGCGGTATGGGTACCTGTGGACTCGTAGGTCAGATTGGTGTGTACACCGGATGGGTAAGTGATGTTGAAGCCGGTACGAAGACGGCTATCACGGCATTTGACTGGATAGGGCTGATACTTATATCATTCGTGCTGCCCGCAGTGCTGTCGCTTGTATTCGACAGGATTACGAGGAGGCTCGGATGGGTCAAAGATGGAGATATGAAGCTCACTTAATTTTTGAGTTGACATAGGACGCCGAAACCGCTTGCGGCGGTGCACATGTAATAAGTAGAAAGGATAGAAGTATGGAAAAGAGATTCTTCACATCGGAGTCTGTAACAGAGGGACATCCCGATAAGATATGTGACCAGATATCGGATGCGATACTGGATGAGCTGTTGAGACAGGACCCCAACAGCCGTGTGGCATGTGAGACAACCTGTACGACAGGTATAGTATTTGTAATGGGAGAGATATCTACATCAGCGTATGTGGATATACAGAAGCTTGTAAGAGACACAGTACGTGAGATAGGCTACGACCGTGCCAAGTACGGCTTCGATGCCGATACCTGCGGTGTTATAACTGCCATAGATGAGCAGTCAGCCGATATAGCTCTCGGAGTTGATAAGGCTCTTGAGGCGAAGGAGAATCAGATGAGTGATTCTGAGATAGAGGCTATCGGTGCCGGTGACCAGGGACTCATGTTTGGTTACGCAACCGACGAGACACCCGAGCTGATGCCCTATCCCATATCACTTGCACACAAGCTCTCACTTAAGCTGACACAGGTACGTAAGGATGGTACGCTTGACTACCTCAGACCTGACGGCAAGACACAGGTTACCATCGAGTATGATGAGAACGGTAAGCCGGTACGTGTTGACACAGTGGTCGTATCCACACAGCATAGCGAGGACGTAACTCAGGAGCAGATACACGAGGACATCAGGAAGTATGTTATAGATGCTGTTGTACCCGCAGACATGGTTGACGAGAGTACCAAGTACTTCATCAATCCGACAGGACGCTTCGTAATAGGCGGACCCCACGGTGACTCGGGACTCACAGGTCGTAAGATAATAGTAGATACCTACGGCGGATATGCGCGTCACGGTGGCGGTGCCTTCTCGGGTAAGGATCCGACAAAGGTTGACCGCTCGGCATCATACGCAGCACGCTACGTGGCGAAGAACATCGTTGCTGCGGGACTTGCAGGTAAGTGCGAGATACAGCTCTCGTATGCAATCGGTGTGGCAAGACCCACCTCCATAAGTATCGATACATTTGGAACAGGTAAGCTGTCTGATGAGAGGCTTGTGGAGATAGTTCGTGAGAACTTCGACCTCAGACCCGCAGGCATCATCAAGATGCTCGACCTGAGACGACCTATATATAAGCAGACGGCAGCATACGGACACTTCGGAAGGACGGATGTAGATCTCCCTTGGGAGCATACTGATATGGCTGAGAAGCTGGCAGGATATCTTGGATAGCAGAAGAATCAGAGGAAAGCATATGCGTACGATGCATGTGTTAAAACAGTACATGCGATATACGGCATGAGTAAGGAGAACGATATGAAGAACATGCTTAACTTCAAGAACTTCTCAGCTGAGGAGCTGACGGAGATTCTGAGTATTGCACAGGATATGAAGAAGAATCCGGAGAAGTACGCTGACAGCCTTAAGGGCAAGAAGCTCTATACACTCTTCGAGAAGACTTCAACGAGAACATTTCTCTCGTTCACGACAGGTATCACAGAGCTTGGCGGTACCTACTACAATCAGCTCTGGAAGGACTCAAACTTTGTACTCGGCGAGCCGGTGTCAGAGATAAAGTATGTCTGCAGAAATGTTGACATCATCATGGCACGTCTTATCAAGAACGAGACGGTGGAGCTCTTCGGCAACAATGTCACGGTACCCTTCATCAACGGCTGTGACAGCTCATATCATCCGTGCCAGATACTTGCCGATGCACTTACCATCATCGAGAAGTTCGGTACACTGGATGTAAACTTCATGTACATCGGTGCCAAGAATAATGTATTTAACTCACTGGTTGAGTTCTTCGCCAAGATGCGGCAGGGTAAGCTCTATGGTCTCACTCCCCTCGTAAATGATACGGCCTGCGGACCGGACTTCTATGAGGAGGCAAAGGCGACCGGCTACTACATCGAGCTTGATCCCACGATGTCCATGGATGAGGCACGCGGATATGCAAGCAAGATGAATATCATATATACGGATACATGGGTAGATATGGAGTTCTTCAACAACCCTGCATATCAGAAGCAGAAGGAGGAAACTCTCGCCAAGATGATGCCCTATCAGATAAACGACGAGTTCCTCGCAGACAGCAAGGCAATCGTGTTCCACGATATGCCGATGCATGTAGGCTACGAAATCTCAGAGAGTGTAGAGATGAAGCATCTCGAGACCATACTTGACGAGGCAGAGAATCGCCGTCACGCAGAGAAGGCAGTCATGTACTATCTGCTTACACAGTGCTGATTTTGAACAGTAAAGCAGTCCCCGCCTTTAAGCTATAGGTGGGGCAATTGACAAAAGGCGTACTCTTGCGCGGTAGAAGCAGCATAAAGGAGAAACTACATGAGACATTTGATAGATCCGATGGACCTGTCTGTGGAGGAGGTGTCAGAGCTTATCACACTGGCTCGAGACATCATGGCAGATAAGCCAAGGTACAGTGAGGTATGTAAGGGTAAGAAGCTGGCAACCCTTTTCTATGAGCCCAGCACCAGAACGAGACTCTCGTTTGAGTCAGCGATGATGGAGCTCGGCGGCGGGGTGATAGGCTTCTCATCAGCACAGGACTCCTCGGTTTCGAAGGGTGAGAGCGTAGAGGACACGGTAAGGGTTGTGGGCTGCTTTGCGGATATTATAGCTATGCGTCACCCGAACGAGGGCGCACCGATGCTGGCCTCCATGTACTCACCGGTTCCGATTATAAATGCCGGCGACGGCGGACATAATCATCCGACTCAGACACTTACCGATCTGCTGACCATAGTCAGTGAGAAGGGCAGACTGTCAGATATGACTATAGGTCTGTGCGGAGATCTGAAGTTCGGTCGTACTGTACACTCGCTGATCAAGGCTATGTCAAGGTATGAGGGTATCAGGTTTGTACTCATATCACCTCCGGAGCTCAGAGTTCCCGACTACATCATAGACGAGGTGATAGTTCCCGCAAGCTGTGAGTATACAGAGGTGACGTCCCTTGAGGACAGTATCGGCGACCTCGATATGCTCTACATGACACGAGTTCAGAAGGAACGCTTCTTTAACGAGGCCGACTACGTGAGACTGAAGGATACATACATCCTCGATGATAAGAAGATGAAGCTTGCAAAGCCGGATATGGCAGTCCTTCATCCGCTCCCCCGTGTAAATGAAATCGCCCCGTCAGTTGACAGTGACCCGAGAGCCTGCTACTTCCGTCAGGTAATGTACGGAAAGCATATCAGGATGGCACTTATCATGAATCTGCTGGGACTCAGTGCATAGTGTGGCGGTAATTCACAGATGCCGGGAGAATACTGAAGCGGCAAGACTGCCGGCAAGGTCGAACATATGAGGTGGTAAGACTGTCATGAACATATGAGGTGATACAGAGATGAAGATAGACAGTATACAGAATGGAATAGTACTTGATCATATCTCCGCCGGAAACGGCATGAAGCTATACTATGATCTCGGACTCGACAAGCTGGAGTGCAGCGTAGCACTCATTCAGAACGTAAGGTCCGGTAAGATGGGAAAGAAGGACATCATCAAGATAGATAAGGAAGGCTACGATATCAATCTCGATGTAATCGGATATATAGATCCGGATATCACCGTCAGCATCATAGAGAATGGTGAGACTATCGAGAAGAAGAAGGTAGACCTGCCGAAGAAGCTTGTCAACATCAAGAAGTGCAAGAATCCCAGGTGCATCACTGCTATAGAGCCCGGTATTCCACACATCTTCAGGCTGACGGATGAGAACCGCAGAATATACAGATGCATATACTGCGAGGCAGACAAGTAGAGGTTTTGCCTTTACTTTGATTTTGAATTGTGGTATATTCTTTGGGATTATGTAAAATAAACATTTGACTTAAGAGAAATAACCTAACTTTATGAGGGGATTTTAGTTTTCGTATGAAGCAGTATGTTGTAAAGGGCGGCTATGCGCTGGAGGGCGAGGTTGAGATCGGCGGTGCTAAGAACGCAGCGTTGGGTATACTCGCGGCAGCTATCATGACCGACGAAATAGTTACAATAGAAAATGTACCGTACGTATCAGATACACGAACCTTGCTTAAGGCTATGGAGAACATAGGTGCGTCCGTTCAGTATGTGGACAGACACACGGTGAAGATAAGCGGCAGAAACATCATGAATCACGGCAGAATACCGGTTGATGATGAGTATATAAGGAAGATCAGAGCTTCCTACTATCTGATAGGTGCTCTGCTCGGCAAGTACAAGTATGCAAATGTTGCACTTCCCGGCGGATGTGATATAGGTGCCAGACCCATAGACCTTCATATCAAGGGCTTCGAGAAGCTTGGTGCAAAGACAGAGATAGTTCAGGGCGGATGTGTAGTGGCAGAGGCAGAGAACCTCACTGCGGCACATATCTACATGGACACGGTATCAGTCGGTGCCACTATAAATATCATGCTTGCGGCAACTCTTGCCACAGGTAAGACCACCATCGAGAATGCAGCGAAGGAGCCTCACGTCGTAGACGTTGCAAACTTCCTGAACATGATGGGAGCCAACATCAAGGGTGCAGGTACGGATGTTATACGTATCCGCGGAGTCGAGAGACTGCACGGTGCAGAGTACTCCATCATACCCGATCAGATAGAGGCAGGTACATTTATGGCGATGGCGGTTGCCACCCGCGGAAATGTACTGATAAAGAATGTTATACCTAAGCATCTAGAGGCTATATCCTCAAAGCTTATCGAGATGGGAGCGACCATCATAGAGTACGATGATTCCGTAAGAGTCATGGCAGACGGCAAGCTCAGACCTACACAGGTTAAGACACTGCCGTATCCCGGCTTCCCTACGGATATGCAGGCACAGATGACCACTATACTGTCGCTGACAGACGGTACAAGCATCGTGACAGAGAGTATATTTGAGAATCGATTCAGATATGTGCAGGAGCTTGCACGTATGGGAGCGAAGATACGTGTCGAGGGTAACTCGGCTATAATTTCGGGAGTGGGTCACTACACCGGAGCGTGTGTGACAGCACCGGATCTCAGAGCGGGAGCCGCACTTGTGATAGCTGCACTGTCAGCCGAGGGCTTTAGTACTATCGATGATATAGAGTTTATACTGAGAGGCTATGAGGACTTCGATGAGAAGATAAGAGGTCTCGGAGGAGATATAGAGGTAGTAGAGACAGAGAGAGATGCTCAGAAGTTCAAACTGAAGCATGCGTAGGGCGTGTGCTGTACAGATGTACGACAACATTTGTATAACAATAATTTATGGTAATCAGCGCCGTGTGATAATGTGAACGCGGCGCTTTTAAGTTTTATAAGCTCGGGAGGATATATACAATGGCTAAGAAACCTTACTACATAACAACAGCGATAGCATATGCATCGGGTAAGCCTCATATCGGAAATACATATGAGATAGTACTTGCTGATGCCATAGCCAGATATAAGAGATTCATCGGATACGATGTAAGATTCCAGACCGGTACGGATGAGCACGGTCAGAAGATAGAGACCAAGGCCTTTGAGAGTCTGTCCACGCCCCAGGAGTATGTGGATGAGAAGGCCGCTGAGATTAAGCGAATCTGGGACCTCATGAATACATCCTATGACCGCTTCATCAGAACAACTGATAAGGACCATGAGCGTCAGATACAGAAGATATTCAAGAAGATGTATGATAAGGGAGATATCTATAAGGGATTCTATGAGGGTATGTATTGTACACCGTGTGAGTCCTTCTGGACTCAGAGTCAGCTCGTGGACGGCTGCTGCCCTGACTGCGGCAGACCCGTAAAGCCTGCCAAGGAGGAGGCATACTTCTTCAGGATGAGTAAGTACGCTGACAGATTGATGAAGCATATCGAGGAGAATCCCGAGTTCATACAGCCTGAGTCACGTAAGAACGAGATGGTAAATACCTTCCTGAAGCCCGGTCTCCAGGATCTCTGCGTATCGAGGACGTCATTTAAGTGGGGTATCCCCGTGGACTTCGATCCTGACCATATCGTATATGTATGGATAGATGCGCTCTCAAACTATATCACCGGTCTTGGCTATGATGTGGACGGCAACTCGGATCCTATGTTCGAGAAGTACTGGCCGGCAGACCTGCACCTGATAGGTAAGGATATACTGAGATTCCACACTATCTACTGGCCTATCATGCTGATGTCACTCGACCTTCCACTTCCGAAGCAGGTGTTCGGACATCCCTGGCTGATACAGAGCGATGGCAAGATGAGTAAGTCCCGCGGAAATGTTCTCTATGCCGATGATATGGTGGATTTCTTCGGAGTAGACGCAGTAAGATACTTCCTGATACATGAGATGCCATTTGAAAATGATGGCGTGGTATCGTGGGAGCTTCTGATGGAGAGGATAAACTCCGACCTCGTAAATACGCTCGGAAACCTTGTAAACAGAACTATATCGATGACTAACAAGTATTTCGGCGGTGTGGTTACCGATGAGGATGAGCATGATCCTGTTGATGATGATCTGAAGACTGTCGTTCTCAGTACGCGTCTTCTGGTAAATGACTGCATGGACAAGCTTAGAGTTGCCGATGCACTTACAGATATATTCAACCTGTTTAGAAGATGTAATAAGTATATAGATGAGACTATGCCCTGGGTTCTTGCCAAGGAGATGGAGACAGATGAGAAGAAGAGAGCACGTCTTAATACCGTGCTTTATAACCTGACTGAGAGTATCGTAATTGGTGCGTCACTTCTGTCCTCATTCCTGCCCGAGACGGCTGACAGGATAGCTGTACAGCTGAACACCTCACTCAGAACAGTTACAGAGCTTGGGCAGTTCGGACTCTATCCCTCGGGTAATAAGGTTACTGAGAATCCTGAGTTCCTCTTCGCAAGGATAGATATACCGAAGATGATGGAGGAGATAGAGGCTAAGTTCCCTTCGAAGGATCCTGAGGCCGAGAAGAAGGCTGAGGCTGAGAAGAAGGAGAAGAGAGAGAAGGCTATGAGCTCGGAGGTTGCAAGTGTTGAGGCGGTTTCCAAGGCTGAGATAACTATCGATGAGTTCGATAAGCTGCAGCTGCAGATAGGTGAGATACTTGCATGTGAGGAGGTTCCGAAGTCTAAGAAGCTTCTCTGCTCACAGGTTAAGGTAGGAGGTAAGACTCTGCAGATAGTATCAGGTATCAAGAACTACTACAGTCCTGAACAGATGGTCGGCAAGAAGGTTGTGGTTATCACTAACCTGAAGCCTGCTAAGCTCGCCGGCATCGAGTCACAGGGTATGCTGCTCTGTGCGGAGGATGAGGAGGGTACGCTGTCACTCCTTACTGCTGATAAGGATATGCCCGCAGGATCGATGATATCGTAGTATCGAGATGGAAGCTTCCTTACTCGATTAGATAAATATGAATGTTTAGAGCTGTCGCTGAAATATGCGGCAGCTTTTTTGGTACGAGGTGCTGCGGACATAGGGCTGAACGAAGAGGTACGGTGCTGATTTTGACATATATCCGAGCCTGTGATAAAATGTGCGGGATTGCTGCAAGGAGGAGCGACATTACAAGAAACCTGATAGAGGTTAGCGCCAGACATGAGATATCATGTTGACGAGGTCGGGAGTTATCGAAAATTCGGCGGATGCTCCCGCGGATAGCACAAAACGTAAGCCTTACCTTTAAAAACACGGGTGACCGTGCAACAGAGGGGTATGGCAGTGCATCTTCTTTAGATTTTTGAACAGGTGACATCAGGTGGAGACTTCACCAGGTGTCGGTTTATGTGTGTGTTTGAGTTGCATATGCGCTTCGGACACGGTTGTTGTAAATAATTATAAGAAAGATGAGGTACGTATATGTGCGGAATTATAGGTTACACAGGTAGTGAGCCTGCCCGTGAGATACTGATAAAGGGACTTAAGACTCTGGAGTACAGGGGCTACGACAGCGCCGGTATCGCTGTCATGGATCCGAGGACAGGCATAATAATCAAGAAGAGAACCGGTAAGGTTGAGGAGCTCGAGAAGGCTTCTGCTGATATGGATACTGCAGCAACCACCGGTATAGGTCATACAAGATGGGCAACCCACGGCGGAGTTACCGAGGCGAATGCTCATCCCCATCGTGTCGGTGCAGTCACACTGATACATAACGGCATCATCGAGAACTATAAGGAGCTGACTACGGAGTACGGTCTCGCAGACAGACTGAAGTCTGAAACTGATACAGAGGTTGTGGCAGCCCTTATGGATAAGTTCTATGAGGGAAAACCCGAGGAAACAATCAAGAAGGTTACGAAGCTTCTGGCAGGTTCTTTTGCACTCTGTATCATGTTCGATGACAAGCCTGATGTTATCTATGCAGTTAGAAATGTCAGCCCCATGGTTGCGGCTGCATTTGAGGGCGGCTCGATTATAGCGTCTGACCTCACGGCTGTTATAGACTTCTCTAAGAAGTACTTCGTAGTGCCTGAGTACAGCATACTGAAGCTGACGAAGGCGGGTATAGATATAAATGACATGAAGGGACGTCCGGTTGAACCTGAGATGCTCGAAATTAACTGGGATATAAAGTCTGCTCAGAAGGGCGGCTATCCTCACTTCATGCTGAAGGAGATATACGAGCAGCCCGAGGCACTCGAGAGAACGATTACTCCGAGGGTGGTAGGCGGTCTTCCCGACTTCACAGAGGACGGTATAGATGATGATGTGCTGAAGTCTATAGAGAAGATAACTATAGTTGCCTGCGGTACTGCGATGCATGCGGGACTGGTTGGTAAGTATATCATCGAGTCTAAGCTCAGAATTCCCGTAACAGTAGATATAGCATCAGAGTTTAGATATAGCGATCCCTTCGTGGATGATAAGACGCTTACGATTGTGGTATCACAGTCGGGGGAAACCATCGATACGCTTAAGGCACTCGAGCTGGCAAAAGAGAAAGGAAGCAGAACTCTCTCAATCGTCAATGTTAAGGGCTCGACGATAGCTCGTGAGAGTGACTATGTCCTCTATACACATGCAGGTCCCGAGATAGCTGTTGCGTCAACGAAGGCATTTACGGTGCAGATAGCTGCTATGTATCTGCTGGCGGCCAGGATGGGCTATGTAAGAGGCGTGATGAGCGAGGAGGAAACTCGCGAGTTTATAGCAAGTCTGCTGTCAGTGGGTGAGCTGATGACTAAGACTCTCGGCAGTGCAGACTACGTAAGAAGAGTTGCAAATCACATCAAGACAGCAACGGACCTGTTCTATCTCGGAAGAGGCATCGACTATACGCTCAGCCTTGAGGCTGCGCTTAAGCTGAAGGAGATATCATATATACATGCCGAGGCGTATGCGGCAGGCGAGCTGAAGCACGGAACCATCGCGCTTATAGTGGAGAATGTTCCGGTTATAGCGATAGCCACGGCTGAGCATACATATCCGAAGGTTATCTCAAATGTTCGCGAGGTCAAGTCGCGCGGTGCATATGTGGTTCTCATCACTAAGGAGGGTATGGTAGAGAGCGAGGAGGTTTGCGATACGCAGATATTTATACCTGCGGCTTCTGAGGAGTTCGAGGTATTTGCAGTAGCTGCGGTACTGCAGCTGATAGCTTACTATACATCTGATGCGAAGGGCTATGATGTCGATAAGCCCAGAAATCTGGCTAAGTCGGTTACTGTTGAGTAAGTGTTTTCTACATAAACAAATAAGAGGGGCTGTCGCAATAGAGGTTGGTGACAGCCCCCTTTTTTCAAGGAAAAAATCCAGCCGAAGCCGGATTTTTCATTATTTAAGGGGGGATGATTTCATGCTTTTCCAAAATGAGCATACAGAAAGCAAG
>Ga0065711_1029970_pt1 | contig 34192 bp, 16 predicted proteins | sample Hoacrofraction12_FD_59098 | JGI IMG/M metagenome (GOLD analysis project Ga0065711, IMG submission 59098) | Hoatzin crop microbial communities from Cojedes, Venezuela - Epithelial fraction 12 v2 (version 2) | ecosystem: Host-associated > Birds > Digestive system > Esophagus > Crop | place...
GGCGGTTAAACGGAGGCGAGAGACAGTAGCGAAGCATGCCCCTTTCTTAGGGCGCTTGGCCGGTGTCCCCCACCCGCCCTCCCCTCAGGGCTGCCGTTTCCCCGTTGCGCTGTAGCAGGCGGCTCATAAAGAACCACCCTTGGTTGTCCTGCGAGCCCTCTCAGCCATCCCAGGAGGTATTTCAGCCTCGCGTCGCCCGGCTGTGTCGCCTCCAGCTGCTGTGCCAAGGACGGACCCCGGCTTGTGCCGCCAGACCCCTGAGCTCCCGCTCCTCACCTGGCGCTTGCCCCTCTGCCAGCGTCTTGGGTGGGACAGAGGACGGGAAAGCGGCGGCGTGGGCAAAGGGCGATGGGTCTGCCGGCACGCATCCTTGTCTTCTGGGCGCTGTCGGGGAATATATTGCATAATTCACAAATAGCAATAAATCCAAGCTTCGAGGAGGGACGTGAACCTGAAATGCGGCGTTTAAAAAGCTATGCGACACCTGAACTCTGTTTATTGAAATGGTGTGGGTGTGCTCTTTATATACGTGAGGTGGACCCTCCCTGATGCTCCCCATGGTCTGCGATGTGCAGAGACAAAGCGTGTCCCCATGCAGGTCTGTGGGCTTGAGGAGCCCTCCTGCCCTGCACGGGCAAGGGCTGGGGAACCTTCGAACCGAGGTGTCTGAAACGGAGCGGGGAGGAACCACTCCTCAGCTGCTCAAAGATTTGTTGACTTTCTGTGATTGCACAGTATTTTGTCCTCTTGCTTGATCCTGCGAGATCAAATTTTCAAGACAGTTCTTGGAGTTTCGTTGGGGTTTTTTCCCCCTCTGTAAAGGGAAGAGGTAGTTCTTGAGTTTGCTTCTTCCAAAGCTTAACTTTTTGTGAAAAAGACCTGTCGCCAGTGAAAGTCTTTTGGAGTCCAGGAAGGGATTTAGGCTTAAAATAAGAGACCTGCCAGACAGGTGGGCAGTGAGGGGTCTTCTCTGAGCTGCCAGGCAGGCCACGCTTCAGGTGTCTGTTTGACGTGGGCAGGGCGGAGACAGCTCTCGCGTAGCCCCTGTATTCACTGACATTGAGCCCTTGGAGGATCGGTGCTTCTGCCTCTGTGTAGAGATGGTGCAGATTTGCCTTGATCACTGAGCAGAAAAAATGTCCAAAATCTTTGCAGAGTGTGCAGACGGTTCTTTGCCTGCTCCTAACACGATTGTTACGGGCTCAGGCTTTATTAACTACAGCCAGCTGCTATATAAGCCGTTCTTTTCTTTTGAATAATGGAGGAAAAAATACTGTGCCCTTCAGCTACATATATCAGATCATTTAGTAAAAAACAAAGATGAAGGTAGAAAGCACCTCTGATAACTTGGCTCTCCTTTGGTGTCATGGTCCTCCATCATACTTGCAGAAGGACGTGGCATTTGTAACCGCAGCCGAGTAGGAATTTTGACTTGCTTTTGCTCCTTTGTGGTGATCTGTGGTGTGTCTGACCCCGACTGCCTCGCCTGAATTGTTGATTAGCAGCTGTTTCAAAAAGTATGCTGGGCTAGAAACTGTAGTCAGAGCTTCTTTAACCAGCATCACTACAATTGTATTTCAAGTGGCAAGAACTGTCTCTACTGAGACACAGTTCTCCCTGATGCTAGCTCTGTGATACTGTAACAAAGTAGTGATACCATTGTGTGATACCCTGAAAATCTTTTTGATATTGGGGGTTTCAAGGGCTAAGGACTCAGTCCTAATTAGCCAGCAGTGTAACTTTAGGGGAATGTGTGTGGGAAAGGCAGGTCCCTATATACTACCTGGAATTTCATACATTAGGATAGGAGAAAGGGTGTGGCCAAAACGCTTTTGCTGCTTATGATTTCTGGTGTTCAGTGGCTAGCTGATTTTTCACTGCTGACATGTTTAGTTGCCTGAAGGATGTGGACAATTTGGCAGCAAACTGGCCATTTGGGGTCCTCTGGACAGGCGCGTGCAAAGGAGTGTAACACCGCATATATCGCTTACCTTGTTATGAGGTTGCACTGAGACCCGCATGCTGGATACCAGTGTTAGTGATTCAGAAACCATACCACTGATGTGTGGATTTGTAAATCCTGTTTTAAGATGTCTGGATATTGATATGGATTAAAGAGCTGCCTCTAATGTATGTGGCCTGTAGGGTATGTATGTGGTGCCATATTTGGAAATGAGGATTTAACAGTGCCATTCTTCACATAGCTTTTCTGCTCTTAACTCCTCAAATAAGGAGCAGTAACAGATGTTAATTGTTCTGCCTGATTCCTGGGTGATGTAAACTGGCGTCTTCTCCTTGGCCTTTTAGCAGTATCAGTAGATTGGCTGTTGCTTTAGTGGAGGTCATGCAGGAACCGTAGAAAGCCTGCAAATGTTACCTCTTTGTCAAACTGAAGCGGACAAGGTACGTCTGACTTGTTGGGCAGAACATCTTACCACACATTTTCTTGCAATGTCCCTATTCTTTAGGCTTACTTCTGTCAAGAACTGTCCCAACTGTAGTGGTAAGGGAATTGTGTTCACTTCCCTGCACACGATATGGAAAACAGAAGGATATTTCTTAAGGATGTCTTAATACTGAAGTTAGATCTCTCTAGATGGATACCTGTACCCATTGTTTTGGGAGATGTAAGGATATTATGAAGACGTAGGTATCTTAATGTGTAGACATAAAGGTGTGTGGGAAGTATTGCTTGGTTCTGTAACTCTTCTTTGTTGAAAGTGAGCTGTCTTGATACACTTCAGTTTCAGTTTGACCTTGTTACTTGATAATGTTGCTGAAGCACCTACTTCTCAGCAATGTTTCACTTTGTAATGCAAAAGCTTTAGGAAAGGCATCAAGAGCTTGCTTATTCAAGAACATTTTGACAGCTCCGAGGAACAATTTATATTATTGTTGAAATTGCTTGGGCAATGTGCCTTGTAGACTTTCTGCAGCCTGTATTGGATTACTGAATAAAATTCCTTCTTAAAATATCCCTGATCATCCAGACTATCCATTGTATGTGTGTTTTTTCTGAATAATGTGATAATTTTATAGGGCCTCTGAAGTCATTAGAGATGGGTTTCCTACCAACCTTGCAAGTGGGGGGGTTGTTACCACTAGAAGTAGAAAGCAGAGGGAATACTGTTTAAATGAGCAGCAGGCTGGTGATATAGTTAGGAATTGAGTATTAACTTTCTGATACATGACACTACTTTGATTTATACACAACATTCCTTAACTCAAAGCTCAATTGACTGTTGTAGCCTATTGTTACCCTACCTTTTGTATTCTGAGGACCAGCTGCTCCTTGGTACTGCTGATAATGTAAAGTAGTGTCAGTTGATAAAGTTACTGAGCAATCTGCAGTAGTCAAGAAATACCCATACGAACATCAGAGGATGCTGTAGTATGTCAGGTGTGGTGAAGGGTGAACTAGTGAGATCTTGAATACCTGTCTCACTTCAGAAATCTGTCACTCTGGAGAAGAAATGTGTAGTAGTAGCAGAGGATTGGGAATGCTGCTCAATAGCTTTCAGACCATTCAAGTGTTAAACAGGCATGCTTACCTTCTTAAGACTTGTAATTGGTCTTCCACGCACAGGAAAATTATGCTTTGGATGGGTAAGCATTGTGCTGACTGGTTGTCTGGGCCTGTCTGTTCAGTGAGACCCTCTGTATGGTTTGAACTGTTGAGGATCTTTGGAGTTTAACAGCCTCTTGGCCTTCCTATGCAACCGCATCTCTAACTGGAAAGGACTGAGGGAAGACCTACTTAGTTGATTCCTTTTTCCACCTTCCATTTTCCAGTTGGAAGTGACTGTGTGGAAATATAAGCCCAAAACCAGCTTTGTGACAGGAGACGCTTCCCTAAGATCAACATTTGCATGGTGGTATTCAGAACAAAATACTCCTGTTTTTCACCAGAACAATTTGTTAGCACTCTGGATTACATTGCCTAATTACTTTTTATGGAAAATTAAAATTCTAATTTGCAAAACTGAATTTCAACTCTACTTCAGATTAAACCAATCTAGAATTAACAACACAAGCCTCTCTGAGGAAAGGCCGAGTTCTGAAATACAAACTGGGTTGACATTTTAGTAAACTTATCATATAACTGTTTTGAAAAAAATCTTTGTAATGAAAAATTTGGTGCCTTGGATGATGCCAGAATTCTCGAGTTTTATTTTGAAAAATTCTGGTGAATGGGTGCCAGTTTCCAAAGTTCAGGTTTATGAAGTGTGGTTCTGTAGAAATTTTTCTGATCAGAGAACTTGACCACGATGAGTTTTGTCTTATATGGAGAAGATATTGTTCTCCATGCTGCTGTTTCAATTGGAGTTACGTGTTGTTCAAGAGACAGGCTAATGAAGGATAGTTCCTTGCCTTTTTCGCCCACTTCTTTCTTCCTGCTCTCTGATCCTTCCCTTCAAACTTCAGTTGTCCAGGTGGATGTTAATGAGTTTGTAGTTGGCTATGCAGCTGGAAGGGGTATCTGCAGGTTTAGAGAGTTCAGTCAGAAACTGAACAGTCTTTCTTCTTTTTTTTTTTTTTTTAACCTACGTATATTCAGTACTCTTATCACAGCTTTCGTGGAATGAATACTAAGGAACTTGTTTTAGTTCAATCCTATGCACCAAATTATTTGCGGGGTGGAGGGAGTCCTACAAAAAGCCTGCTTCCCAGAGGTCCTGACTGAGGTTTTGGCCTCTTGGTCCTTCTATGTAATTGAAGGAAAACATGCCTTTTCATGGTACCTTTTTGAAAATATGGCCAACAGGCAGGAAAGTAGACTTTTTTCCTGGTTTGACCACACACTGCAGCTGGTGTCTCCCAGCACTGCAGTGAAACTACGTTTATTATTTGACTTGAATTTAAAAGTGAAAAAAGTCCTAATTGCTATAGCACACGTGAAAGAGCGAGCAATGAATGGATTGTCTGACCAGTGTTTCTTTCTGGCAATATGGCAATCATAATGCATACTTAATGTGTACGTTTTGTGTATGCTTGAGCTTTTTTTGTTAGTCTCTAAAAAAGCTTTAACTCGCCTCTGACTGAAGCAGTTTGGGTCCTTTTATGATCACTCTTTTTGAACTTTTTTCCTTTTCCAAACATACTTTCTGTGCAGTTTTCCTGCTGCAGAGCAATGCTCTAAATCATGCTAAGGTTCATTTAATTCCCTGCCATTATCTTTTATTGGTCACTTTTTTTATGAACTGAAGTCCTAGTTGCTAATAAAATGAAACTTACAGCTTTGAAATGGCTGCAGTAAGACAGAATGGGATATGAATTTCATCTCATTTTCTGCCTCAAATTTCACTTGGGTTAGGTTTTGCCTTTTGTGAAAACTGGTCTGCTTGTCATTCAGAGGTGATAGATGGTAGCAAGGGAAAAAAGTGGGTCAGTACTGTTGAGACTGGATAAGAAATCCCCCACTGACCATTACACCACCTGTTAGAAATCACTGACCATGACTTGGCAATGCAGCACGTCTAATCTCTGTTTTTCGCAGGGTTGGACGTGCAGGAGAGCACAAATGGAGCCAGGCAGGTGTCAATGGTAGCTCCTGTGGTGCTTGTTCTTCCCTTTACCTTTTTTTCAAGCCCCTGCTACACCTAGCTGTCACACTATCCCATGTCTAACCTTTCTGGTCTCCTTAGTGGAAATTAGTGCTACCTTAACTCGTATTAATCCCTGTTAGAGTCTAATCTACTCTTACTGCTGGGCTTTCACGGAGCAAAATAGGCTTTGGAGTGTGTGGGCTTGGTTCTGTGTATGAGCAATTAATCTAAATGCATACCGGGGCCCCTTGCGCCCTGCGTGCAGCCCCCTCTGTTTCCTGCAGGGTTTAGTCTCATGGCAGCGCTTCCTCCTTGACTGGCTTCTCCCACTTCACCAGTTACTGAGCCGACCCTCCTGGGACCCCGCTGTGCTCTCTGGGCTGAGCCGATCAAGCGCTGGCTGTCTCCGAGGCAAGGCTGGCTGACCTTGCTCTGTGCTGGTCAGTCCAGGAACTGCAAGTCGTGAATAGCCTTGCCTGACGTTATTTATGTCTTTTGCTTCCCTACTTCTTGTCTCTTGGGCACCGTGCCAAATCCCCTGAGGTTCGAGAGACTGTGGGGGCATGTATGTGTAGGTGTATGTAGGTGTGTATGCATGCCTGCGTGAAGAGGCGGAGCAGCAGCTGAGAGCTAGAGGCAGTGGTTGAAGGTGCAATGGCTGGCATCGCTGCTTGCGTAGCGCTGACAGGGGCGAGGCGGGTGGGCTGTGCTGTAGCAGATACTTGGGGTGAAGCACAGAGGGCCATTGCTGAGAGCATGGGACCGTCTCCTAGGTATCAGGCAGAGCTGTCTGCACAGGAAGACTGCTTGCTGCCTGTGTTTTATGTTACCAAGACTATATCTGGCACCAAAACCAAAGGAATTGGTTGTCGCTGCGCTTTTTCCTTTGTTTCCAAGACTTACACAGCTGCTCGGCACAGGCTGTTCGGGCAGTTTGTGTGGTGGCTCGGTCCGGTGGGAGTGCGCTAAGACAAACAATTCACTTTGATCTGTTATAATGGGAGCGGTAATCCTGAGGCACCACTTCCTCAGGAATCTACTGTTTTCTGCAGCTTGTGGAAATTTTATCTTCTGGTAGACACAGAAGTGTGTCACAAGTCAGTTACAGACACCTGGTAGGCTAAAGGTAGTATATTACGTTTTACCTGTGCTCTGCCCACTGATCCATCTTGTCCAAGCAAAATGCTGGTATTCTCAAGCCATTTTCTGTTCGCTACAGCTTAGTAACTGAGCAAGGAAGATCTCTCCAAGTAGCCCCTTCCCTTTTCTGTGCTCATGTCACCTTTTCTCAGGCATATACCTGTACAAATTTCAAGATGCAGTGTTCAGTCTTGCATCATAGAACCCACTGGAAACCTGGATTTTACCTGGAGGTGACGAATTGATAAATCCTGAGAATGAGATGCAATCTCTTTATGGACAATGAAGAATACTTTGGAAATAACCCCAGGCAAACATAATGTTCTGTTTCCAAGAACTGGCTTGTGTGTGGACATGGCCATGATTTCACATTACTCTTTGCTAGTCAGTGAGTGCAAGCATTACAATGAATAGTTTGCCTTGTCTAGAAGGAGAAACACTTGGTTTAGTTCATGGCTGGCAGAGTAAAATAATCCCAGCTCTCATTGCATGCTAATGAGGTAGGTGTTGCAGGTGGGAAGAGAAGGTGCTCTTTATAGTCTTTCACTTGAAACGTTTGGACAAGAATAGGGCCCAGCCTCCTATGTTGGAAAAATCTCTAGGATACAAACACCAGCAAAACCACTAAATGCTCTCAGGAAATGCTATGGATAAAGTGTACGCTTTATGATTTGACTCTGTAATAGTAATAACTGAAATGAGTTAAGGACGACCTGTGTCATTATCTTCTAACTCTATCCAGTGCAGGACAGTGCAGTTGACCTAGTTTTAATGAAGTCCCTCTGAAGGTGTGTGGGTACTTGGCTTGCATTTACCTTGCTTGTAGCATCCGGGGGCGTGCTTTTAATTATGGAGGAATGAGAAGGGAAAAAAGTTTTTGTCTACCATTTTTCTAGAAAAAGTTTCAGTTGAACTTGCTTAGAAACATGATCATGGATTCATTAGTTAGAATATCCCTATTAACTTTGTTATCTGTTGTTGACCAATAAAACATGTTTCAGTTGCAACCTCCTGAGACTTCCTATTACAGATGTAGAAGTGCTGACGAGCAGGCAAGAGAGCTGTATTAGCATATTAACCAAAACATTCTCAAAATATACTACATATAAAATTCATATTAACCAAAACATTCTCAAAATATACTACATATAAAATTATTTGTTTATTGTTAAAGAGAAGTTACAAAAAATATAATTAGAACACTTATGGCGTAGCATTTCATGTTAACTATATTGGGAATAAAAAGCAAACGCAGCTGGCTTACTGGATGATAACTTCCAGGAAGTAATGATTATAACCCTTTACATAATTAGCTGTTGTGGGAAACGTAACTGACTACTGCAGATTCATGTAAATGGACTGTCCAGACTCCTTAACTGACTCAGTGCTTACTCATCTGAATTACTCCACGTGTAGGATCTGCTAGCAGTTGTTGGTGCTGTTTTGTGTCTAGAGCCTTCAAGATGCTGCTTTGACTTGCTTCTTCCAAGGTATCTGAAGTGGAGTGATGCACACTTTTGGCTTTGCTGTGTCTGTGTCTTAAGCTAAATAAGGAGATGTGCTGATCCCCTTTCACTTTCCAGTGTACATTCTTTCATATGGTGAAAGAAACCAGCGTCTGCTGTTCTAGCCGGTTCCAGAGTATCTGCTTGCTGAAAATCAGAGGAATCTGCTCATGTTTACGGAGTACAGCAGAAGTCTAACAAGATTCAGTGACAGCTCTTGTATGGCTCTGTCCTTTCACCTGACTGTTGCCTTTCAAGCCTTGCTGTTCTCTGCTTTTCCCTTTTGACTCTTTTTTAAGAAAAGAGAGGATAAACAATCTAAAGCATTAGGAGCGTTAGGTCAGAGGTGAGATTATATGTGTTCTTTCAGTACCAAGATGAGCAGGCATCTGAACTGAAACTTTCTAACTCAACAATTAAATTACTGTTTTAGAAAATAATAGAGAAGTTGAAAGCATTAAAAGTCAGTTAATTTTTTTATATTATAGAAAAAGAAAATCTATTATTCCGCTTTTTCTGCTGAAAAAAAAATTAGCCTTTTGTCATTAACTGTTTTTCTTGAAGATGCCAACTATCCAGTAAATAATCTTTTAGGAAAGATTATAAAATCAGATTACCTGAGGTAACAGAAGACTGAACTTGATGATCCACACAGTCCCTTTCCTTAAAGTTATATATTCCTGGTAGTTCAGGACACTGTGTCAAACAACTGTCTAGTGCCTCTAGTCATTGTTCCCCTTGCTTGCTAGATACACTACAATACAAGCCTCTGTGCCAAAACGTGCCGCGACTAAGTTGATGGGCATAAAGTTACTCTTCTTCCTTTGACAGTATTTATGCAGGCATTCAAAAGGTGTAATAAAAACAGGAGAAGTTATCACCCTTATTATAATATAATGCTATAATAATGGAAAGCTAGCGTATGTGTTTTGTGTTGCAAAGGCATGACTAATATATTTAAGAACTTGATTTCTTAATTGACAACTATGCTGTCTTTGCTGCCCAACAGACTAGTTGAGGTTAAGACCCAATATAACTGGGTTGTATGCGTTATGTGCCTTTTTTTAAAGCTGCCTTCATGTATTAGTGCTTTCCTAATTTCCAAGTAACAGTGCATAAAATTAGTGAGATTCTTGATGTCATGACAGAAAACAGAAGAAAAGTGTTAATCTCCTCAGCTACCCTCGCACTGCAGTCACAGCCACGTGCGGAGTGGGAGAAGGTCCCCTGTGCAGAAGAGGTGAGGGAGCCTGGTGTGGGTAGCAGGTCCCCCCCGGCGAGGGGCTGCTCTACTCCCGGGTGCTGTGGAGGGGCTGGGCGGCAGCGAGTGCTGTTGTGTGCACCCGGCATCGCTTCTTCCCCGGCAGCCTGCTACGAGCAGGCTGTGTGCATCTGCGGCTGAGCTCATCGGATTATCATTGACTGTATTGTAATCCCTTAATTGCCAGCCACTTCTGATGCCATGATGTTGTAGTTGTGGGTCAAATCCTATGCTTCTTAAGCACTGCTTCAGCTGCTGTCTGTAATTTTACCTGTGGGGTGGTGGAACGCACTGCCCCTTGCAAACTTGATTGTATGGCCTTATCAGGAAACAAGCAGCCAGGAGCATCTCAGACCGTCCTGTTCCTTGTACCTGACTGAAGTTACTGACCTTCACCGGACTCTAGACAGACAGGTCTCTGTCAACAAACTTGTTTAAGCCAGAACCTATAAATTAGGAATATGGAATAAAATGTTACTTTTTCAGGTTTCCATTGGGCCTGAGAGGTTATGGGGTGTGAGATTTGGGGGTGTTACTGTTTTTCCTTCAGCCCTCCTTTGAGACTTCTTACTGCTTCAGGTGTCTTCTGCCAAGGTTTTAATGCGTTATCATGATAACCATTCTGAATAAAGGCACCTTAGGGAGGTACGGTATCTGGTCTTGTGGAGATGTCTCTGGTACTTTAAGTAAAGAAAAATATGAAATTGTTAATGGAAAAACTGTGGACAAGAAAAATAGCCTCTATTTGATCAGGGCTTCAGCACTGCTTCTACCTGCTAACACAGCAGAACAAGGGGAATTGAATATTGAGTTATATGTGGCTTTGGCTGATGGTACCTGCATACAGAAAACTGGAGCACCTTTTCCTTGTGAGACTGCTTTTATGTCTAAAGAAAAATCTGGCGAGGTATATGTATGTTGCACTAGGCGGGAATGAGGCATGCAGTACTGAGGGGCTGCTGAAAGAGCAAAGATAACTCTGACCACCAAAGACCGAATAGCTGACGTGTGTAAAATTTGCTTAGCAGCTTTTGCCTGTCTTTCAGAATATCTCTGGGAAACCTTTCTGAACAACCACTGGTAACTGGTTTGATAATGCAGAGCAAGAAAACCCTCTTTTTCATATCAAAAGGACAAAATCAGTGAAAATAAGGGGCAAAGTGTAATTCCTCCAATATGTACCACCCTGACTAGGAAAGTAGTAGGTTCCTGGTGGGAGGGAATGGGCTGGCAGAGGGACTGTTCAAGGGGATGCCAAGTGCATGTGCCTTGCTGGTGGCCTGCCAGTCAGTTCAGTGTAGCTCTGTGTCATTCCCTAGTAGTTGCAGGGTGGCCTCTGTGTAAAGGGAAAGGTCTCTGCTCAGGTCTCAGAGAACAGACTTTCAGGCTGCAACAGCAGTTTTCACGTTCTTCCGTGTGGGCTCAGAGAGGCTTAGGGTGGAAAATATCTCGTGGGATTAAATCCATAAAAGACCTCCAACTCCTGTGTTTGCCTTTCAGATCCCATGTTTAGTTCCCCTTTGGCTGCTGTCTCACTTCAGAGGTGTCAGTGGGTATGTTTATGCAACTGCATATACTGGCCTACATGTTTATTCTGCAGACTGTTTGCAGGAGTTATAATTTGAAACACAGCATCTCACTAACATAGTTCCCTTATTTATAGACTAGAAACTGCCTTGCCTCCAGCTGACAGAGGCAAGAATAAGTGCCGGCCCCATCCATGCTGATGTCATCTGAGTTGCTACCAGAGAAGACCTAAAAACGTTAGCTTCTTTTGCTGAGCCGTGTGGAAATATGTATGACATTTCAGCCTGGAATCTGAGGAGCGCATCCTTCCTAGTGATCAGAGCGTTTGCACGAGGAGTCTGGTTTCACACCTTGGTACCTTGATCTTACTCAAAAGTGAGTCTTGAATCCAGCTCTCCCACCTTGCAAGTGATGACTCTGAGAACTAGGGAACGGAGTATTCTGGGACAAGCCTCCTTGTGTTCTTGTTTGTTGAAGCTCTCCTGCTTTTCCCCAGACTTAATGAATATTATTTACAGGGTGAATATGAATCCATTGCCTGGCAGTTAGAGGAGTCACCTGAAAGATACGGGTCTCGCTATGTATTCCCGCAAGTTTGTGTTCCTGCTCTACTTCTTTTTTAAAGAAATGGAAAAGGGGGAGGGCTGTAGGATTGCAATATTTGTGTGACCATTCTAAATTGAGAGATTTACTTTATTAATGTGGAAGGGGAAGTATTCAGAGAATGCCTTATTTATTCATTGCATGTGGTCATACAGTACACAGAAAGAAACCCAACCCTTTCCTTTGTATTGATTTTTAATCTTAACGTTCTGCCAGCGTTTAAGGCAATTTTTGGCAGATTGTCTCTGGTTTTGCACACAATCTGTGAAAAAAATGTTTGTTCAGAGGTATTTCAAAGGTTCACGGATGAATGGTTGTTTGCAGGAACTTGGCTCCGATGACTCTTTCTGCAGCATTCCCCTCACGCAGCATATTCAGTCCTCTGTCCCATGGCAGTTCTGCTCCCCAGTTGCCCGAGTTGCAGATTGACAGTTTTCATTGCAGCCACCAGAAACTTACTCTGCAAATATTCCTGACTGACTTCATATCTGTGAAGAGTAGGTTTGTTTGGTTTTTTTTGAGGATGGAAAAATTACCTCAACTGATGTCTAAGGAGGAAAGAAGAGGGGTGGGTCTGCAAATACTACTGAAGCAAGCCTGCAGTTGTTGGTTAAATAACAGTGAATGTTTTGGGGTTTAGTGACTAGAGGTGAAGGATTACAGTGCGTTAATATAGCTGTGAGAGGAGGGAAGCCTGAAGAACTCTTTATCAGTCAAGGCAGTTGATCAGGTTATTTCCTTTGCAGAACTGTTTTGGAGGGCAGCAGACAGTACTTCAGAAAGCCAGGGTACTTGTAGATATTGGGCTTTACTTGGGCGTATTAACGTGCTACTTCAGCTGCATGCGGTGAAGTCAGGTTGTTTGAACAGCTGTATGCAAGGTACCGTAGGTCAGAATCAGGCAAGAAGATGGAAATGATGGAAATGTCCAAATTCTTTTCAGCATAATTTAAAAAGAGGATTTAAGACGACCCTTCGGGTATGTTTCTGAATTTGTGCACTGGCATATTTTTTGTTGGGCAGAACAATTTGTTCTTAATTCTGTCCTGCACTCCACTTAGTTACGCAGTAATTTATCTAGCTATTCATTTGATTACTTTAAAAAAAAATTGTAATTGACTGTAGTATTAAATTAATAGCTAATGCATCCTGAATCAGTAGCAGTTCCTACTGGATAAGAGGGTGCTTATAAGCTTATTAAAGATACTGTAAATAAGGAGATAGTTAGGGAACTGAAGTTTCAGTGAAGTCTTCGCATATATTCCAAGTGTTTATATGTAATCTGTTGTTTTCTTAGTTGTAACATCTGACATGCCGAGCTCATGCTGTTTACGTTATGTGGCCTTTTTTTTTTTTCCTTAGTATTGCTTGTGTTAGGATATTTGAAAGTAAATTTAATTCCAAATACTGTTTTTTTAGGTAACATTTCTGCGATTACTTTTTTCTCAGTTCATAGGATATCTGTAGTATGTGAGGTCGTGGTAACTACCCCTAGTTGAGGAACCTCCGCCTTGCTTGTAGGTCAGTTTGCAAGATGCTCTGCAAGAGAGGCTTTCAAGTTACGACTTGCACATTGTATAGTGCAGTGGGGATTCAGACCTGGTGTTAGGATCATATGAGTCATTATTCCTATTACACTGTGTTTATAACCTTGGAATTACCCCTTTGAATCTCATCTCAAGGGTCCATGATTTTAGGAAGATGTATGTCTATGGACCTGACATAGTGAGAAAAACACTTTTGGTGTCTCCTTCTCAAAGTCTGGGACAAGACTCTGCTCTAACTTGAGCAAGAGCACTTAGAGTGAAGAGAGATCATAATTTCAGGTGATTGAATGCACTGACAAGAGTCTCCAGAAGTGATTGAAGGTAGCCATACTCAAATCAAAAACAAGTACAGAGTTCCTTGTAATTTGATGCAGACTTCGCAACGCTGAATCAGTATTGACGAAACTGGTGTTTCCCTTCGTGAATTTTGTTTTTCCTGTAATGACTAAGATTTTTGCTGTCATCTGGTAATTAGTCAGGTCTCCTTCGCTTCATCTTGCGACTTCCCAGGAGGTGAGGTGGGCCTTGCAGAAGCAGTGCCCCACACAGATGGGCTGGAGCCAGAGCTGGTCAGCACTGCTCAAACTCCTCGGTTGTCTGTAGACATGTCTATTCTCTCTAATGAGCCTTGGCTACGGGAAAAAGCTTGAGACCCACTGCGATAAAATTTCAGTCAGTTAAAAGTGTTAGGCTTTGTAAGGTATCCAGTGCTCTGAATAGTTGCTCACGAATGCAGGGCTGGAGGGATGAATGAAGTGGTATTGCTTTTACAAGCAGTATAGTAGCTGCCATGTGCGTCCTGTTGTCTACAGCCGCGTTTACTTTACACACACGAATTTGTTGATCTCACCAGAGCTCTTAACCTTCCTAGGGCTGCTAATCTCCACGAATGTCTGCAGGATTGAGCTTAATTTTGGCATGGAAATATGCAAAACAAATGAATCAAACTGTGAGTCATCGTTTTTTACAATAAAACATTCTGACCTAGTCCCACAGTCCACGTGCCTGGCTAATCCTTGCCTGAGAGCTTGTAGGATCTGACCCATGCTTTGGGAATCCTGACTGCTAAAGTGTAGCAGAGACTGTACTGAAACAAAGGAAATGTAATGCAGAATATACTGAAGCAAAGCAAGAACGGTCACCTGATTCAGCTGCAACTCTCAAGATAAAATTAAGGACGGTTGTGGACAGGATTATGCATACATTACAGAATGTTTCAGTAGTACTCAGGATGTCTTGTGATAACTGCAGTGGAGATGTTTTTAATTTACTGGATGTTGTTTTCCTTTTTTGCATATTGCTTGGATAAAGAATGGTGCAATAAAATAAACTCACTTTTAAAATTTAGTGGGGGCACTGAATTGTGAAGGTAATGAAGATAAATGATGTGCATGTCACTTTCACGTCTGCCCTGTAAAATGCAAAAGCACAAACATAGTAACCACAAGGCTTTTTTGATATTTTAATCTTTTAAACCTTTGAAATGTTGGTGTGCTTGAAAGCACATTGGTTAGTCTGTGCTGTCTCATATTGTGTTCAAAATCATAGCAGATAAAGGAAGAGTGATCAGAAAGCTTAATGCAGTCAGAGCGTCACGACCTGTTATGTAAAGCGACATTTGGCAGGGCTTTCCCAGCTGCTGTAAATGAATGTTAACAACATTTTATCGGCTGCTTTCTCTGTCTGTATTACATAATCTGAATATTTATGACCCTGTTAATATGTTTAGATGTGAAATTGCAGTATTGATGGAGTGAAGGTTTCATAGAAGATTGAATGGGGAGAATGATTTTTGCCTCATGAACAAAAGTTGTATTAATATTAAAAAGCTTTGAGTTCATATGAAGCTTGAAGTTCATATTGAAGTTTGCTGAACTGCTTTACAGATGTGGCATGCTATTTCCCTAAACATTGTCATAGAAAAAGTACTTTGGTGACAGGATAGTGTTGCTGAACATCGTGTGTATCTGTATGTGTATAAAATACAGAGCACTAACCAGAAAGTGGTGATTTTTTTTTTCACTTTTAATGCGAGTCCATGAATCCATAATGATGATGATACTCTGTAGCCTTGAACAAACATAGCCAACCTGTGGATCATAGACCAGACCCAGTTTATCACAGTCACCCCCATCTAGAGAGCTACACCAGGTAGGATTTTGGGGCAAACTGTGGGCCAAGTTATTATTATAATGATTTTTTTTTTTTCGTGACGAAGATCTTGCTGTCTGCCCCACTTCCTCACAGCCCTACACGCCCGCCTTCTCTGGTGACTAGATATACTGTGGTCTTGTGACTTGAAATGCATGTCACGTAATTAAGGGTGTGTGTGCACCACGTTATGTGGCTGGGGACTGGCTGCAGATGCTGTCCCATTACTGAATGCACCCTTGCCTGTATCGTGATTGTACTTGGGATTTGTGGGAAGGTAATATGCTTGGTCAAGAGATGAATGAGGAGCTGTAAGGCATTTCCCTTGAGAGCCTACTAGATTATATTATGCCCCTAAGCAGAACTGAACACCACTGTTTCAGTAGACATCTGGAAATTTCTAGCAAGATGATGTTCAGAGGCTTGACGCTATTGTGCTCAGTGGCTCCCACCTATGGAATTTACAAGTGACTTTGGTATCATGCCTCTTTATTATTCTGCAGGATAAATAGCTCGGGTAGCTAGAAGCTCGTGTCTGCGGGTTGCCTCCAAAAAACTGAGCTGGAAAAGTCAGTCATGCATTTGTTTTGAGTGGGAGGAGGTTGTTGGTCACTTTTATCTTTGAGTGCAAACTCTATGGCCAGCCTGAAAGCTGCTGTCCAACGTGTCTTGCCACTGATTACCAGGGCTAGAGTTGCTGAGAAATGCAGCTGTTTGTGGAGGTCCCTTTTGTTTACGAAAGTCTTATGTGTGATACTGCAGATCCTGTGGTGTGTTCTGACACTATACTTAATTTGGGGTAACTCTGTCTCTTAATGGTCTCTGCTTTCACCCTTTCCACAGTTCAAAACTCATGGTACTGGAGGCAGCTGCACATAACTGTTAAGCACACAAAATGTTAGAAATGTAAAGATAAGTGGGTATGGGATGCGGAGTGTTAGAGTCAGGAAAGAAGTTTAGATTAATACATATTTTTAATAGTATTTTGTCCCCAAGCCAGTTTGTTATAGTTACTGCAGAGCTCCAAATGGATTGTCTTCCCTTGTGGTGATTAGAGATTTAAATATGTATTGTTATTCTGGGCAATGGTATTGAGCAGTCAAGTAAGGTTCATAATAGAACAAAGAAACCTTTAATTACGACAGGAGTTTCAACTGCATTCTTTATTGCTTTGTGTAAGAGAAACTTGCATTAAAACTGATAAATAAATAAAACAATGGATGAGGTGGAGGAAGTCTGGAAGAAGCACATCTGTTTACAAAGTTAAGTGCTGAGTTTACAATAAACCAGTAATTTTTACTTGAGAAGCTCTTAAAATAAGATTCCCTTTCTCCACATCCCTGAGCATCAGAGTCAAGATATTTTAAGGAAATATTTTTCAGCTTATTCAGTAGCTTGGTTTTGGGTTTTCTTGCATATTTTAATTTTTCATACAGGAAATACCTTTATCGCAATGTAAAATTAATAGCAATGTTTATACTTTTACCATATTTGGGTTTTAGGTCTGTACGTGCATTGTAATTGCATTCATCCCTTGTCTTTGTACTTAGTTTGTGTGATCTAAATACAATGCAGTATTTCCTTTAAGCATGAAGAATGACAATAAGTTTGTTCTGGTCTGCTCTGTGTTGCAGAGGCCTCGAAGTCAATAACCTTCTGCGCAGCCTCAGCAAATTGCCAGTGTGCAATAAATTATAAAACCAGGACCTTTAACGAATAATAGGTAGCAACTTCAAGGGTTTGTTAATTTTCTTCTGAAATGACCTTTTGGGAAAAATACAAACTATAGTCTTTTCCCAACAGACACTGGTAAGAGGAAACCTCGCAGATTTGAAGCTGGTTCTCTTTTTCACCGGCTCATCTAATGTTTACTGGTTTATTACGTGTGATGAGACAATGGAATAATCTCCTGGTTTAAACGAGTTTTTTAAAGGAACACCTTAAAAAGATGGTTGTGATGAAGCTTTGGCCATCTGTCCCATGCCTGTCCTCTGCACTTTATATGCCAAATCCAGCAATGACAAAAGACCGCTGTTGTCTGGGAAACGATTGATTCTGCTCCTTGTTTGGGTAGAAGAGCTCTCAGGCATGGTTCAAGATAGTCCATTTCCATAATTGCCTATCTCTGGGTATTTTACAGCCTCCTGCTCTTTCCTATCAAGAGAGTGTTTTACAGAACAAAATCCATAATGTCTCTTTAAAGGACCTAATCAAAACCCGTTAAATTCAGAAGAAAGCTACCATTGACTTCAGGGGACTTCTGGAGAGGAAAGGCATAGCCCTTTGCATTAAATAACTGATGTGATCTTCATTGGTCAAAATTTTAGTTTGTGGGCTATTCTAGAAATACAACATTCCAGTTTTACCGAGTGAACAGTAAACTCCATTTCCAGTGCGGAACACAGTGCATCTTACTTGTTGAGGTGCAAAGGTTACTTCATAGCAACAATATACTTGGAACTTTTTTAAATCTCCTGCAGTGACCCACATCTTGCATCCTCTTTTCTGCATCCCATACAAGTAATTAATTTGCAGAATAAAGCTATTGTCCTTCCTCCCCTTGGAACAACCTCAGCTGGCATGTGGGATCCTTTACCAGGAAGGAGAGGCAGGGACACTGCATTGCGTTTATAGAATGTGCTACTAAATGGCTTTTCCTGTTGCCTGACTTGATCATGACTGGTTCTTGTTTGTCACAAGGATCATAACCTCACATAAGGGAGATACGAGTAACTTGAGAGTGGAAATTTAAAAAGGTCTTTTTTTCCTGCATATCAATTAGTAGCCGTTGCCTCTTGTCCTCTCCCTGGGCATTACTGAGGTAAGTCTGGCTCCATCTTCTCTCTTCCTCTCCCCTGTCCCCCATCAGATATTTTTACACATTAAGATCCTCGTTGAGCCTTCTCTTCTCCAGGATGAACAATCCCAGCTCTCTCAGCTTCTCCCTGTATGTCAGATGCTCCAGTGCTTTAATCAGCTTTGTGACCCTTTGCTGGACTCGCTCTAGTATGCCCATTGTACTGGGGAGCCCAGAACTGGACACAGCACTGCAGGTGAGAGCTCACCAGTGCTGAGTAGACAAAAAAATCACCTCCCTTGACCTGGTGGCAACGCTTTCCTAGTGCAACCCAGGAGGCTGTTGGCTTTCTTTCCCACAAGGGCGCATCGTGGACTCATGTTCAACTTGGTGTCCCTCAAGACCTTTTTTTTGTGTGTTTTTGCCAAGCTGCTTCACAACCAGTACTGTGTACTGCTGTCTGGGGTTGTTTCTTTGCAGATGCAGGACTTTGCATTTCCTTTTGGTAAACTTCATGATGTGCCTGTCTGTCCATTTCTCCAGCCTGTTGAGGTCCCTTTGCATGGCAGCACAATCATATGGTGTATCAACTGCTCTTCCCAGTTTCGCATCATCTGTAGACTTGCTGAGGATGCACTCTGACCAATCATCCAGGTCATTAATGAAGATGTTAAACAGTACTGGCCCCAGTATCAGGCACTAGGGTACACCACTAATGACTGGCCTCCAGCTAGACTTCATACTGCTGATCACAAGCCTTTGGGGTTGACAGTTCAACCAGTTTTCAGTCCACCTCAGTGTCCGTTCATCTCGCCCATACTTCTAACATTTTTTTCATGAGGATATTGTAGGGGACAGTGCTGAAAGCCTTACTAAAGTCAAGATAGACAACATCCACTGTTCTTCCCTAATCTGTGAAGCAAATAATGTCATTGCAAAAGGCTACCAGGTTGGTCAAGCCTGCTTTTTCTTTCATAAATACACACTGACTACTTGAAATCACTTACTTGTCCTTAATGTGTTTGGAAATTATTTCCAGAATTACTTGCTACTTCACCTTCCCTGGGGTCAAGGGAAATTGGCTGAGCTGTAGTTCCTGGATCTTTCCCCTTTTTCTTGTTGAGAATAAGAGTTACATTTGATTTTTTTCTAGATCTTAGGAACCTCTCCCAGTAGCTATGACCTTTCAAAGATAATAAAAAGTGGCCTTCTAATGGCATTAACCAGCTCTCTCAGCATTCATGGGTGTGTCCCATCAGGTCTAGTGGACTTATGTATGTCCAGTTTGCATAAATGTTCCCTAGACTAACCCTCTTTTACCAAGGGTAAGTCTTGCTTGCTCCTGACTTTCCCACTGGTCTCAGGAACCTGAGATTGCCGAAGGCAAGTCTTGCCACTAAAGTCCAAGGTGAAGATGGCATCGAGTACTACATTTTCTCTGTCCTTTGTCCCCATGTTCTCTGCTCTGTTCAGCAGTGGCTCCACATTTTTCCTTAGTCTTCCTTTTGTTGCTGATACACTTGCAGAAGCCTTTCTTGTTGCCCTTCATGTCCCTAGTCAGAAGCAACACCAGACAGGCTTTGGCTTTCCTAACTTTGTCCCTGCATGCTTGGACAGCTTCTCTGTATTCTTCCTGGATTGCCTGTCCCTGTTTCCACCTCTCATATGCCTCCTTCTTACGTCTGAGTTTTGTCAAGAGCTGCTTGTCCAACCATACAGGCATCCTGCCACTCTTGCTTGACTTTCTGTGCGTCAGGGCGGACCATCCTTGAGCTCGGAGGAGGTGATCTGTGAAAATAGCCATCTGTCCTAGGCCCTCTTCTCTCCAGGACAGTATCACATGGGCTTCTAGCAGGTCCCTGAACAGACCAAAATCTGCTCTCCTGAGGTCCAGGGCTGTGATCCTGCTATTTGTCTCCTTCCTTCCACATAGGATCTTGAACTCCACCACAATATGGTCATTGCAGCCATGACTGTTCCAGCCTTCACATTCCTGGACAGTTCTTCTTTATTTATGAGTATGAGGTCCAGCAGAGCATCTCCCCTCATGGGCTCCTTGGTCACCTGTGTCAGGAAGTTAGTATCGGAATGCTCCAGAGACCTCCTGGATTGCTTGTACTGTGCTATGTTGCCCGTCCAGCAGTTACTGGGATGGTTAAAGTCTCCCATGAAGACTACAACCTGCAAATGTGAGGCTTCTTCCAGATGCCTGAAGAAGGTGTCATAGTCTACTTCCTCCTGACTGGGCGGTCTGTAGTGGACACCTACCACAGTGCTGCCTGTGTTGGTCTGCACACTAGTACTGATCCGTAAGGTCCCAGCTGGCTCATTGTCCATCCCAAGGCAGGGCGCCATGCATTCCCACTGCTTTCTGTCATAAAAGGCAACTCCCTCTGCTCCCTGTCCTTCCTGAAAGCACCTGCGTCTGCCCATTGTAGTACTCTGGTTGTGTGGGCCATCCTGCTGCATCTCTATGATCCTGATGCGATTATAGCCCTGCAACTGCAGTCAGACCTCTCATTCCTCCTGTTTGTTCTCCACACCCCAAACGTCAGTGTACTGGCATGTCAGAGAGGTATCCCAGTCATGCTGATTTCGCAGAATAGGTGTGAGCTTCCCGCATGATACCGTCCTGTAGGTACTTTCTTATTTCTGTGCATACACTTGAAGTGGTTGCCCTTCAGCCCTGTTTTGTGGATTACAAGGTCTTTCTTATCCACATTATGCTGGCCCCTTTGCTTGTCATCCTGGTCTACTACTTCCTCACTGGAATGTGGTTGTCTTTGTCCTCCCCTGTTGTTCCAGTACAAAAGGTGTCCTCACCACGTTGGCCAGAGATCCTTTTGCCACCAGCTTATGTGGGAATGGGATACAGGGATTCTTATTACATAATGGTGGCATTATGTTCTTGATGAAGTGAAAATACATTGCACGAGCACACTCAAGGACTCTACTGTAAAACGTCATGGTATATTCTTTTACCTTAGTTACTAAAACTTTCCCAGCTATCTCATGCAGATTTCTACTTCCTCTACCCCCCTGCCTTCTGGACAAGCAGCGGGGAAAAATTTGGGGGTAGTTTTTGCTTGAATGTGTGGTTTTTGTTTTTAAGAAGCATTTTCTTTGGAGAAATGCATATATGTTACCTGACCCCAACCAGTTAAAGATTTCCTGAGTCTTCTAACAGCAGTTTTCAAGCTTGCCTTCAACCTGGAAGAGGTTTTCTGTGCAAAATGGCACTGCTTACTCTACCTACAGGAGAAAGGAAGACCCTGATGCCCTTCTGTGTCTACTAATTTAAAGCCTGCCAACTTTTACCCTGCTCACCCACCCAGACACACAAGGGAGGGTACAGAGTAAGGGGGTGGCCTACAAATTGAGGGGAACTTTGGAATCAATTGCTGTCGTGTCTTGATGGCTTTCTGTGTTGCTCTTCTGGAGACATTTTGTCATACCATGGCAGCTCTAACATGACCTGGCTCTGCTGCTGTTGGGCAATGCCTGTAACTTCTCTGTCCAGGAAGAACGGAGAAGAAAGTATTACTTGCAAAACTCGCTGTGACTGCTCTTCAAATCATCTGTGGAGATTAGGAGATTTTGTTTCTTTCTTTGTTTTTCCTTAGCTCAGATTTAAAATAGGTTCCTCACTTGATCCAAATAGGACAGAACACATGGTGAGGATGGGCCTGCAGTGAACGTGTGCTTATGATGAATGGATTTATGTAGCTAATTAACTAAACATAATACAACTTGGGTTACAGAATTAAAGCAATCAGGGAAAATACTAGCGTATAGCTATTAAACTCTGGACTGATACTAAAGATTTCGCGAATTAACCTCTTTGGTTAAGCAGTGATATTCCTCTGTAAACTTTTTAAACCAATCTTGTACTGAATAGTTCCAGAATTAAGTTCTGCAGGGTGGATTTAGGACAAAGAGTGTCCCTAGGTCAGTGACACATGATGACTATAGTCTTTGGAAGAATTTTCTCTGTGAACAACCTAAAAAAAAGTGCATCTTCCATCTTAATTGAACCCTCAAAGTTCATGCCTACAAACCAAATGAAAATGGAAACTTTATATGTCTTGTCAGCAAATTGCAAGCTATCAGTCACAGCTACAGATGAAAGCTAGCACGACCTACATCTGTCGTGTTGCTACAATGGTGCCAGCATTACAGTTCCATTGTTTAGGTTTAGGGTCAAGCCTGTTGAGACCTCTTTTTATTTGGCTTTGAATGTATCCATTTTCATTAAGTTTTTCAAAGCCTTATGAAAGACTCAGCAGGGCAAGATGTGGTGATGTTGAACCTAAGTTAGTCTTGCAGCTATCGAACTGTCTCGTAGTCACAGATGGTCACTGCGATTGTCCACACCAGTCTGCCACCGGAGCTGCTATTGAAAGGGCACAAAACTGATGGTACAAAGGGACTCCTTTTTTCCCGCCTATAAATGAGGCTACTGTTGCTCTGAGCTGGCATTGTCGGAGGTTTTGTGCAGGAGAAGAATGGCTGTTGACAAACCAGTTTCCATGCCGAAAAATGCTACTCTTATGCCTAAACTTAGAGATCTTTCCTTGGGTGAATAACTCTGTCTGACTAATATCAGAGTGGCATTTTGCAAACTATTTTCATTGATTATGTGGATGATGGCTGTGCTGGGAGGTCTAATGCTGACAGCAGTAAATGCAGGCTTGTTAACGTGCTAAACAAGGCATGCTTCTGTTTCGTAATTCCATTAGAGGAAAATCTCTTTGGCTGTACACTGTTAAAAACATCAGGGGCATTAATTACTGTGTTTCTATGTTTAATCCTCAAATGCCAAAGTGTCCTTAAATAGACTGAAGGAGCTCAGTCGGTTGTCTCCTGAGTTATGTAACTTGGTTAACCCAAGTACCAAGTATCTTATTCTTCATGCTATATAAATGCAAGGTTTTAGAGCTGGTGAGTAAATCTTACAAATCCTCCTTATTGACAATGTGAATGTGGGTTTTGTTTTGTCTTTAAACAGAACTGCTTCTTCTGAGTGTTAACTACCATTTTCCTCCTTTTGTGGTACAGAGGGGTAAAAGCCTCCGCACAAATGACCTGCCTGTTTGTTAGCGGCCTGGCAAAGGTTCTGGTGAGATTAAAATAGTTCTTGCCTGAAAGAACAATAAAAAGCAATAAAGTTGATTCCTGCTGTATGGGATCCTTTGTGGCCTCTGACAGATCAGTTTACTGCTGGCAAGGGAATCCTTAAAATTCAAGTGACCACAGTGAAGAAACGGATGCTTGTTCCTAAACGGGAAATATCAGACCTCTGTGGAGACCAGCTGAATGATACACCCCTTAACGTTTAGAATTTCTACTTTAATAATTAGGGTGTGGGGTTCTTTTGGGTTTTTTCAGGTTTTGGCGTTTTTTTTGGCCACCGTTATCCCACTGAAGCTGTCCATTGGTTAGCCTACTGTGCTATAGTGGATTTTTTTCAGCCCCCCCAGGTCCCTCTGTAATTTTGGAGTGGCGTGTCACCCCAGGCATTTCATGGCTCCCCAAGTACATGAATGTTTGTTTGTTTTGTCCCTACCTCTGGCCTGGGAGTCTGTTCGTACATGGCATGTCTTAGCCAGACGGGTATGTTACAGAAGAGTATGTTTCTACATGTGAGAGGTAATAAGCCTGAGACTTCAACTTGCACTCACTAGAATTAAATACTTCTGTGCCAAAGATGAAACTGAAAAAGACGAATATTTGTCCCATGAGATGAAAATCATTTGCAGAGGGATGGGTCTGACTGTTCCAGAAAGAAACTTCCAACTTTCTTCTGCCTGGATTATTCTGTTAACAGTGGAATCTAAAGAATGAGACTTCTTGCCAGGAAAGAGATGAATATTGATGATTTTCATGATTCTGAAAGAACTGAAAGGAATTTGACACTGACCTAAAGCTGGGTCGCTTGAGCAACAAGTCCTTCTTAATGACTCCAGTTAATGTCCCCTTTCTTTTATGATCATGCTTTCAGCTGCCTTGCTTGGACTCAGCTCTAGTATTATTTCTCCCCTGTGTGCCTTACAGTATACTACATTCAAATAATCCCTAAACAAACATAATGTAAATTATTAGAATCTGTCAATAGTGACTTCCTGGAAGCCGTGCCCCGTTTGCGGGGCGGTTTCTAGGCTGGCGGTTTCCTTTCTCGTAGCTAGCCTGCCTTTATCATGATGTCAGCGTAGCTCAGGCTGTATAGGATCCAGGCAGAAGCTTTCCCCTGTTGTTTCTGATGTAGCAGGTGCTGGTAGACTAAGCAATGAATGTACCTGAGCCAAGCAGTACAGATTTCACAGATTCAAAGCCTTGTGCAGAAACCTCCAGCCTCTGCAGGCGGTGGACTGCAGAGCTCTGAGGTGTGGCCGTGGGGAGTACTGGGGGTGACACTCGGGTGACATGAGCCAGAGCCTGGTCCCTCCACTGCGAGGTGGGACCAGCCTGGGCAAGTGCTGGGAACAGCCATAGCTGCCCTGTGCAAGGCAGTCCTGGCACCTCCTGCACCTACCTGGTACGGGGAAGGGCTCTTCTGGCTCCGTCATTTCTGCATTCTGGGACCCTACTACCTACAGATAAACAGCCTGCCAGTGAACTGGTCAGGCACTGGTCAGGTTTAGTTACTGGTTTGAGTAATACTGAAGAAGAACTGCTTCACATTTTCCCTGGTCACTGTCAGAACAGAAATACCACTTCAACCCCCCTTTTCAGCTTCAGTTCAACTTCATGTCCAGAAAGAAATCAAGGTCTTCCCCTGTCAAATGCATTAGAGTCAAACAGAGGATCTTAACATGTCCATGAGTTGCACCAACACAAGTACTTGCTGAGTTTCGTTTTAAGATGTTGTTTTCTGGCTTTGCACACAGAGTCAAATTTCTAAGGGTAAATAAATCTGAGGGAAAAAAATTGGAGTACAGTGTGCTCTGCTGAGGGAGTAGTTCCTGGTACATCTAGACCAGTTGTACTTTCTTTGTCCGGTTTCAGATATGGCTGTAAGTTAGATAGAACAGCAAATCCAAAAACACAGTTAAAAGATCTGAGGGGTCAGATGTGGTTTGTGTGGTGCTGGGGTTTGTTTTTTTTCTTTTTAGCCTTACATTAAAAGTAAAGGAAAATCTATACTATTGGCTATCCCATGGAAGTTAAGGTATTAAATAAAATGTGCTGGCAGCATACATTATACTGAGGTTTAAGGTAACAGCAGCATCGTGAAAAAAATGGGCAGGCTTAAGCTTTAGATGCCTGAAGAGAAACCTTACTCCTTTGTGAGGAGTTGCTACTCTGCACTTTAGGGCAAAGCCAGTGTGTTGCTGTTCACACTGCAAAATTAACCTCATTTAAATTGTCCCAGTGTCATAGGAATATTCTGCGGATTAACTACTTAAATGCCCAGAGTGATTCTGTATGCCCTTCCTTACTATTCTAGTGTTTTATAATGTTACTTTCTTATCCTATGCCATTTCTTTTAGAAGACAATTGTAAAATCAAGTTTGCAATTCCACACACAGCAGACTCTGCTGTAGTTTTTTTTTTTTAGATTGTAAAATGTCTTCTGGATGTTCACAAAACCCAGAACAGCATAGGATTTTTTACCTTAGCTGATGATAAAGCTGAAAGCATCTCTATCACGTTTGGAGAGGTATCACATTCTGTGACAGAATTAAAATGTCTGGCAAGTGTTGTGTATGCTGACTGTTACCATCATCATTTCCTTCAAGGCACATATTTCTAATGACCTATCCTGCGTTCAGAAGGATATTTCTTCAGAAGAAAAGAAGAGATTCTACACCAAGTAATTGTGTTCACCCAGACCATTTTCATACTGTCTGGGAGCCTGAGGGATGTTTTAGCATTCCAGCCTGGCAGGAGGATATAAAATCCTAGAATTTATTAGCCGGGGCTGTCACTAGGTGAGAGCTTTCAGTGTGAGGACTTGGGAATTCATGAACTGCTTCTAAGGGGGTCTGCGGTCAGAAAACTAGGAAGACAAATCTGTTGCTAATAGGCTTATATTTGTGGTGTATGGACTTCTGGAAAATACTTGCGGAGTTGCTCAACTCAAATGGGATTGAAATGCAGTGCAGCCAGGGTGCTGCATATTGCTGTATGCCTCAGCCTACGATTTATTTTAACTGCGACGACAATTTTTCACTGCTCTGTGATGCTTCCCTTCTTTTGTGTTCACTCCTGTTGCATCCCATGTCTCAAAGGTGTCTATTGCTGCGCTTCTGTCTGAGGAACGCTGGCAGAGTCTGGTCTCTGAGCTCTTCCTCCTGAATTCTTAATTGCAAGATTAAGACAGCCTGCACTGCGTGAGCAAGCTTCCTCCACATCTCACCTGCTAAGAGCACTGCACTGATGTGTTTGTCTTGTTGTGGTGGCTGGACCTTGCCCACTCTGTGTCTGTCTGGCTGTGGGGTGGTTAAGCATCTTAGCTTTAAAGGTCTTCCTGTGTTTTGGGGATGTTTGGTATTGGTTACTAGTTGGATAGTTCTGCGTGACAAACTGCTGCTACTTTTAAAGCTCCTTTCCCTCCATCCCTTGACTTCCTTTCAAATATATGCAAAAAATAAATGCAAATGTTCCAGGTACTGGTGTTACTATCAATGCAAACCTTTCAAGGCATTCTCCTGAGGGAAATTAGCAACACCTTATTCATCAGTGTACATGACAGTAGTCTCGCTGGGTTGGGTTGCAGTTGTCCTTTGGCTACTTTGCCTTCTGGTACAAAGCACAGGGAAAACTGTTTGCATGCTTTATGAGTGGTTTATAATGGGAAGAACTGGAATTTGCTTTCAGTCTTTAAGCGTATAATTCTTTCAGAAGTTGCTTATTAAGTTAAAGACTAATTACAGCTGGAGCTTGACATAAAACTGAGGAGTGGCAAAGAGTAAGAAACTTCCAGTAATAGCTGGAAAGCAGTACATTGCAACAGGGGCTGGAATTGGTCCCTGTGCTTCCTGAAGAGGTGGCCAGACCTCTGTGCTTCAAGTTCGCCTTTCATCACCTTGACTTGAGAAAGAGCTAATATCTTTCTCCACCTTGCTGTGTGGTCCCGCCTGTTTGAAAGTAGCTGAAGTTTGGGTTTTTTGTGTGTGTGTAGTTTAACCTTAAAGCTGCTTAGTACACTTTTAAAGAAATATTTTTGGAAAGCGTGTGATATAAAAATCTCAAAATAAAAAAGCACAAAGGAACTTCTAACTGCTTGAGCTGCATATGCTTACAGTTTGTGAAAAGAGGTATTCAGATACAGGGTGCAGTGTTGTGTCTTGCATCCTCAAACACAGCTGCTGAGCAGCGATAAGGAAGCAATGCTCTATTCATGCTGACCTTGTTTCCAAAGAAGCCTTGTCCTATGAACTACTGAAAATAAGGAAGAATTTCCTGTGACATGCTGCTCGTGTTGGCTTTTAAAGGGGAGTAGAATGAAATCTCTGAGCACGACACATACTGTATCTAACCACACAGGATTTCCTGTGCTGGAATGGAGGCAGAGTGGAAGCCACGTTTTTCTCTTCCTCTTAATTCATTCAGAAAATAGAGGTCAGCGTCATGAATTGATATAGCTGTAGTCACTGTTAAAAGCTAAAATCAGCGATTGCTAATGGATACATTGTGATGCCAAGAGGACTGCAAGGCAAAATTGTTTCCCTTTAACACAATAAAGCCTACACATGCCCCTAATTACACTTTTAGACTCTCAGAAGGGTTGCCCAGTTAAAAATTCTGCCTCACTGAAGGTGAGAAAAATATTACATATGTTGCATTAGACTTCAGTGTCTTTCGGTAGTATGCTTTTTTCCTGTAATCATAATGAATTAATCTATTGATGAACTTGAAAAAGACACAGAACAACACTTGGATTTTGAGTCTAAAACATTGCTGAAGCTGAACAGGGTTAAAAATATTTATTTTTCCTTAAATTAAACTTCTTTTTGTAATACTTTAGTTAAATAAAATTCCAAGTGTTTCTTCTGTCTGCTACTGATTTGCAACATTATCTTCCTGGTAGTGTTTCATTGGGTTTGAATAGTAAAATTAGAGCTTCCTGCCATAACCACAGTGAAGTTTGGAGTTACGCAACTGATTTTGATAGGGCAGAGTGCATATATTTTTAATCCTGTTTAAAAAATAATCTCCCTGTTTGCAGTAGATCTTCAGAGAGTGAGCTAACAGCTTGTGCCTTTTCCTCATGTCCTGCCTGTGCTTAATGGCAAATGATCTAGTCATGCTCACATTGTGTGGTGGGACCATGCAAGCTCACTTTACTCCAGAGCCAAGCTGACCAAACAGCCTCCTGACTATGCTGTGTTGATGGTGAACCCAGATCCTCCTTGGTACTTCTTCACTTGGGTTCAGTGCTTTTAAGTTGCTAACACATTTTTATTCTTCCTTAGTCAAAATTATGGTTTGATATAATCCTGGAAATTGGGGAAGAGTGTGTTTACTGACTCAAGTTGCTTGTGTCTAGTCTGTGCAAGTCTTCCCCCCAGCATTCACAGTGGAGAGTGATTAATCCATCTATAGTTTTCTCTTTTACTCAAATGATGTGATTGGTATTACTTTAACATCATCTGGATTTGCTTGGGCTCGTGCCCAAGCAAATTTCTTTTGTCAAAGAAGTAAAAGTTCTTTTACATCTGGAATAGTTCTCCTTCTTTCTAGCAATTCTGAGACATCTATCTTAAACAGCTTTTTTTCAAAGGGGAAAAAGTCATCTCATGGCACATCTGCAGTGCTTCTGCTTGGTAGAGTCTCTGTACTTCTTTTTCTTCCAAATTATTCATATAGGCTGGTCCTGTAGTCCCTCAGTGTCATGAGAGCCAACAAATAGTATATGCAAAAGGCCTGTATGGATGGGCTTGACCCACTTTTTAGCACAGTCTTACTTGACATGTTTTCGTGTTACCACGAAAGTATACCAACTTAGCACATCAGCTGTTTCTATGTGATGTCATAGAATCATAGAATGTTTTGCTCTTTGGGTAACCCATTCCAGTGTTTCACCACCCTCATTGTGAAAAATTTCTTCCTTATATCCAGTCCAAGTCTACCCTCCCTTAGTTTAAAACCATTACTCCTGTCCTGTCACAACAGGCCCTGCTAAAAAGATTTTCCCCATCTTTCCTATAGGCCCCCTTCAGGTACTGAAAAGCCACAGTGAGGTCTCCCTGCAGTCTTCTCCAGATTGAACAACCTCACCTCTCTCAGCCTTTCCTCATAGGAGAGGTACTCCAGCACTCTGATCATCTTTGTCGCCCTCCTCTGGACCTGCTCCAACATCTTCATGTCCTTCTTGTGCTGGGGGCTCCAGAGCTGGATGCAGGACTCCAGGTGGGGTCTCACTAGAGCAGAGTGGCAGAATCTCAGCTCCCTCGACCTGCTGGCCGCAATTCTTTTGATGCAGCCCAGGATACGGGTGGCCTTCTGGGCTGGGAGCGCACATTGGTGGCTCATGTCTAGCTTTTCATCCACCAGTACCCCTAAGTCCTTCTCAGCAGGGCTGCTCTTAATCCCTTCATCCCTCAGCCTGTATTGATAGTGGGGATTGCCTCGACCCAGATGCAGGACCTCGCACTTGGCCTTGTTGAACCTCATGAGGTTCACACAGGCCCACTTCTCAAGCTTGTCCAGGTCCCTGTGGATGGCATCCCATCCTTCTGGTGTGTCAACTGCAGCACTCAGCTTGGTGTCATCTACAAACTTGCTGAGGGTCCACTCGATCTCACTAAGTCATTGATGAAAATATTAAACAGCACTGGTCCCAGTATGGACCCCTGAGGGACACCACTCATCACCAGTATCCATTTGGACATCGAGCTGTTGACCACTACCCTCTGGCTGCAACCTTCCAACCAATTCCTTAGCCACCGAACAGTCCACTCATCAAATCCATATCTCTCTGATGTAGAGAGAAGGATGTTGTGAGAGAATGTATCAAAGACTTTACAGAAGTCCGGATAGATCACATCTGTAGCTCTTCCCTTGTCCACTGACGTAGTCACTCCATCACAGAAGGCCACCAAGTTGGTCAAGCAGGACTTGCCCTTGGTGAAGCCATGCTGGCTGTCTCAGATCACCTCCCTGTCTTCCATGTGCCTTAGCAGAGCTTCTAGGAGAATCTGTACCATGATCTTCCCAGGCACAGAGGTGAGGCTGACAGGTCGGTAGTTCCCAGGGTCGTCCTTTTTACCCTATTTGAAAATGGGCGCAATGTTTCCCTGCTTCCAGTCACCAGAGGCTTTGCCTGACTGCCATAACCTTTCACACATCATGGAGAGTGGCTTGGCAACTACATCAGCTAATTCCTTCACGACCTTCAGGTCTCATCGGGTCCCATAGACTTATGGATGTTCAGGTAGTCCCGAACCTCATCTTCCGTTACAGTGGGAAGGGCTTTACCCCCCTGGTCCCCATCTTGCAGTCTATCAGCTGGGCAGGGGCAAGGAGAGAGATTGCCAGTGAAGACTGAGGCAAAAAGTTGTTGAGTACCTTAGCCTTCTCCTTGTCTGTTGGTACTAGGTTGAGTCTCTGCAGTTCAGTTTTTACTTAAGTCAAGATTTCCATTCATATGTTACTGAGGGGGATACTTGGATCTTGTGTGTCTCACTTATTTAATTGATTAAGTATTTTAATCTCAAAGCAAAATCATAAGAGGCAAACTAGTAAGGAATTTTTGTGTGTGTTTTACATGAGGACTTCCTTCTGTGCCACTTTACATGTATTTTGGTTGTGTATTTATCTTGAAAGAACGGAACAGTACCCTGGAGCCACTACAGACAGATGGGTATGTAAACAGTTTGCAGAAGCAAATGGAACTTGTAGATCAGAATATTTCCACTCAATTGGGTGATCTGTTAAATAAGGCAGAATTTAGAGACACTTCTAAACAGAATGCAGTGGGGCTTTTCCTCTCTCTTTTCCCGGAACCCTCAGCTCCTCCCTGGATAATTGTTTGAACAAGTGTTCTACTTGTTACTGGAACTGGATAGTTACAGAGGGAATTTGATCTTCTTTTTTATTTTCAGTTCACTATAAAACATTTTGAGTTACACTGAGAAAAAAAGTAGTGTAGCGTTTAAAACCACGTTTTACTCGGAGCATAAGGTATCACAGGTTTTTAAAGTGACAACAACTTAAAAATACTGTGTATCTTGCAGCTCATTTGAAAATTGAGGTGGTAATGTCTTTTATATTGCCCCAAAAGAAGTGTAATTCACCTTTGGTTTTCATACCGTACTGCATGTTGTACTCTGGGTGAGGATACTAGCATATGCTGTTCAGTCTGAGCAAGACTGTAGGTGTGTTAGCCCAGCGGGAGTAGTTTAACAACTTACAGTAAGTCCTAGAAGTACTTCACTGAGAGGAATAAACTTTTCTCAATTCTTCCAAGGGTCTCACTAGTTTTGGCACCACTGCCATGCTTCCTGTTTCTTTAGTCCCCAGAGGAACCACACTTCTGTCCATCAGGTGGATTTCCTCTTCTGAACAATGTTTATGGATTTGCACAGCACAACCAAAACTAAAATCCGCTATACGTGGGTCTGCCATGTACTGCTTACCTCAGCCTACAATTTGTTTTACTTGCCAGTCACCTGTAATAACACAGCTAAATTCCAGTAAAAGGTTTTACCTGGTCTGTAGGAAAGCACCTAGTGCATTTGTACTGTATTTTCTGAACCTTTCCATTTACCTAAAACTTAGCTGTGCTAAGAAGACATCAGTGGCCCATGTTTACATTTATGGCTCCTGGGCTTCTGCCTGACAATTCTTTTGAAATTCTGCAAGTGATGACAGGCACAGCTTGGCATACTCTTATCTGAATTACAATTTGACTTCAAAGTTTTTCAGCTATGTACTAAACATAGTGTGATAATTATGCTCTATACTTGCCTCTAAGGAAGTAAAAGTAGTTTTAAAGTGACAATTTGCCATTAGCAGCAATCGGATAAGGTCCAGGAGTAGATAAAACCCAAAAGGAGGTATCTGAAACTACCTGGCACGTACAAGCCTCTGTGTGTCCTGTTGGCTTAGAGGGAAACTCTGCTATGTGCTGCTTACCACACACGTGAAATTTAATAAAGTAAGACATCAGTGCTCATTACTGTGGTCGTTGGCCTTTCTTCCAATGCTGCTTCATGAATAAGTTGCAAAGAACGGCTTTGCATCTGCAGGTTGTGAATGAAACATGGGATTGCATATTAACATGATGGCCTTCCTGTGTGGCATTTTGATTGCTCAGAGACACTAATCACACTTCCTTTTGATACTTAATTTAAATGCATACATACTTCTGTGTGTATGTGTGTATATGAGATATGTAGTATGAGGATGGCATTTTAGTTGCATATGGTCTTCTTTTACTGTGTTTGTGGTAACCCAGAAAACCAGTTAAAAAACATAATGTAGTATATTTGACAATTGTACTGTAACGCTACTGTATCAGCACTTTCCTGATAGTGTTTATGTGTGTTCCTGCTGAAAGCTGCATGCCCGAAGGCTGGGAAGGGGAAGGTGGGACATGTGGTGACCTTGCTGGATATTGATCAGGCTGTTATTGGGCAATAATGTTTAATGCTTGCTGTGAAGATGCTAAGGGCAGATACTGAAGATTATTCCAGCTCATCTTTCTATGTATTTTTTATCTCACTTATTTGAAGACAAAAGAAATTTTGCTGGAAGCCCAAGAAGCCAGTCTGACAGTGACTTGTCTGCTTGCTTGTTAAATGGTTTATCACTCATGCCCATCTGAGAAAGGTACACTGGCATGGTTATCTGCAAAGGAAAGAAACACTTGTCAATAGAATAGACACAGTGGAAAGAAGATAGTAAATATTTCAAATTTGATTTTAAGCCTTTTTAATTTGAAAATTTAAAATCATTGCGTTTACTTTGTAGGGGCAAGGGTTGTTTCATGTTGCCTGCAAACAGAAAGATTCATCAATAAACATGAATCAGTCTACTAGCAACTGCATTTGAGTTTTGTGCAGGTACTTATATATGATAAATGGAAGATCAGAAAATATCCCTGAATTGATATATAGGGATTAGTAAGGACACATTGCCAGAATTATAACTGGAGAATATTTTATAGAATAATAGATGAAACGAGGAAAGAGGAATCTTTCTGTGTATCGACCGTAATGTGTGTGTTGTGCACATGCAGAATAGGAGAAGTTGTACTAGTGAACAGGGAGTGTTTGATGTGGAGGCACCTGATGAGGATTTCGATGACTTTGGGTTAATACTTTGTATTTTCTTTGCATTTCTACGGAGTCTTTATTGCCACTGTCAATGAAAACAATTACTAATCTGCCTAAAGAGTTTCTACTTTTGGGTTGCTTAAGTAGACCAGGATGATCTCCTTATACCAATTTCCAGTTTAACCATTCGGAGCCCCGGTGAATTCTGCAAGGTCCTACAAACACACACTTTGATAAATAACAAGCAGCAGGTGCAGCTGGTCACAGATGTTACCAGATTTGGCTGTCTGGTCAGATTGATGATGTTATTTTGAAGCTGTGACACGGAGTGAAGTGTTCCCTTTGCCTCTTCAGAGAGCTGATGCCTGTCAGGTGCCAAAACGTCTTTGGCAAACTGGAGTCACAAAGTAGAAGTGGGCTCCCAGGAGAAGAGACAGTCATAATATACATTCAGGGAGGACTGCATCTTCTGTTAGATTTCTTATTTAAAAGAGAAGCAAAACTTTCTTCTAGAAGTGCTCTGGTTTAGGAGTAGTTGTTTTACCGAAGTAACTCCCAGAGTCCACAGCCTGCATCTTTCACCTTCTCTATTAGACCAGGTGGAGGGTAGGCTGCAGACCACAGTTAGTCATCACGGATCATGCTGTGGTTCCTTCTGTCCCAGGGGACCCGTTTCCTTTCTGCTGCCACCAAAATGCCAAGGCTCTCCCATCATGTGCTAGACAGGCATCCTATCACAGGAGTAGGTGTAAGTGCAAGACACCTGCATTCACAGAATCACAGAATCACAGAATAGTAGGGGTTGGAAGGGACCTCTGTGGGTCATCTAGTCCAACCCCCCCGCCGAAGCAGGGTCACCTACAGCAGGCTGCACAGGACCTTGTCCAGGCG
>Ga0065711_1002395_pt1 | contig 34189 bp, 27 predicted proteins | sample Hoacrofraction12_FD_59098 | JGI IMG/M metagenome (GOLD analysis project Ga0065711, IMG submission 59098) | Hoatzin crop microbial communities from Cojedes, Venezuela - Epithelial fraction 12 v2 (version 2) | ecosystem: Host-associated > Birds > Digestive system > Esophagus > Crop | place...
CGGGTCTTGAATATCTCCAGAGAAGGAGACTCCACAGCCTCCCTGGGCAGCCTGTGCCAGTGCTCCGTCACCCTCAGAGGGAAGAAGTTCTTCCTCATGTTCAGATGGAACTTCCTGTGACTTTCAAGGGATTCTGTCATCAAGCATGACTGGTTTATTGGTGTGAACCTGAATCTCAGCATGAAACTCTGGGGCTGTACTGCCAGCTCTGTTCCTGTCTGCCATTGTGTGATGAATCCTTTGTGCCTCAGTTTCCTTTTCACATGAAACTTGCCTGTGCTTTTGTGTTTGCTTTGAAATGGTATGGGTAGAAATCACACTGTCATAGTTGTATTGTGTATAATATTACACAGTGACTCCGCAGGACTGGGTTGGTGGACTCCAGCCAAACTGAGGTTTGCAAAAAGGGGTGAGAGAGTTCACTGAGTAGGAGCTGGGTGCCCTGTTTCGCTGGCTCTGTTTGGAAATCCTAGCTGAAATCATTTTCAGCTTAATCACACATGGAAAGCATCTTCAGTTCCCAAGGGAGTTTTATTCATTCAAGTTTGCTGCTAGTAGAGTTCGTGTTACATTAGGAAACCACGATTCCTGACCTCTGAGTTGAATACATGTTTTTAAAAATAGAGATGGAACAGAAGAAAGAAGAATAAATAGACTTCATTTTAAGGGCTTGCCAAAAGCAAATCTACATACTGCAAAATATTACATTAAACTTTCTGAGACATGATTGAATCAAATTGTTTTTCAGGAGCTGGTGTTAAAAAAAAAATAGTACATTGTTTATGACAGACAGTTTTAGGGTAATTCTGCATTTTTCATCTCCGCCTAAGCAAACAGAAGACTTGTCTTGAAGAAGCAGCAGGTTATTTGCAGATTTACTTCAATGGACAGCTGTCGATGATAAATGACTCACAGCCCCATCAACTGAAATGATAGAGGAGTACAGAAAACCAAGTATTTACACAGCATGTTTATTTTGGGTGGAGGCTGGATATGTAACATTTGAGTTGTTTTGGTTGTGATAAGCCTGATGTGAATTGTTGTGTCCTTATTTAAAAAAAAGAAAGAATGGTAGCTGGTTTAGTCATCGTCTGTGGTAAAGAGGATAGACATGGCGAATAGACATATTAATGGCATGGTGCTATGTGGTATACGTTGACAAGTATGCTGTGGTTTGGGGTTTTTTTGGGGGGGGAGGGGTTCAGTTTTTTTTTATATGACATGCAATTGAACAGCGAGGGATTTGAGATACAGGTTCAGCAAGGGGCCACCGAGATGGGCTGGGGGCTGGGGTGCGGGTGCTGTGACGGAGGCTGAGGGACCTGAGCTGGCTCAGCCGGGAGCAGAGGCAAGGTTGGGGGGAACTTACCGGGGAGACAGAGCCAGGCTCTTCAGCATGGTGCTAGGCCAGAGGGTGAGAGGCAACAGGTGTGAGTTGAAGCAAGAGATTCTTATGGGTGTGAGGAAAAACTTCTCCATGAAGGCAGACAAGCAGGATTGCCCACAGAGGCTGTGCAGCCTTGGAGGACATCAGGACCTTACTGGGTAAAGTCCTGAGCAATCTGGTCTGATCTCGTAGGTGTTCCTGCTCTTAGCAGCAGGTTGGATTAGAAATCTTCCAGATTTCTTCTAACCTCAGTTTTCCAGTGATCCTGCATACTTGGCACATGTGTGATAGCTGGTTACTTGACTGAGGCAAGGAGGACTCTGAAGGGATGATGGGGGAAGTATTTTTACTGCATGACCCATATCAGTAAGAGGTTTATGTCATGTACAGCAATATACTGATGTAGTTTTGAACTGTGGGCAGTTTTCATATTAGTTTCGGAGGTCCCTGTGAGAACTAGCATGCCCAAAGAGCTGAAAAACACTATATATAAAGTTGCCTTGAACAACTAATGCAGGGGCCACCCTGAGAGCAGTTCACACTGGTAAGCTGTTTCTCATTGGATTTGCTCCGTAGAAGCTTGGTGTGTGACACGTACCACCAATAAAACATTTCACATCATCCATTCCAACAAAGAAGTTGAAAGGGCTGTACTGGACCCACTGGACACATTCAAATCCAGAGTGGCTTCCCGGCATCCGCTCAGAACTTAGTCCTGTTGTTTTGCTGCTTCGCCTGTGAGTGCCCACGCAGCCCAAGCAGGGTGCTGGTGGTCCTGTTCAGTGCTGATGTACAGATACATTAGTGGAAATCTTTCCGCTGTGTCAAGTGAATTTTGAATCAGACCTGAGCAACAATATCAGATTCCTAATGAAAGAAAATAGTTTACGGATTAAACTGAGACTGAATTTAGACAGGTTTTACAGCCCATGGAGTGAGAGAGGGAGGAAAGGGCTGATGACAGCAGGATCTAAATTAAAACGCATATTCAGCTTTTACTGGAAAATACACAGCAAATCCCAGTGATTCTCTAACTTGTCTCATAGCTCCGTACCGTACAGTGTGCAGCGTTCAGCTGTCTGCCAGTCAGGCTAATGGAGGTCTCTCGCCTTTTCTTTCAAATCCCATTGATTCACCTCTGTAAACCCACATGCTGTGAGATTTTTTGGGGTCTGTTTGGGGGGCCAATGTTTTGTCAAACTGATCACTGCAGATTCTGTGTGCGGGTTTCCATGACAGCAAACAGAGGCAGAATCACTCTGAATGTGCTTTGTTTCGGGTGCCGAACTTTCTGTGTCTGAGGCTTTTTAATGGAAGGGGGTTTGAATGGTCACCTATAATTATTTGAAAATGATAGTTTACTTGTCAGCTGTTGATTAGAAGTGTTATGATTAGCTGTATAGATACATTTTTCTATAGCAGCATAGGAAAATGCCATATTTCCAGATGGTATAAATCATTAAGACTTCATTGCCTTCAGATCAGTGAATTTCTGTGGATTTTCACTGGGTGAAATACAGCCTTTAAGAAACAACCTCACCCAAAATTTTCTCCTACCTTTCCACTCAGAAATCTGTCCCCCATCCCAACAATTGCAGATCTGGCAATTTCCACATGGAATCTTTTGCTCGGAGCAGTACAGTTCAGGGCTTATCCACAGAAGGTGTTTTGCCCCACAGCTGGCGTGATACTGATGGCAGAAAATGCGACTCTGTATGGTTTTGGAACACACTGGTAGTATTTAATATAGTCAGTATTTAAAATGTCTGTAGGTTCTCTGTATTGCTGATCTAAAAATGCTTTGTGTGAACAGGCTTGTTAAAATCAATAGAGCTTTTCACATGCTTAACCTAAATTATTTATCTAATTCTTCTTAAAATGAGGGAAATGTGTGTGTCTGTGTCAACGGATGAAGGGAGTTGGAGATGACATTGTTGTGAAATTGCCGACTATTTAAAAAGATGCTGCTGATTGCTCTGAGAGCTTTTACTGACTACAGACAAAATTAATCTAGGAAAAATGTAACTGTTACCAATGTAATACACTGCCTCTATGTTTTGATACATCTTTAAAAGGCCTTTTCGTCTAGATTTACTGCAGTTTTTCCCGTTTTACAGATACTGTGAATAAAGACACTGAACACAGAGATCCATATCCCATTCCAAGAAAGATTATGGCTGAACCAGACTACATAGACGATGACAATCCTGAATTAATTAGACCTCAGAAATTAATTAATCCTGTGAAGTCATCCCGGAATCATCAAGATCTCCATAGAGAACTGCTAATGAATCAGAAAAGGTAAGAGTCTAAAAATCACTTGTGCCACCCTCCCACCCCAAATACACAGCTTGAGTTTTAGTGTCATTGAAATGAGATTTTACCCAAAACCCAGCAGGTTCTTTTTGTTGATTCTGATCTTATAGATGTAAAGACTCTGATTCTCAACTGTGTCATTTATTTCTTTTGAATTTCAGTTGCTCTGCAAAAGCTGGCTGTAAAAGGCTTCTTCTCCTTTTGTTTTTGTGTATACTCACAGAGGGTCAGTTTCAAGAGGAAGCAGTTAAGTTCTCCCCTATCGCATTTCATATTGGTTACCTGGGTACTATAATTTGTCTGGAACTCTTTATCAAGTATTTGACATAGTTTTGCTATTACCAGCAGGATGCTAAAATCTTTGGGTTTTCACCATTCCCAGCGCACTGAGTTTAGGGAGCCACTTCTAAATCAAAGAAATCGTATGCTTTATTTCAGAGAAACTGTTCTCTACTTATTTGGTCTTTCTTGCAGTGCAGTGTGATAGTCTGGTGCCTGCTCTGCTGCTGCACAAGTGTTTCTTTGTACGTTATGCAAGTGTTGCTTCTTCCATTCTGCGATGGGATGCACAGCTGTTGCTTTATATATTTATTTTAAAGATGTAAATGACTGGAACTTGATTTCATTGACTTCAGAGACACAGGCACTTTGCAGAGAAATAGCTGAAGTTCTGTTATTAAATCTCGTCAGCAGTGGAGGACTCATTTGGAAAACATAAATAGAAAGTAGCCACCAGACCACACAGTGGAGGAAAAGCCATCAAGCCTGTTGAGGCTCCTGCATTTAAACAAACAGAAGCTAACTACAATATAAATCAGTGATTTGGTGCACTGAAGCTACCCCAAATGGCTTTCCAGAGGCAAGGGTGTGGGGGTCCACATGTGTTTATCTGGCACAACTGCATTTGTCTATTTGGCAGGAAAAGTCACATCACAAAAGTTTCTCTTCTCCCCCTCCTCCTCTGGCAGGGTAGTATTTTGAGGTGAGAAGGAATCTTTTCTATGTGTAAGAGCAAAATCTTCGCAAATGCTAGGCTTAGATACTTAATTCTAAATGAATTGCGTACACAATACAATGTTCCTTTAGTGATGAAGAAGTAGAAATGTTTTACAGAATGCCAACTGAATTGGAAGAAGCTGGCCTAAATAGGTGTTTGTCCTATTTTTCATTAATGGGATTAAACATCAAAGTAAGTTCCTAGCACCAAGAAGTTTATAGTCATTGAAAGAAAAGAAGTTTCCCGACATACAATCTTGCTCTAAAGGATGTGGAGGCTGCAGTTTTGTTTTTTTCTTTTAAGTTTGTGAAAGCATAAAGCACTTTTAGATAGTATGGAGTTCTTTTCTTCTGGGAGAATATCCTGTTACACAGAGGAGTTGTGCAGCCCTCAGTACCCACTCTTCTCTTATTGTGATTTTGATTAGCTGCAGCTGTTAATTTTAGATTCTTATTTATTGGTGCAGAATTAAAAATCTTTGAGGGTTTTCACCAGCAGAAAAACTGGTATTTTTGAAAAGAGTGCTTCGTGCCACTGACTACCTCTGATATGAGGCTTTTTGGTAATGTAGATATTACGCTTCTGCTCTGCTTTGTCACTGCGAATTGCCGTGTGTATGGAGGACTTTTAGTGCTCTTACAGAAGTCTGCTTAGCATGCATCTTATTTTATTGCGAAGACGCAGTGTAGGCACCAGCAGCTTCACTTTTTGACCAGTCAACTCTGAACAGCCATTTCTGGACCTTGGAAGATATTAGCCAGTGCTGGTCCGATCGTTGTCCTTGCCTACTGTAAGCAGTGTCTGTTGGGTCTTGAACTGATACAGTTATTTACTTGCAGAAGTGGCAGTTGTTTTGGGCAAACAAAGGTCCGGGTAGTGGTGCCTCAAGGCACTGGTCACTTACGGAATCGTAGAATCCCTGGGGTTGGAAAAGACCTTTCAGATCATCAAGTCCAACCGCAAACACCACACTGCCAAGCCCACCACTAAACCAAGTCCCTAAGCACCACATCTACACATCTTCTAAACACCTGCAGGGACGGGGACTCCACCACTTCCCTGGGCAGCCTGTTCCAATGCTGAACAGCCCTTTTGGTGAAGAAATTTTTCTTAATATCCAATCTAAACCTCCCCTTACCTTAAACTATTTTTACTTATCAGGACTCAGCCTCAGCTCTGCAGGGTATTGGTCCTGTCCTTTCCAGAGGTTTTAACCCTGTCAGTTTTAACTTGTGTTGTAGCACGCTTTGCTTACTCTGTATCAAAGCTTTAGGATTTTTCATTTACCCAGAACAATCACTACAAGGTGATACAAGACTCCCAGTTAATCCAGTAGCTTCCTGTTTGTTGATTTTCCATCTTGTCAAGGAGAGTGCAAATAGGATTGATGTTAGAGTTGTTGTGTTACAGGTCTGACTGCCAGCTCCACTTGAATAGACTGTATTTACTTGTATCTTCTGCGGGTCCCCTTTGTTATAGCTACAGCACATCTAAATCACTCACGTGCCTCTGCTTCGTTACCGTGCAACCTTACTTAAAAAAGCAGGAACAAGTTATCTTACTTAGCAGCTTGCCTCTCGTTCATGGCCATCTTGATTGCTAATTGCCGACAGAAGTTTCCATTCATTCAGCTCTCACTGACCCAGTAGTAGTAATAATAAAATATCACTCCACCTCTTCTGTGCTTGACTTAATTACATTTCAACACATAAAACTTAAAATAGCATGAAACATAAAATATTAACACAATCTTTTAGCTTCTGTTGCATTCAGGCCATGAGATCTCTTATGAGAAACAGGGAACAGCATTTGGTGTTGCTAAATATTTGATTTTGCTGTCAGGGAAATGTACAGGGATGGTATGGTGCATAATATATGGAGTCATTCATAGATGTCACTATAAAATGGCATTTTAATGTATTGTTGGACATGCTGTCAGATGTGCAAATTATGGAGGAACTGGGCAACCACAGATACAGATATGCAGAGAGAGAGAGAAGGGTAAAAATACACTTTCTGGAAGCTTATTCAGATTATTGAATTTCTTAAAGTTGAAGTAAAAAATGGTTGATGTTAAACTTAATGCTGGACATTTTCACATAATAGTTGTCACAGGGAAGACGACGACAACTAAGGCAAATTTCGTATTTTTGTGCTCTGATGTAAGTGACTAATGTCTGAACAACAGGGAGAGCTTTGAATCGTATCATCACAAATTTTGAAAACATCATAGCAGAGCAGCAATAAAAGAAATAGCTGAAGTCACAAAAATAAGTAGGAGTGAGTGCATCTGCGTGTGCCTGAATAAAGTGATGCGTCTTCCCAGAGAGTAAGCTTTCTCATTTGAGGGTAGCTGGCTTGGAAAACAATTTGTGCTGAACAGACTCTAAACATTCAGTTGATGTAGTGCCTAAAGTCATGTGAGAGGGTGAATCCTTCAGCCTTTGTCTGGTCTCCAGGGTGACTGCAGCTTTTTTAATTCTGGATTTTTGTTGTCTTAGTCTCTTTGTGATTTTGAGTGTGGCCTGGGAGCTCTTGCTGGAAACAGCTTCTCAGCCAGGCGTGGGTAAAGCTCTCACATTGTCAAGGAAGGGCAGAATCCACCATTTCCAGGAGCAATTTGGCAAAATCCAGAGGGAGACCCCTTTTAATTCTGTCCACGCAAACGTTTGTGGGCATAATGCCCTGCACAGGACTGTCTGAACACAAGCTCTCAGAGTTACCAGCCAGCAAGGGAAGTCTCTTTGTACAAAATTTGTTTCTAGCTCCGCTAGAGTCTGGATCAGTGGGTTGTGTGTTGTTTTGTTTTTTTTTTTTTTTAAGCAGTTCTTCTGGAATTGAGAGAATAGAGGGAAGACTAAAGGTGAAAGTAAAAGTAGTGAATTACCCAGGAGAAATACTAGCATGCATGTTGAAGAGAAATGGCCTCAGTAATAATACAGCTTAAATTCTGGTTTAGGGTTTTGGTTAGAAACAGGCAAAAGTCTGCATGTTTTTTCCTTTTAATTAATTGTTTATATTCCAAAGTATCTAAATAGACAACTACTTGACTTTAGAAAACCTGCCTACAATTCTGTGTGAATTTCTGCTAATTAAACCTGATTTCTTTCTTCCCGGTTTCCTCCACCACCACCACCCCTGCCATTTAATTTGAAGGGGTCTTGGACCTCAGAACAAACCAGAGCTACAGAAGGTGATGGAGAAAAGGAAACGAGATCAAGTTATTAAACAACAAAAAGAGGAGGAAGCACAGAAAAAGAAATCAGACCTGGAAATAGAGCTACTGAAACGGCAGCAGAAGCTGGAGCAGGTATGATGGGGGATAACAGTACTTTCACACAGCTACATCTGAGCTACTCACCTGAGGCTCTCTTTGTAGATAGGAAAGCAGCAGCAGCTGATTTTTGACACGTTTCCTTGGATCAGATGCAGATACCTTTTTTTTTTTAGGATGAGTCAGGTCACACTCTACAATTACCTGTTTGTTGTCATTTACTGTATAGAAACTGCATATGGTGTCTGCCTTTGGTTGAATGAATCCTGCACCAGACAGCAGGAATGTGTGTGGAGCACTGACCTTATTTAACTGTTGAAACTGTTGTGAGCTAGTCAACTTTCGTAGTCTTTGCTATTAAGAGGTGATCCACTAAGAATGGCTGTTAGGCTGTAGCACATCCAAACTAGATACTTCCTGAATAAAAAAATCAATTGATTCTTTCTCCTGGGTTATGTAAGAAACTAGATGACTTTAAAAAGGTCTTTTATAGCCTTAAAATTTATGAGCCTGTTGGTGTCCTCAAATGAAGGAAAAGATCCTCAGATCCTGAGTATGGAGATGACGTGGGGTTGGAGTCATTGTGGTGAAGCTTCCTGCTAGGCACAGGGCTGGCCAAATGTCTCTGTGCCTCTGAGGGCATTGCATGCGCCTGTGAGGAATTATTTCAGGGATGAAACACCTCATCAGAGAAGTCACTGTGCATCAAGCATTCTGTTTATTTTTAAATAAATAAATGCTTTAAAACAGTGCTTTTCTCAATGGAAGTCAGTTAAGCCAAATGAGAAAATGAGGCATAATCCAATCATTACTGAAGTTTTGGGGATTTTATTATAGTTTTTTTTAATTGGGTTTAGAAATATTTTTGGAGGGAGAAAGCTGTTGTATTTTGAAGTGTATCATCCTGTCACTTTTCGTTTCCGCTCTTAAGGGCCCAGCTTCACATGGTTCAGCTTGTGGGAAGATTTTATTTGAAACTGAGCTATCCAAGGGCATCTGTAGATTAGAAAATTCTGTTAGAAGAGGAAAAGCATGCCCATTGCAAACAGTGTTGTGACTTTGTGAACATCATAAGAATGGCGTTAATTGACAAAGTGACTCATGGAAGAAGGTTGTCACAGTTTACTGTAACACGGCATGTCCCTCGCCAGTGAAGCAGAGATAAAGGAGAGAGATTATTTAGGGGAGCTATACACGGTCCCCATTAATCAGGGAGACCTTAGCCTGTTAAAAAAAAAAAAAAAGCTTTCTTTTCAGGAGCTTTTCAGGAGCTCCTTTCAGGAGCTTTTGTTAGTTTTCTCAAGGGTTGTTTCTTCCTTTCTGCCGACTTACCTGCCTGCACTGAGGATTGCTAAGCAATCCATACTCTGTGTGATGTGCAGGCCATGTTCTGTATGGCCTGGTATGGCCTCGCTCCGTAGAACAAGGTGTCTAACCTCACGTGGTAATCTTGAATGTCTCCATGGGCAGGAGCTCCAACCATGTTAAAAATGTCAGTGAGTGGGTTCTCGAAAATTAACAACTAAGGGCCAAGGAGGATTTTTGTATTTTTGTATTGCTTTTTGTGATGGAGAAAACAGATACACCAAAAGAGGCTGAAGTTAGGTACAGAAATCCATACCTAGACACTCGGAAATAAATTCTGCGAGTGTGCTCAGTAGCAGCTGTTTGCATGTGTTCTCCCACAGGGCACATTCGTCCTTGTGCTGTTGTAAAAGCCACAGAAGGGAATTTTTGTTGTTTCTTTAATTAAGATGTCCAAGAATTTCTTCAAAAATGCTTCGTCTTCTTCTAGTACTGGGCTTGCAGAGTTTTTGTCCGTCTGGCAAAGATGGACATCTGGAATGAGCTACAGCCAAGGATCTGAAAAGATTTATTGTTTATGAGAACAGATACTCCCAAAGAAATGCAACTTTATCTTTTCCATGAGAAAAGAAAGGAAGCAGTTTAAACAGTTTTACATGGCCAGTTGTTGAAACCTTTAGGTTTTTGTCTTGTATTTTGATGATCAGTTTTTTATACTTTTTTTGACATGTGATTCTCTTTTAAGCTGGAACTGGAGCAACAGAAGATGCAGGAAGAGCAGGAAAATACGCCTGAATTTGTCAAAGTCAAGGGCAACTTGAGGAGGACGGTCCAGGAAGCAACAGAAGCACCGGACTCCTAGAGCCAGCACCTGCTAAGACTTCCAGCTTTCCTGCAGAGAGAGGCTTTTGCAAGTTGTCTCAGATTTGTCCCTCCAGAGGGAAGATAACAGCATCCAGCTGACACTTACTGAAGATGAGATTTTTAATTCCTGGGGCGTGTGGATGAAAAAGACAGTACTGTAAACAGATCGACTTGCCAAATGCAGTCCTGAGATCAATGGATAAGGAGTCTGTTTGTCAGTTCGGTGTCACGGACCAGTCTGATGTGCTTACTCAGAGATTTTAACCAGGGATACTAGAGAAGCTCCTTCAGTGTTGCACTGCTTTATCTCTTGTGATCCTAGTTTAGGGGAGATACACAGAGTATATTTTGCTTTAAAACAGAACAAAAACCTTCCTGTAATATATTATGAAGCTTTGCTGTGCAGGTAGATTTCCTCTATCTAGACCTACAGCCTGTGTATATCCCACAGTAATTTGTGTTTAGTTGGAATTTTTATCAAATCTGGGAGGATGCGAGGCATGTTGATCGCTGCTGCCCATCCCCACTAAGACAGGCAGGTGGGCAAGATGAGAATGCCTAAAATTCACCAGCAGTGAAAAGTGAAGCAGCCTTAAAGCCCATTTCTCCCTGTTTGGCATGTAGAATTTGGGCTACAAGAGAGCAGAAATCTGGTGATCCTCTCAGCAGGGAGAATGCAGAAGCTGGTTTTTCTCAGTCTTTAAACTTACACCATTGTGTACAGGCCTGTGCAGTGCTACCTGTGAATTTACCTCTCAGTGCAAAATGACCGGTCTTCTACTTCTTTGTTTTGAAATCCTGCTTACTTTGCTGTTGTGGCCTTTCTCCTCCATGGATATGCTGATCTGAGTGCGGTGTTAACACATTACTTGGTAGTGTTTAAACTTGTTTGCTGGAACTGAAATTGGGAATCTGATCTGCCATCACTTCCTGCCCTTTGCTTGCAGGAACTTGTTGCGCTTCCTGCAACGGAGCAGTTTAAGCCAGACCAAACTGATCATTGGAATCTACTGAAATGGAAAGTGAGGCACAAAATGAAATTCACTTTATCCCATCCTTCCTTTTGCCTCAAGAAAGAAGTGAAGTGTGTTATCACTGACTCTTGGGGTCCAATTCTGTCACCTTCTGCCTTTCTGGAAGTTGCCCCGTGACTTGCCATTGAATAAAATATTGCTCAGCTTGCACAGGGATGGTGGAATCTAATCCTTCATGCTTATGACTACTAGTTATCCAGGAAAGCCTGGGATGAGGAAGGGGAACACGTTACTCATGTAGGATTATAGAATTGGATTCTTACCTGGTGTGAACAGGTGCAGATATCTTATCTTGTGAATCTGGGGGAGAAATTCTTATCTTCCTTGGTCGGCACAGTCCTAGCTCTCACTGAAGCTGTGTTCATCCATATCAGCTGATCTGATCCTAGTCTTTGCTTTAGGATGCTAAACAAAATAATTTCTGCTTTGTAATTATATTGGATATAACTGTTTGAGAACACTTTTTATTAATATCAACAGTGGCGTGTTTGCACTGTAAAGGTGGTGGGGGAGGGTTTGTTGGTTTTTTGGTTCCTTTTGCTTTTCCTGTATTAGATGTTTTAAATACAATTTCAGCATAGCACGTGGGACAAAATGCTCACAATTAGAAATGTTTCCTACATACAGACTTCAATTTGTCAAGATCCAGGCATTTTTTATGAGGAGATAATCAGATTGAGAGTAAATTGAATTGTGATAAGTGTATTGCCATTGATTTAGACTTGCAGTGTGACTCACGTCTAGAAGATTAAACGTGAAGATGGTCTACCAGACTGTTCAGATTATGGACATATGAAACGCAAAGGCCAAACGTTAACTCTTCCATGTATTTTCTCAACAAAGGAATACACTCAGTTCTTCCTTCTCTCTTTCTGGAAGGAGAGGACCTTCCTTTCTGGCAGCACATTATTCAGACACTTGCACTGATGGAGTTTGTTTCATGTTGTTGAGACAGCACTATATGCCAGCCTTCCACGCCACACTCATGTTTCGTTTTAGCCGCTCCCAGCCTAACAAACTTCATGCCTCTTGGTTTCCACTCCACAATTAACCTTCTGCTCAGTATGGAAATGTGTAGAAGTTGGTGAGGAAACATTCCTTTGGCTTGAAGAGACCATTTCTTGTCAGCCGTTTCCCCTCAGTGAGCATGGCAACGCTACCATGCATGCACAGTGCAATGAAGTTGGTGTAATCCAAATGGCACCAGAGTCGGTGGGGAGGAAGACCTCTCTTTGGCTTCAGTGAGTGTGTTGGATTTGGCCCTTCAAGACTGAAGGCATTCTGCTTTCTCTCCATATCAACTTGTGACTGGGGGTAGAGTTTCTCTTTCAGAAACACAGGAGGCCAGAAAACTCCCTTGTACATACAGCGTGAAGTAGGTTTTTGTTTTCAGTTGGAATCAATTCTCTGTGTGAACAGAACATCAATGTGTGTGCTAGGACACCTTTGAATTCTGCTGACCCTTTAGTCTAGGAATCCCAGCCACCTTCATGTCAATTTGACAGGCAATATCTTGTCTTTAAAGTCAGGATTGGGCTAGAATGGGCAACCCTTAAATGGGTGGCCAGCTAGTCACACCACAAGTGTCCTGTGAGGCTACTCAAGTGAGAAACTGCTTGCCAGTGAGTGTAAGCAATTCCAGATCTGCCCTTTAGCTATATGGGTTTTGAAGCAATCCAGCAAATACTTCAGTAATTTGAAAATGGCTCACCACTTTGTACTTTTTTAAAATTCATGCTTTTGATTGATAGTAGTAAATTTTTTAGCATTTTTGTGGCTTTAATCTTCTGTTAATATCTGCACTTGTTGGAGTGTACATATATAAATATATATAAATATAAAAAGGGAGCCTTAATGGATTTGTTTTCATAATTTAATATTTTTTGTATTTGCTCTTGTATAATTGTTTTTAACTAAAGGTATTATGAGAATGAGGGTGGAATACTTAGAACCAAAGCTATGCTTAATAAAACCTACTACATGCTTGGCGTATGCGGTGGTGTCTGTCATGTCCTGCTGAAAACAAATCCTCAGGGACTTCGCTGAGATACCCAGATTATTTAAAATTCTGCGGTGCAGGGGGAAGTACCAAGATGGTGATGACATTTGGTTCCTTTAAGCTGCATCCGTGTTCGTATATGCAAAATTATTGGCAAATCAGTTGGCAGAAAAAGCTTGTTGTGTCTCTTAGTCTTAATATCTTTGAGTATTTTTGACGTGGAAAATTTTTAGGGCTGTTTAGCTGTTCAGCTAGCGCAAGGTGAGGCAGAGTGTGAGGGAAGACGTCTGATGGGAATCAAGGAATGATTTCCACAATTGTTTATCCTGCTAACTTGATCAAAGTGCACCAGGCAAAATTCAACCTTGGAATCATTAGCGTGGCAGCAGCTCCATCGTAAGAGGGAGTGAGGAAAGAGCAATGAGCCTGGTCCTGGGTTCAGTCCTGCAAAGGTGCTTTTAATTTAGCCAGTGCCCAAGGCTGTGGTTCTGATAGGAAGAACTTGGACATGGGAAAGGAAGGGGGCTAGAGCAGGTGGGGGTCATCCGTTGTCCACGAAGATCCTCAGCTCTTACTGGTGAGCCCTGGCCAGCCAGGGACAGGTGGTGGTGGAGGGGGAGCTGGAGAGGAGCACCGGGTGAAGCCAAGTGGGGGAGGAGGAGAAGAGGAGTGAATTCAGAACAGATGTCAGGAAATGCTTTTTCCTTCAGAAACTGCTCAGCATGTGGAATAGGTTCTGGCGATGCTGCTGCTGCAACGATGCTGGACCTGCTCCAGGAGCTGTCAAACGTGGGGGAGGCAAGAAAGAACAGAGAGTTAACAAGGGGTGGGTTTCTGTGGCCTGATGGAGATACTGCCCTGCGCTCTCCTGCATCAAGCACATCCAAATGTGTTTAGAATTATCCTTTGATATTTCACTCCAGTTCCAGAAAGAAAACAGTGAGGGCATGAGATCCGCTTTTGTAGCACGTCCAGCGGAAAAGATGATCTCCCTTTTGTATGCTTTTTTTGGGTTGTGTTCAGCTAATACGTTTTGTCACGTGGGTTTGCGAGCGCTGGTCTGCTGGGGGCTTTGCTAGTGCTTTTGTGGCTGTATGCACAGAATGACAGAATGGTGGGGTTTGGAAGGGACCTCTGTGGGTCATCTAGTCCAACCCCCTCCCAAAGCAGGGTCACCTACAGCAGGCTGCACAGGACCTCGTCCAGGCAGGTCTTGAATATCTCCATAGAAGGAGAATCCACAACCTCTCTGGGCAGCCTGTTCCAGTGCTCCGTCACCCTCAGAGGGAAGAAGTTCTTCCTCATGTTCAGATGGAACTTCCTCTGCTTCAGTTTGTGCCCGTTGCCCCATGTCCTGCCCATGTCCTATGCAGATGGGTTGTGTCGTGCCACAGCTGTCTGGAAGGAAGTACCTTGGGGTCCTTTGGCTGCTCTCACAGGGTCCGTGGATAGCATTCATAACCTAAAATGGCTGATAGTGCTTTTGGTGACTAGTTGCATGTAAGAAAATAACTGAGCGAGGCAGCTGGAGGCAGAAGAGCCTCAGCGGTGGTTTCCATAGGATCAGAACTGATATCTTTAGGGTGAAGAATAGGGGGGCAAGTTGGGTTCTCAAGACCTCACAATAAGAAGAGCACAAACACTCAGTGAGATCTGGAAGAGTGGAAACACAAGAGATCTTTCCTCCCACCCTGCCACTTACACTGTGTTCTGCTTGAAATCCTTCATCTGACAGAGTAAAGGTTTGTGGTGCCCTTGTCAATATTAAGGAAGATGCTCCTCTATGGGAGAGTTAGGGCCACAAAAATGGTCAGAGGGCTGGAGCACCTCTCCTATGAGGACAGGGAGTTGGGGCTGTTCAGGCTGGAGAATTGAAGGCTCCAGGTGGACCTTATTGTGACCTTTCAGTACTTAAAGAGGGCTTATAAGAAAGCTGGAGAGGGAGTTTTTACAAGGGCCTGTAGTGATAGGACAAGGAATAATGGTTTTAAACTAAGGGAGGGTAGATTTAGACCAGGTGTAAGGGAGAAATTTTTTACAATGAGGGTGGTGAAACACTGGCACAGGCTGCCCAGAGAGGTGGTAGATGCTCCATCCCTGGAAACCTTCAAGGCCAGGTTGGATGGGGCCCTGAGCAACCTGATGTAGTTAAAGATGTCTGTGTTCATTGCAGGGGGTTGGACTAGATGATCTTTAAAGGTCCCTTCCAACCCAAAGCATTTTATGATTCCGTGATGGAGGTGGTGGAAACCATGGCCAGAGGAAGCATTTAGTGGTGGTAATAGAGCACAGACATTGTGACTCCCACTCCAGTGCTTGTCGTCTGCAGCCCATCTTGTGGCATTGCTGAAGAGCTGGGTGAAGGCTGCTCTGGGTCCATCACGCGGCCTGCATTGCCTCTCCAAGGCTAGATGGGCACTACTTCTGTTCTCCTTCGGGTACCCAGGGGTCCATTTTGCTGAACCTCAGACAAGTGCGTTTGAGCTGATCATCTGCTTTTCATTTGTATCAGCGCAGAGAAACCAGCCCTCTGGAGCGCAGTTCCCTTCCATTCTGTGGCTGTAAAGGAGCCTGCAATGGCTGGCTTGGCTGGAACGTCATCTGCGTTGGAAGGACTCTGAAGCTGGGTGATTCAAGTGCCACTGCTAAACTACCCGTTCTTTTTCGTGGAGTTTTGCTCCCCAGGAAAATTGAGGCACTTGGACACCTTCGGTAAATCTGTCCCTCAGTCTCAGTGGTTCATAAGCTGGTACAGAGCCCGTCTGTCCACTGTGCTCGCCAGCTCTGGTGCTTGGTGCCGTGGCGTCCTCAGCTGAGCCCTGGGGTGCTGGGGGGATGTGTGACCTCCGCAGGGGGCTGGGGAGAGGGGACATACCCCAGGCCGAACGCCGGCCTGTGGGAGGGGAGGTGGCATCCCCACCGTGCCGGCGAGGGAAGCAGAGGGGACGTGCAGCCACTGAGAGTGGGCTCCGAGAGCCAGAATCACCCGCTACAGCTGTAGTACTTAATTATCTGAGTAATCATTTTCGGAATTAACTTCTATTATGTACCCAAGGCTAAACTCTCCGGTGGATGGCATGAGCAATTTGACACAGATTGAGGCTGGCACCGGGAAACTTCAGCCTGATTAGGTGGTAAGAAGAAACGTACTTCTTTTCCCCCTCTGCAGCTATTCGGAAACAAATCTTTCATAATGCAATTGAAATGCCAAGTCTGCTTCATTGTGCTCAAAAATTAAAGAGCACCCAGCAAGCCTAAGCCCTTTATCAGGGCTCGTTTGAAGGACGTATCGCTCGGTATGGGAAGGCAAAGGGAGCTGCCTGCGGAGCGCTGAATCCCCCCGCTCCGGAGTTGGGGCGCGGCAGCCCAGCCCATCTGAAATGGTCTCCCTGGATAAGGGGCTGTGTCCTACAGGATATCTGTCTTTGAACTCTCCTTTGGGAAAAGAAGCCTAAAAGATTTCTCCAACGAGAAGCTGATCAGGAATTTGCTTTCATCAGTCGCAACAGGAAAAGAGAGAGACCCTTTAAACTTACGCCGTCAGACCTGGAAGGCCCTTCATCACTGCGGGCGTGGACCATAATGAGTAATTTTCCGTGATGTACAATTTCGGCACTTGTCTCCAGCCAGCTTTGTTTCTGTGCTAATCGTTTTGGTGAATTATAGTCTGTTCAATTTCAGGGTACCACCTTCACGAGCTGAGCTCAGGTGCCACACTAAAAAGTGGCTTTTGGAAATTTGCTGAGCATGGTGGGCCCGATACTTCACAACCACTGGTTTGTTAGGGAAATGTTCCTCTCATTTCTGATACAAATAAAATTAACTCATTAAATACCAAGGAGCAAATTCTCTTCAAAACATATCTTGAATTTTTGGTCATCTTCTTTTTGCAAGAAGTTTCTGCTTTGCTCCAGTAGCTCTCTTCCCTGCGTGTGAGGAGATCGTGCTGATAATCAGAGCATGGTGGATTGCAAACTACCTACAGCTTCAACAGGCTCCTCTGCAGGCAGACCCGCTCCAACTGATGCTGAAGGGCAGGGATTGCTGTCTGGGGAGGAAAAAGGAGGTGCTAAAAAGGAGGAATGAACAGTGGGAAGGCGAATCCCTGACTGATGAAGATTTCCACCTCGTACTCGAGGTTGAACAGCAAGTCTGACGATGATGCGCAGCCTGCGCACGGCACAGTGCGTTCCTGTGTTCACCTCTAATGTACCATAGGTCTGCATCTTTTCCCTGAAGCCTCATCATGCTGTTGATTCCTTTCCTGTTGTTTCACCCCAAGCTCTTGTTGCTTATTCAGGTCTCCCTGCCCTTGGATTATTTCCCAGTGTTGGTTTGTAATGAAGGGCATTTAAGTGGTGAGGAATCCTCGGGATGGATCCTAAAATGGGTGTTTGAGGCTGACGACTGCGCTGCTGTGCAGAGCGAAGGGAAACCCAGCCCGAACCCTCGGCGTGTGGGGAGTGGGAATGAGAAATACTCTGTGTGCAGGGGCAAAGAGCAGGTAGGAATGGAAATTCAGACTGGACATCTGACAGAGCATAAATGAGCAACCAGTATAATTGTATCAAAGTTTTTGTCTCAGAGCCACGCTTAAAAAGAAGGGCCATGATGATGAAAGAAGGGCGATGATGATAAAAGGGCTGTGGTGGAGGTGAGGAGGAGGATGGAAGAATTTGCATGATTAGCATGAAGCCGAACATACATAAAGCAATCCCTGGGCAAAGTCAAGCTGTCCTGCTTAAAGCGATGAAAAGCCTCTCTGGGTGATTTCCTGCGCAGGCTGGTGACCTCCTCATCATGGGGGTTTGCAGGGGCTGTGGGGAAGCGGGGAGCCCCCCAGGTCCGGGTCCCATGGGGCCGCACTCAGCACGCACATGCTGTGGCTGTCTCCTGGGCAAAGCCCTGTGGAGCAGCATGTTGGAGCCGGCTGGAGGGTTTCACCCTGCGAGGTGGCCCTGCGAAGGCTTCCCTTCCTCATCCTCCAAAAACACAGCGATGCAAAGCTCTCGAGGCTCGCAGCGTTGGAAATTGGTGTTTTCCTGGGGAAATGGAATATTATTTTGTGATTTTTGTTATGCAAACATTGTTAGTAGTTCTACTGTGCTGAGACATTGTGCTAAAAAGGGTTTCAAGATCTCAGTAACTCAGGCGCTGGATGCACAAAGCAGGTTTTGGTGTCTCTGTTCACACGCTTGGTCTGGTTTGCCGTGGAGAGGCGTGCGATGGCTCTTGTGGAGTCTCTAGGGCCTTGTTGCACTGGCAGATCGCTGCCAAGATCAGCACTGTTATCAGGGTGTTTTGGAGGTGTGATAAGCCCAGACTTGCCAGGGTTGTGGCTGGGACAGCCTTCTCCAGCGGCTGGTCCTTCACCCCGAGCAGCAGTTCCACCCTCTGTTGTATGCTGGGGTCGTTGCCAAGGATTTACGTACTGCTGCAGTTCCAGCAGCGAGCATGATGTCTTGATGCTCGCTCCCCTCTAAGCCCTTCCTGCTGGCTGCCCCACCAGCAGTGGTCCTTGTCCTGCTGCTGCTGTGGAGAGCAGTGCTGTGCTCTTTATGGCCTGGCAGCCCGTCCTGGCTGGGCAGGGACCCCGGCCAGACCCTCGCTCTGCCCTGAGTAAGGGCTGCGAGGGGACACCAGCTGAACGCAGGCATTGGGGGTCCTTTGATTCCACAAACCCTTCCCGCTCCCCTGCAGTTTCCATCCTGGTCTCCAGATCTTCGACATCTCCCTCACTTCACCCGTTCAGTCTCCTTCCTCTGCTTTCTAAGAACGTCCCCCTTCCCCACCCTCGCGCTCCATCCCCTTGGCTGACAGCAGGCTCCTCCTGTTGCTATAACGACGAGCAGCAGCCCAGCCAAATGGACCAGACCCTGACGCGCTTCCCCACCTGCATCCACATCCCCTCCCCGCGTGCGAACATGCTCGCTGCCTCCTCAGGCCTTCACCATCTGCCTGCAAGAGGGAGATGGCTGCGTTTGGGGGGCTGCTGGCCCTCTGCGACCCCCACGTGCCTCCTTCCCTCTGTGCAGACCCCCAGCCGGGTCCACACACATGACATGGACCACATTTACTGTCCCACGCGCCCTCCAAGCCAAAGCACCACTGTTTTGGCCCAAAAACCCCATGCAGATTGAGTTATGAATACATGAAAGTGGGAGGATTGCTTGAAATACAGTAAAAAAGATGTGTCCAATGCTGTGTCCTGGTCTGGTGTGAAGGCTGGAAGGCAAGTCTCCACAAACGTGCAGGGGGGGAAAATGTAAAATTCTAAAGCAAAGTCACTGGGTATCGCTGCCCCAGCTCTGGACCTCCAGTCCAGCCCGTGGTGCTGGGTGAAGCCTCTCTGTTGCTGCAGGCTGGGTGTCGGGTGCTGCGGACAGAGCTTGCTGTTCCTGCAGAGACCAAAACCAACCCTGAGGGCCCTGCCAAACCCAGAAGCAAGCAGATAGTCATGGTGGCTTTTCCACCCTGGATCGCTGTTCCCTGCTGAACTCCAGCTCCACCGCCGGTTCCTTGGGCAGGCTGCTGCCCCCGGGGCTCGCCACGAGGACTTGTGACTGCTGAAGAAGACCTAGGACAGCCTCCTGGGCTGAGGCCAGACTGGTGGGACATCAGGAACCACACCGTGTCCTCTGCCATCTCATCACCTCGGGATGTCAAAGCACTGCAGCTACTGCTTTACCTATAGCATCTTCTATGCCAGGCTGCAGGTCAGGGGAAATCTGGGGGTTTCACAAGAAGAACATCAAGTCATGTGTTTTCCCCCTGTGGGCTAGCGAGCCTCAGCAGCTGCTCTCCTCCAGCGCTGTGTTCATACCACTAACAAGGTGCCTAAACACGGCCAAAGAGACCTGCCGAGAGTTTGTTCCCAAAAAGTACTCTCGTGGGTGTTTTTATATTCTCCAGCCCCTTGACATTTGTAACTCCTCCTCACTAACTGAGGTGAAATAGCTTCAAAACCAGCAAATTAAAAAGCAAGCTAGAAAACTTAGGGCAGTTTCTACTCCTTGTAGCAATGGAGTTTTTGCAGTCCTGCCTGCAGCTGGAGCTGTGTATCAGCTACTGATATTTTTGGTGGTTTTGTGGCATCAATCATGACATAAATTTACTTCTCTATGTACGCAGCTTTGGATTAAAGAACTGTTCTCTCAGTTCACCTTGGATTGCTGGTTTCAGGAACTCCATTATTCCAAAGCTACTGATATTTTCTTTTTTAAAACCACTTTTAGGTGCGAAATGCCTTTGGCTAGGTGTACAAATGGGTTTTTCACACAGCCTGGTTTTGATAATTGGGAAAAGGCTCAAGACAAGTTTGAAATGCTTCTGCCACTCTTCCATCAAAAGGAAGCATATGTTCTCCCTGTGACCACAGGAGATGGTGCCCCTTTGTGCCAAGTTTCCCGTTTTCCAAGGTTGAAGTGAGGATATCTTTAATGAAGTTGGGAAGTGCTATGGGTTCTCTTGCCAGCTAGAGGTTTGCTCCCAGAAATGGAGAACCTCAGCTGCTGCTCTGTTTTGCTGCAGGCTCAGAGGTGTGCCCTGTGCCTCTAAGCAGGCGCAGCTGAAATCCATGGCAAGTCCAGGCTGTGCCGTCCTGACAGCAGGAAGATCGATGTTCTTGTCCTTGCTTTAGCTGATCAACCAACCTGATGCTTCCCAGTCACGGCTCCATTTCCAGTTGTGCTGGCCTGCCTTCCACAGCGTCAGGATGCTCCAGGGGCAAGGGCAGGAGCAGATGGCCTAGGAGTGACATGGTCTGCTACACAGAACACAGCCCTTGACCCAAGTTGACTTACCCAGTGAAATGGAAGAAATCCCTGGAACAGATTGCCTTGACCCTAGCAATCCTGCATCACGTATTTTCTCTAGAGAAAGCATGATTCTTTCTTTGAGTCCATCCAGATAGGTACCTAAAATGGATCCTGACTTTCCACCTGCATTTTCAAGGCCATTTGGAGGAAAACATCAAAATTACTTAAGAGCATCCTTGTTTTCCCATAGCCTGGGGCTCTTTGTTCCTCACAAGTGTAAGGAGTACGCTTCTGATCTGACAACAACACATTTGAGAGTCACCTGTTCCTGTAGATGAAGTGTTTGGACCCATTTGGTCCCCTGCACCATTTCCCATAAGGATGAAGCCCCCCATAGACCCATGCTATGTTCTTGGTTAGGGCAATCTTGGGCCTCCTCTTCTACCAATCCATGTGGCCTGGTTTTGGCTGGGATAGAGTTAATTTTCTTCCTAGTAGCTGGTACAGGGCTGTGTTTTTGATTTAGTATGAGAATAATGTTGATAACACACTGAAGTTTTAGTTGTTGCTAAGTAGCGCTTGTATTGTCAAGGACTTTTCAGCTTCCCATGCTCTGCCGGCGTGGAGGTGCACAAGAAGCTGGGACAGAGCGTAGCCAGGACAACTGACACAAACTGGCCAAAGGGATATTCCATACTGTATGATATCATGCTCAGTATATAAACTGGGAGGAGCTGGCTGGCGGGCTGGGATTGCTGATGGGGGATGGACTGGGCATCAGTCAGCGGGAGGTGAGCAGTTGCGCTGTGCATTACTCATTTTTCATATTCAGGGGTTTTTTCTTCTTTTGCTGTCCTATTATACTGTCTTTATCTCAGCCCAAGAGTTTTAGGGGTTTTTTGAATTCTCTTCCCCATCCCACCGGGGAGAGGGGGAGGAGTGAGCGAGCGGCTGAGTGGTGCTTAGTTGCTGGTTGGGGTTATACCATGACACTGTGATCTATTCCTTTGTCAGTCCATGATTTATTCCTCAATTTGGACATAAGCAAAGGCTTCCAAATTTGGGGTGTTTTTTTGAGGAAGAATCTGCCTCCAGCCAGTGACTACCCAAATGAGTTTTATGCTGTTTAATACCACAAACAACAAAACAAGGACCCTTCCGATAATGCCAGGCTACGTGAAGTTGTGGCTTTCTGAGGCCGTGTATTTTTTCCCTTCCCAGTTTTTAACTTGTCATGGTATGTAGGGTTGCTACTGGGAATGTGAGATGGCGTTAAGGCTCAATAGCTTGTATGCCTTTTTCGTCCTCTTGTGTGCTTGTTCTCACCTTGAGTTGGATTTGTGCAATCAAGCATTCAGGAAAAGATAAGGTTTTTTTATCAGCAGTTATTCTAATTCCTGAAGATTTTAGCAAACTCTCCTGCATTTCATTCTGGATTCTGGGCTGAATTTGTAGTTGGGTTTTGTTACCACTGAGTTCATACGCAGCAACTATGGCATCCCTATTCTTCGGCTAATTCAAAATTGAAGATATTTGGAATGTCAAAGTTTCCAAAAAAGAGGAAAGCATCTAAGAAAATGCCTGCGTAGTTAAGCGATGCTGTTCAGTGGAGACAGTCAGTACATACAACTCCTGCAAAGCAGCTGTCTTCATAAAGGCCAGTGTTCAGCCAAGGAAGATTCAAAAATCACTCATTGTCTTGAAAATGTCATGATTATCCCAAATGTAGCAAGAACAGGACTAGAGGACAGGCATGATCCTTCTTCCAGCCGTGACTGACTGATTATTGTGTTTTACCTCTTGTGAGGTGGGGGTTAGCTCAGGGAAAGAGCACTGAAGTCAGTTCAAAAATATCTCAGCTGATACTGAAGTTCAGAAATACTTGCATTGCCAGCAGTGTGAATGTCAGGGTTTTTCAGGAGGTGCTAGGAGCAGTGCTGGAGATGTTTGCAGATGGTCCTCCATGCACGTGTGGCTCCAGCACTCTCCATTGTGTTTGAACGTGGCTGGAGTCCACAGTAGTGCAAGCACGGCTCCTGCAGCGTCAGGTTTTGTGTGTGTGCCAGGAGAAAACTGCCTCAAGATAATTCATTAAGAAAAATAAATTAGAGGCCGCTGTTTGGATCATCTCATATATATAGTTTGTTCTTTTCCTTTTGTCCTAAAAAAATGCTTTAATGAGCGGCTTTGTGTCATGAACGGCCACTTTAACAGTTTCTTCTTAAAAATTCAGTGTTCCTTCTTACGTATTTTAACATTTCTGTTTCATAAGGAGGGTTGAGGAAACATGGCATTAAGCCTCATACAGAGTTGTTAATACTCCTACAAATCTTCAAATGTCACGTTCCCAGAAGTCCTTTGTTTTAATCACATATTGTTGTACTAAATAATATTGTGACTTATGTATTTTATTATTTTTAGATCTTAGCTTTCAACCTCATTCTTTGTGCAGCTCTGTTTTGTTTTCTCTCAGTTAGCTGTGTTCAGATTTGGTTACAACCCTGTCCTCAAATATTTTCTGTTGGTTACCCAGAGCATCAGTCACTGTGCATGCAAAGGTGCACAGGCCATCTCCAAATCATGCATGTAGCCTCCTAGTGTCATCCCCTGTTGCTCTTACATGATAATCAGTGGAGAGGAAGCCTGATCCCGTATCCTGAATGGGGAACAAAGAGCCAAGAAGCTCCTGGGTTTTATTCTTGGCGCTCTTTGTAGCTCACGGTGTGGTCCTGGCCTCCACCTTGAGGCTCTGACTCAGCCAACCGTTGCAGCTCTTTGCTCCTGTTGAGGCTCTGAACAGCCCACTGAGTTGAGTGGAAAGCCAACAGACTAGACGCTTTTGTGTTTGGGTCTTAATCTTCCGGTAGCAGGTGTTCTGGTGTCAATATGTTGTGTACAGCACGTACCCAGAATGAAAAAAATATGAATGTGCGTGAAAAATGGAGGTGAGCATACTTGCATCTGGCTTTCTCATTGCCATCTGTAATAGTTTAGAAGGCAAAAATTAATGAGGTTCATTTAAAACAAAAATGCAGCATGAGAACACAAGTCTAGAACTCCAATTAAGCCGACATCTTGTCTGCAGCAATGAGAAGATAGATGCCATTTTGCTGATGTATTGTTTGTATAGGTGTGGACCTGTGAAGTTAACATCCATTCTTTCACTCTGTATTGAAAAACCAAAGGGATGCTGATGCTGTGTGGAGTGGGTAGCAAAAACCAGGTTACACAGGGGTCCTGCAGGACACAGGTCCCAGCTGCTCCTGGGATCCTTCTTAGACATGTGCAAAGGAAGTGGGTTCCGCAAGCAAGAAAGCTTCAGACTTGTCCCTACACCCGGAGCTTTTCCCTCTGCCTTGCTCTTTGCCCGGGCAGAAAAAGGAGCTGCTTTCAGGCATGATTCGATTTGCTCGTGGTGATTTAGGGATGGAAATGCCCTTACTTTTTAACGTGAGTTGTTTGCCTCTAAATGCCACTTTGAAAATATATTCCCTGATGATTAAAATTGATGAGGCAGTCTAGAGGAGGGAAAACGATGTTCAATATTCGGTTCTTTCTGAGTTTTGGAAGGTTGCCTGGGAATACTTCTGAATTTCAGAAGCTTTCTCAGAAAAATCTGTAAAACTGAAAAGCAAGAGGAGAGTTCAAGTGACATGGGGTAATCCTGTGCCTAGCTAGTGAAAAACAAATGAATACACTTGTTCTTAAGCTGTGGTTTCTGTCTGGAAAATCAAACCGTAACCTGACACTAGGTGAGATGCGTATCATTCCCTCCTCGTCTTTTGGAGGGGCCAGAGCAAGACCTGTCGTCAGCAATCCCAACCTGATGATCCTTCCTGTGGGCCTCATCTTGACTTATCCCATCTGTGATCATGGGTTTGTAGCATAACTCAGGTTGGAGGGGACCTCTGGGTGTCTCTGATGCACCCTAAAAACAGGACCAGCTTTGGGGAGGTCAGCCACAGCCTCACCCAGCAGAGATTTTAATATCTCCAGGGGTGGAGATTTCACAGCCCCTCAGAGCAGCCTGCTCCAGTGCCTCATCATGTTCCTTGCTCTTTGGTTGGGTATCTGTCTTACTTTTCTGTTTCTCCTTTTGGGTTTGTTTAGGTAAGGGCATTGGCAGGTTTGAGTTGCCTAAACATTGGTGTACAGTCCCATTTTAAGTGCCAGTGGGGACTGTCACCTCAGGTAACACCCGCTCGCAGGGTTGCGTTTGGGCTAGGGGTGGGGATACCTGGAGGTTATATGGCAGCCCAGGCCAAGAAAATATTCCTACTGGAGACCTCCGTAGCAATATTTGGGAATATTTGGGAATAGTTGGGCTGCACCTGTGCTGTCCTTCTGCAGCACTGCTGCCGCAGCAGGGCTCCCCGGGCTCACCGATGGAGCTATGGCTTGGTGTACCATGGGGCCTTCTCTGGGGCATAGCCTGAGGAACAACAGCAGCAGGAGGTGGCACAATCTTCAGAGCACCTGAAAGTGTCGGCAGGTAGTGGATACTGGTGTCTTGGCATCGCACGTGTGCTTGAGGCATGCTACGGGAGAGCATGGACACCCACTCGGTGGGCAGCTGTGGGGTCAAAGTGATACGGCATCTTCTGTATCTGCAGCCAGGCCAAAGCATTCATGGCCTCGCAGGTTGCCAGCCTCTCCATGCCCAGCACTGATCAACCCTCTGTCCCCTGGCCGATGAGCTGCGGTGCCTGGGGCACACCGGTGACAGTGACCTGGGGGTTCAGTCCCTGGAGAGCCGGAGTAAGAGCTCGCCATGCCCCTCGTAGGGGAGGGAGGGGAGGAAGGTGCTGCCAGCCCACCGTGCTGTGAATCGGCAGAGCTGCAGGAGTGGCGTTTTACACCGATTTTGGCTTTTCAACCAGTTGAAGCTCTGGTCTGTTATGACAGGAATATCGTGTAATTACTGGAGCTACAACCTGAGCGGGATGTGACAGTCAAAAATCTCTTCGCAAGGAGTGCTAGAGATTTAATATACATAAAATATCTTATGTCAGCATTACAACAATACAGATATGTAATGTATAATGTTAAATTTATGACATGACCAAGGGTTTATCCTCTGATAGGTGACATCCTCAGCTGTATGGATGGCTGACAGTGTGGCATGATGAATAGTCAAATGAACTGCAGGGGACAACCACAGCCAGGCAAGCCATAAATTTAAGCTCTCTATTCTCTGATGAGACCAACCTACCCTGATTATGTAAAAATGTGATATAGGTGCATACTCCACCTGAAAAGGAGGGGTTGACAACACTGAGATTTCCCTGCACAGAGCCTCTGTTTTTCCTGCCGGAGGTGCAGTGCAACAGACACAAGCATTAGCATTTTCTGCTTCGCAAGGGAGCTGCTGGATGGGGAGTTTTTCACCCAATAGTGTGGAAATAAAAAATGTTTGACAGAGGCAGAGTCTGAATGGCGTGTATCAATAATCAAAGGCACCAGCCTGCATCTGGGGTTTACAAAATGCTGTAGCAGACTGAAGTTTTTCTCAACAGCCTCCTTGAAATTTGAATTCTTGAGCTTCCAGATTTCTCCAGGCCCAAAGGCACTAAAGAAAAAAAAAGATGCACAAACAGAATTTTAAATAAAGCTCTCTCCAGAGAGGAAACTAAAAAAGAATAAGACTTTGCTCCTGTAAGGGAGAAAAGGAGCTGAGCACACATGTCCTTTGTTGCTTTAGACCCTTGAACTCATTTACACGGTGCTACCATTTCCAGTGGCTTTGGCTCAGGGTGGCTAACACTGGGAAAAAACAATTCACAACTTGATCAGTCAGCTTTGTTTTGAGGGAGGCTTCCAGGAACTAGAAATCCTGCCTGAACTGTAACAGTTTTATTTTTGTGAAGCAACAAAACAAAGTCTGGAGGAAGGACTCCCTGTGGCGTCAGTCAATGGAGCAGCACAGCCTGCATGCTTGGCACTGGGCGGGAGACCCAACCCAAAGAGCTGGCAGTCTGTCTGAATTCAGAAAGAATTAGAGAATTTGAAATGCTCTGTGCATTGGACACCAAAGCTCTTGCTTAGTTATGTAAATCTCAGTCCTGATGTGAATGTCCAGATTGCAGTTTGTTAGTGACCTGGGTCTGGGCCTTTAATTCCTATCATCAAAACCACTGGAACACGAGCATGCATCTAACGTCACCATCTAGAAGGACATTTAACCTTGGGAGAGACCACCAGTGTCTGTCTTCAGAGAGATGCAATCAAGGAAGGGTCCTCAGTTGGGTTTGATCCCTGGAAATCTTCCAAGGCATCTTTCCCTTTCCATTGACTACACAGTGGGTTTGGATACCTTCAGAGGATTTTTCGTTAGGAACAAATATGTAGTACTGACTTTCATACATCTGGCGCCTGCTGCTCGTTTCTGGGTGGAGGCTTAAAGGACATGCTTATGGAGACTTCAACAGAAATGCAGCAGACATCTGAGGATAATCCTGCACCACTGAACCTAGGTGGGATGGAGCTCACTGCAAGAGATACTCTTGACTACGTGCAAACTTTGAGTGGGGAAAAGTCCAAGGAGTCTATAAAGGAAAATCTTGTCCACAAGAAGAAGTTACAAGTGATCAGCTGGTGCCTAAGTGAATTTTGAAGAGAAACTGGCTTGTTTCAGCATGCTAAGACATTGTATAAACATTTAAAGATTTTTTCTGAGTTTCTGTCTCAGTGGAGGTCTCATGAATGGGTAAAAAGAACGATAAAAAATGAAAGGAAGAGGAGAAAAAGCTGCTGCCACCTTAAAGTACTCTAGGTTTAAATAGGTCCTTATGCATCATCACATAAGCATTTTGATCCCAGACAAATAAAAGAACACAAACACCTGGGAAACAATGTAAGGAATTGTTTTCATTGAAAGCCCTTTCAGGGGTGGTTTGCATGCTAGAGAGGGGAAGCAATACCAATTCCTATGGTATTTCAAAAATGACTTGAGATGTACCTGTGCTCTAATGACTCCCAGGACTATAAAGCAGAGTGAAAGGGATGAGGGATGAGCCTGAGAACGTTCCTCGGGGAAATTCATTGTCCTGTGATGAACAAGAAGCCTTTAACCCTTGGAAAATGCCTCCTACGGACTGCAGATATGAAAAGTATTCCCTGCACTATAGTTCTCATGTGAGAGCTAACAATAAATGGGACCATATTGCACCTCATATCATTACAGAAGACTGGTCTAATTATTGCTGAACATAATTTCCTTCCAGACTGGGATTAAAAATTACTTAAATCTGAGCAGAGGATCCCACTGGGGATCCCTCATTGTTGGTAGAGAGATGCCAGTGATTTTTTATACCTCTCTTCTTGCATCTCATGTCCAAGGGAGAAGGAAAGAACCGTCTGCTGCCCTTCAGCTGTGCTTACCTGAGATTTGGTCCTGCTGGGCTGTTGCGGGCTGTCTTGGGGTATAGCAGGCACCAGCAATCAGCTCTTCTTAATTTTCCTGCCAGAAGCAGCAAAATAAGGGACCTAAAGTTATTGATCCCAAACATTCAAATAATCAAATGAGAAGTACAAAACTCATGAAAGAAGCCTTTACAAAAATAGCTTGAAAAGCACTCAGCGAGATAATTTTATTTTCTACTCACAATTTGTCTACAGCTTTGGGGGCCAGAAACATATGTTTGAAAGTGGTAGATAAGCTGTCCATGCAGTCACGTAAGGTCAGGAGGCAGGACTATTAACAAATACGCCAAATCTTTCTAAATACCAAAGTATTTACCAGCTATTTACCTACAGCCCTCAGTTTTGTAGTGCTGTTGGTGAAAAACTGAGAGAAGCATCTCTGGAGAGCCTTTCTCCATAGCGCTGCATTGATAGGGAGCTCCTGGTATTTCATTCCTTTCTGCTTCACCACGGTGATACCTGAACAACTTCTCGTTGAGCCTAAAGCACATGAGTAAGATCTGTCAAAACTGATTACAGCTTTACTGCTGGTGAGACACTGTAATGTCAATTCTTCTTACATTTAGCTTCTTGATAGCCCCACTCTGAATTCAGATGTTTGCTGTAATTTAATAAAATACTCTAACAAATATATTTGTGTCAAACAGAAGTGTCCTCAGTGGTAAGTAATAAAGCACTTAATCCAGCTGCAGAAGCATGAAGTGTAATATTTCCTGTAATAATTTCCTTTTCTGTGTAGCAAGTTGACCTTAAAATCTCACAGAACACATCAAACTCCAGTGCTGAAACAGTTCTGATTTACTCTTCATCACCTAATGAACATTTTTTTTCTTCTCTGGTCTCCAGTCTGAAAGGAGAAGATATAAAACAAGAAGTACTAGAAGATATAAAAGAAGTACTGTGTCCCTTGCAGCAGTGAATGATCTTGGCTGCACATTGCTCAGTTTTTCTGAAGTAATTTAACACTTTCTTTTTCCTTGTTTTGATTTCTTTTTAAATGCCAAAAAATCTGGAAGGACAATTTAAAAAATTGTTCTCATTTGAAGAGAATATATTTTGCTTTGATTTTAGTTCAGTTAGGAAACAAATATAATCTTATGGAATAGAGCAATAGAGCTCTTTCCTCCTACTCCTTTTTTTTCCTGCTTCTTTTTCTTCCCAAATTATTGCAGGATATCTGTTAACTACTGGGACTCCAGGTCCTGAAGGAGCACTGTATGTTTCACCCGACAGCTTGTTGGAAAAACTGGAGGGGTTTTGGGTGGCTTCCCGCTGAACTTTGGACTGGTAGCAAGTAGGAGAGCTTTCCTTTCTTGACATTTCCTCCCTGGACCTTTTGATCATGAGAAAAATTTCGGTTCGGAGCTGAGAGTGGTACCCCAGGGTGCAGGGAAGAGCACCGCGGAAAGAAGCGGACATCCAAACACTGCCGCTCCAGCCTGGTATGATTAATGGCTGCTGCCGAGAGAGGGGGCTGTACAACCTGCTCTCGTCGTTTATTTCTTTGTCTGGGGCATAGACAAATTTTTCTTTCTATGCTGTGGCAGACCCTCTCCCAGATCCTCGTTTATTTACACAACCACTTAAAACACATCTATTTAAAAAGTGAAAAATGAGTGTAAGAAAAAAAAACCCAGAGGGACGCATTGACTGGCTAAACTTCTAAGCCAGTCCTTCCTCGCTGCCTCTTGTGTCTGCACGTTTCTCGGTTAAGAAGCGCTGGTGTTTCATTTGACTGGCTGCTACTAGCACAGCGTGACCTTCCCGTGTTTATTCTGGATGGAAAGAAGAAGCTGCGTCTCAAGGCAGCTGGGAGAGGAGGCTGAGGAGTTGAAGCTTGGCCATGGGTTTGTGATCCACGCTCCTGTCGCAGGCAATGCCCAGCACTTGGCTTTTCTCAGACACCCTCCTTACCCTTTCCACGCATGCAGGTTCACCATCCTGCCCAGATGGGGCTCACCAGGCGGCAGCAGAGGCTTGGGAGGTCCATGCCGAGCAGCGGGGCTTGCGACCAGGAAGATGTCAGTTGTTTCTCAGTGGGGCCCTTCTCTTGCCACCGAGGTGTGGAGCTGTCAGGACATAGTGAAGCTGATCAGAGGATTTCAGGCAGGCTGGAAAGGGGATAAAAACAGAGTTATAGTGGGAAATCAACCCCTCTACTGGTTTTATGGCTATTGCACATTGAATCTTATTCAGCAAGAGTTGGTGAAGGGTGAAGGAGATGGCAGAGTCCTTGGTTTCTACGAGAGCTGCATGTTCTGTGTTTTTGGTATCGCCCCATCTCACTGAAGTTTGTTTCTAGGGGTCAGAACTTGATTAGGGTCAGCACTTAGACACATCAGATTGAGGGAGCTCCTTGGGACTGGTGAGAAATGAAGGGGATGTGACCTGGGGGTCTGGGGGGACTTCTGAGACAGGCACCATGGCCTTGGAAACCAGGAATCTAATGCTGGACTGACCTTTGCAGTTTCTGGAGTAGCAGTAACGCCTCTTCTGGATAGCGGATCTGCTTGCCAAAGCGGAATCCGATGTGCCTGAAAACTGGGGCAGAAATTCCTGAGGCTGTTGTGCCCAAACAAGCGTAACCTGCTTCAGGCATGCGACCAATATATGAGATAAAGGACAGGGTCAGATTTCCTGCCCTGACCTATTGCTTATTTTCAGATCTACAGCACAGTTTAAGCACCTAAATTCAATTTCCAGTCAGGTCGTGGGTTTACATATGGCAAGAGGAAAAGGCTCTGGGTAAAGCCAGATTTTTGAGTCCTACAGAAGATGAATAGCCAGCAATTAGATCATTCTCTTGAGTGTGAAAGAAACAGGTGCTGGTCCCTCCTCTCCTTCGCCTGAAATTTGCATTGAACTTGAGTCTCCTGCCTCCCCAGGGACTTACTTACCTCTTGGGCATTTAGAGATGTCGTAAGCTATGTCTGTCTTTGCTGGCATTTATCCACTTTCTATGATAATTGAGATGATGGAAGAGGAGAAAATAAATGAGAAAGCTTGGGAGGGGCAGCAAATATAAGGCATTATAAATTTATTATATATATTTTAAAAGGTGTAAATGATCTGAAATCCCAGTGCTTGAAATTCCAGCTAATAATAGGCCCTCATTTATTCTTAAAGAAAATTCAGGGCTAGATTTTCAACTGATATGGTCTATTTTGTTGCCATATTTTTTAAAATTAATAATGCGGATTACCACTTTGTGAAGAATGGGTTGGCAGCATGACACAATCTAGAGCTTTAAGGCTGAGTTTATTATTCAAGCCACTGTCTTCTGGCAGATGTAGTGGTTCAGGATAAAACCTGTTTTAGTGGCTTTTTCTTTTAGTTCCTGGTGGTTGGACAGAGTGACCGGCAAGAACAATGGCTGCTTTACCTTGACATAATTTTAAAGATTTTAACTTAACTACACTCTTACATATCAGCAGAAGTCAGCTGTGGTGTTCAGTGTTCTGCTCTTGTTTTCACCTGCTCCCATGAGATTTTCAGAGGTGTCAGCCCTCTGCAAGTATGGCACTTTTTCTTAAAATATTAGAAAAATTCCTCAAGATTCAACAGAGTCTGATGTAATTTCAGTCCCAGCATCCAAGTGGAATTTGAACTGTACAGACTCTGTGGATCTGCTCATTTGTCTGCCCTGATTAAACAGACACGTCAACGCATCTCTATTCTCAGTCACAGACTCCTTGGAGTTCATTCTTCAGAAACGTTAATTACTCCAGTGCTCGATTCTGGGAAGCCCCTTTTTCGTGTCTTCCAAGTCGCGCTTCCTCTTCACGGTGCCCACGAACAGCTGGAAAACCGGCACATCTCTGGAAGCGGGCTTGGAGCAAAGGTCTGGGGAGGGAGCCATGTTGTACTGCGGGTGCAGTGCCCTGAATCTTCTGGTGAGGAGAAGATCAGGGGGGGAAATCACCTATGCAGACAAGGAGACAGCCAGCCATACACCCTTCACTCTTTTTACAGATACCTGCAATGTATTACGTGAAAATGAAATACACATTTAATTGGTGTTGAGGCGTGTGAAATAATTTGCCTTCCCTGAATCTGACCGCGTTTCTTTTATCAGCCAGGCTGATGTCTGATGCTGACAGCTACTCGTATAAACACATTTAGTTGCGCAAAGATGAGCATCATGTGAAATACAATAGTACTTGGTCATTTCAGCATTTTTTCGGGTGAAAAATTGGTGAAGTATAAAGAGCACGAGTGCTGCCTCCTTTCCTGGATACATAGACGTGCACAACCACCCACCCTTGTGTGCCCCTTCCAGGCACAGCCCGGCAGGAAAATTCATGCAGGGTTTTTTTGTGTAGCATACAAAGCAATCTTTTTAGCCTAATTTGTGACTCCACTGTATTTGGTTAAAAGAGGAGAACTTTAGCTACAATATCTGTAACATAGCCCAATTTTCTGGAAAATCAGTATCCTTTCATCTGGACAGTTGTGGAGGCTTTGGGCCCTCCTGGATCCATAACTGCAAACATCCGTGTATCAGATGATGCATTGTCCACTCACATCTGTCCCAAGTCACAAAATATTGGATACTTTCTGCAGACTGCTGAATATCAGATCAAAAAAGTACAAGTAGAGAGCAAAAGGAGGGAAGGATTTTGTTGCCTTTCTGAAACTATATTTACATTGGGAATTTTTGGATACACTGATGTTTAAGTAGCCCTTTTAGAAACCTATTTTGCAATTGACAAGAAAAATGAAAAATAAGATTTTTTGCCCAGATTATCTGTACAATAAAAAACAGGGGGAGAAAAAAGGTGTTACGCAATGTGAAAGTTGAAGTGCTTTTCAAAGTTCGTAGAATTGCAGAATCATAGAATGGTTCGGGTTGGAAGGGACTTTAGAATCATAGAATCATAGGTTGGAAAAGACCTCTAAGATCATCAAGTCCAACCATCCACCCAACACCACCATGCCTACTAAACCATACCCTGAAGTGCCACATCTACACGTTTTTTGAACACCCCCAGGGATGGTGACTCAACCACCTCCCTGGGCAGCCTGTTGCAATGCCTGACCACTCTTTCAGGAAAGAAATTTTTCCTGATATCCAATCTAAACCTCCCCTGGCACAACTTGAGGCCATTGCCTCTCAGCCTATCGCTAGTTACCTGGGAGAAGAGACCAACACTTGCCTCACTACAACCTCCTTTCAGGTAGTTGTAGAGAGCAATAAGGTCCTGCCTCACCCTCCTCTTCTCCAGACTAAGCAACCCCGGTTCCTTCAGTCGCTCCTCATAAGACTTGTTCGCTAGACCCCTCACCAGCCTCGTTGCCCTTCTCTGGACATGCTCCAGCAACTCAATGTCTTTCTTGTAGTGAGGGGCCCAAAACAATTTGGCCTTGTTGAACCTCATACAGTTGGCCTTGGCCCATCAATCCAGTCTGTCCAGATCCCTCTTCAGAGCCTTCCTACCCTCAAGCAGATCGACACTCCCACCCATCTTTGTATCATCTGCAAACTTACTGAGGGAGCACTCAATCCCCTCATCCATAGAATAGAAAAGAACAGAATCATTAAGGTTGGAAAAGACCTCTAAGATCATCAAGTCCAACCCTCAACCCAACACGGCCAGGCCTGCTAAACCGTGTCCTAAAGTACCACATCTACATGTATTTTGAACACCTCCAGGGATGGGGACTCCGCCATTGCCCTGGGCAGCCTGCGCCAAGGCCTGACCACTCTTTCAGGAAAGAAGTTTTTCCCAATATCCAGTCTGAACCTCCCCTGACACAACTTGAGGCCATTGCCTCTCGTCCTATCGCTGGTTACCTGGGAGAAGAGACCAACCCCCGCCTCACTACAAGCTCCT
>Ga0065711_1029971_pt1 | contig 34188 bp, 15 predicted proteins | sample Hoacrofraction12_FD_59098 | JGI IMG/M metagenome (GOLD analysis project Ga0065711, IMG submission 59098) | Hoatzin crop microbial communities from Cojedes, Venezuela - Epithelial fraction 12 v2 (version 2) | ecosystem: Host-associated > Birds > Digestive system > Esophagus > Crop | place...
TTTTAAACTAAAACAGGGTAGGTTTAGGCTAGATATAAGGAAGAAATTCTTTACAATGAGGGTGGTGAAACACTGGAACGGGTTGCCCAGAGAGGTAGTGGAGGCCCCATCGCTGGGAACATTCAAGACCAGGTTGGACAGAGCTCTGAGCAACCTGATCTAGTTAGCGGTGTCCCTGCTCGCTGCGGGGGGGTTGGACTAGATGACCTCTAGGGGTCCCTTCCAACCCAAAACTTTCTATGATTCTAAAAGGAGAGACTAGCAAAAACCCCCAATAGTCTTACGTTTAGGAATAAATGGAATTATTTCCCATTAGCCTCTGTTCTTGTACGGGTGTTCTTTAGCCTCTTTTTTCTAAAATTCTACTGTTTCAGTCTTAGGTCATGTGCCTGCTCTTCTGTTTAACTGCTTGTCCTGCAGATTTTTTCCTTTATATACTTTTTACTTGTTGGTGGATAGCAGTGGTTGTTCATTAGTGGTTTGGGAGGACTGTACAGGGACTAGTTTACTGGCTATACAGATACATCTTTGAAATATTAACAATGCATTAAAATGTGCTTACAGACCTGAAAGCTCACATTTTTCACTGAGGAATGTTCCATAGGAAACTGCAAATGAGGGATGTTAGCTTCAAGTATCCAGATAACTTTCTGATACTACGCATGGTTGATAGAGTCCACTTTTTAGCAAGTGCTGTGATAACCGTCATAGGAATCAGATAATTGCAGTTAGTTACTTTTAATCACTTACTTCTTTTAACAGATGAGACTCAGACTAACCTTGCCAAACACCTGTTGAAGACTGTCTGTACAGACATTACAAATCTTATTTTCAACTTCCTAGCATCTGATTCAATGATGACAACAGAAAATTATTCTACAATCACAAGTGAGGTACACATAACAGTTCCTTTTTGACAGTCTCAAGTAGATCAGTGATGTTTATTTAATGTTTAATTATCTTCTGTTTAAAAACGCCCTCAGCTAAAAAGGTAATTAATGTTATGGATTATTTCCATTCTTGTCTCATACAGGTCCGAACCAAGATTTTAGGTAAATTGCCAGAAGACTCCAAAGGTCCTTTAACTAAACTGCATATTTCTCTGAATGGCAAGGTAAAGTGATCCAGAATCTTCGAGGTCAGATTTCCTGTTCTGCTGATACAATGCTAATAAACAGCTGATATATATAGTGTAATACATTACTGCCGCTGCTATGAAGGATGAAGGCAAGATAATCTTTTGAATTTGTGTAAGTCAGTGAGAGTAAGTACATTTTCATATCTGAATTTTAAGAGGTGAAACAGTGATCTTACATTTTGATACTGATAGTCGCCTAGCTCTTTGCTTCCACATGGAGTCCAGTGTATCTTTTATGTGCAGGTGAGAAGAGTAAAAGCTGAGAGAGAATCTGCAGTTTAAAGTGGTTGATGTTTTTTGTATTTTGTTCCTGATTGTTCTCCTGTGTATTTCTTAACTAGTAAAATCCTGGGTATTTTGAAAAGAAAAAAAACTACCTTCAGATTATGGTAGTGTAAGTACAAAGGAAAGTAATTTTACGCAAAAGACCATACTGATATGTTTCTTAAGAAAAAAAAAATCTGTAAATAACTGTAGAACATGTATTCCTTGTTTAATTGCATTTTTAAGACTAATGGATGATAGTTTGTTTTAGTATTGAAGTATGTGAACTATTGGAAGATGAATCAAATTAATTTCTACTAAATACTTTTTCTTTTCTTCTATAGTTTGTTCCAAAGGTATACATTGTCACCTGTTTCTGTGATTAATTGTGAACAGTAGTTAACCTTTTTTATAATTTTCTAGCACAGATTAAATATTTGTATCATTTTTTAATAGAGTGTAGAAGATTTTCTTTCATGCCTTGATTCTGCAGTGGATATTTGTGGTATAATGGTGAAAAAAGGAGACAAAAAGAAAGAAAGGTACCTTAATTTTATATGTTGTATGCACAGCATGCGAAATGTAGTTCTGTTGCTGCACAAATGTCAGATGGTCAGTTTCGTAGCAGTTGCACAGAATGTGTAAGAGGCAGCCTTTCTTTCCAAACTGTTTAATGGAAAAATACAAAACCAAGCAGTCCTAATTCCATGGGAGAAGAAGGAGGGGAGACTTCATATTTGACTAACTGCTTACTGCAGCATATCAGTTTCTAAATTCTCTAGGAGGTTTTTCAAAATCTGAGCTACACCAGTGCTAGCTGTTTATTTGTTGGGGTTTTTTTATGTGGATTTTCACATAAAGAACTGGTCAGTCAGAGTAGAAAATTAAAATTAATTGAAGTTAGATATGTTTTAGAGTCTTATCAACTACTGTAAGATGGAACAAGAAGCATATTTTTATGTAATGTATTTCTGTTCCTTAGGCAAGTCCTGTTTCAGCATAGACAAGCTCTGATTGAACAGCTAAAAGTCACAGAAGATCCAGCTCTTGTTCTGCACTTGACATCAGTACTGTTGTTTCAGTTTTCAACACACTGTATGCTTCATGCACCAGGAAGATCAGTACCACAAATCATTAATTTCCTAAGTGGCAAGATCCCAGAGGTATTCCTTTCTATCTTTTTAAGGGGAAAGTACCTTTTTTCTATGACAGAACATAAGAGTTGTGCCTTATACTATTTCTGCTGCAGAAGACTGGCACCTTTGTGTTTCACGTCTAATCGTTACTCTATGTGCAGAATATGCAATATCTCTGATCTGTATTGTATTTCAAACCTGTCATTTCAGGGATCTGTCTTCAATATTTTTGAAATAAAATTAAAAATCAGTCTGTTATTAGTACTGTAGCTTTTGCCTTCATCCATAGAGACAGCTATGTGTTGGGAGATGTTATAATTCTTATAGCTGAAAATTTTTACGCTGTCTTTCCTCCCAGCTAGAGCATGGTTACTTTTTAAACTTTTCTAATTCAGTTTTAAAGAAAGATACACCTCTTGAAAAGTAAAAATATTGAAATTCAGTGTTCTAAACTGCCAAAACTGGTGATGTTTACTAACTGCATTGCTTTCCTGCTTCAGTGATTAATTGTCCTGTTCTAGCAGCATGGATGCACTTTAGTTTTTCTGCCTCTTTGAATGTCTCTCTGAGATTAGGTTGCAAAATGCCTTGATGGAAATATGTTTATGTGTCAGTAACCCTCTTCAGGCAAGAATGGGAGAATGCTTTTTTAAAAATTTAATCTTTTAATTTAAGGTCTGTGTACCTTCTCCGTGACATTGACATTCCTTTGTTTTGTTCTGTTTTTTACCCCTCAGGATCAGCATTCTCTGTTAGTCAAATACCAGGGATTAGTAGTGAAACAATTGATCAGCCAGACTAAGAAAACTGAACAGGGAGACGGTGACACAACAGATAACCTGGAAGAGGAGGAAGGAGCAGATACCATTCAAAAAGAGCTCCAGGAAATCACTACTTCTATCAAAGATCTTGTTCTCAGACCTAGAAAGTCTTCTGTAACAGAGGAATAGAATTCTTATTCAGTGTATCCACATCCATGATACAGATTTTTTTTTTTTAATCCTAAAGGAAAGGATAGCAGAAAATGCTTGACAAACTTCAAAGTTTTGCTTTTAACAATTGCAAATCACAGCCAAGGAACACTGTTGTCGGGTGATGGTGGCGAATGGAGTTTTGTTATCTACTGCTACAGTGTACATGTAACACACATTAAGTGTAGATGTGACAGAGCATAGTTGTGGACAATTTGGGTATGAAATTAGTGTTTTGTAATTGGCATCTTTATGTGAGGCCCCAAGAAATGGTTATTCTTCAAATAACAGTGTAACCTGTTCCCTACATACACAGGCTTATAGTTTTACTTCTCTGATTTGGATTTATAGTGATCTAAGGATTGCATATAACTCTAGATAAGTCTGTATATCTGAATTCGAAGAGCAGTTTTGAAACATATGCTGATACCTAATAGTATACCAATGAAAGGCCGTCTTTACTTTTTTATTTCATTTGTGAATGTTTTCAGCTTCCGTTCACTGGACCGCAACAGTGAAAACATGGAGTACTAGTGTATATTGCTGAACTTGAGAGAAGTGACCCAGTACTAATGTGAGTTTCTAAATAAACTGAAAACTTATGAACATCAGCACACTCATGCTACTAATGTATTCTGTTAATGTCCGTAATAGCAGTTCATTTAAAACTTGTGATTGGGACAGAGGAGGTGATACCCTTTTGCACTGGTATTTTGGGAGTGGATAAATGCTGTTAACGCCTGCTGTATTTTACGTGCTGTAAGTTCATTCAGCAGACTTGTTGAGTTCTTAGTCCAGTTCCCATAGCAGTTAGAAACATTTGGATGCATTCTGTCAGCTCCTTGAGAGAGCTTGTGGTTTTCTGTTTATCCAGAGTTCCTTGAAAATAATTTAATTTATGATCATTCCCTCAAGTTCTTTACCAGCCTTATTTTTATATAAGCGATACTTCATGTCCTCAGGAAACTGCAAAAATGTGTAAAATAGAGTTCTGCCACTATTAATGACAGAATTCTTGTATGTCAAATATACTTCTAATTTATTTTTAAGAGAAGGTAATTTTCAAACCGGAAATACTTTAGCTGTGATGCTTACTTTAGCTTCAGTAATGCTTATTGATTTCATGTGTGCAGTTTCAAGTTTTTGGATAAAATCAAGTTTGAGTAGTCAAACAAGAAATAGAGTTCTTTTCACTAAAAATGTCATTCACCCATTCTGGCCAAAAATCTTCGATGCTGAAAGAAAGTAAATTCAGTGCAAGCCCTAATCTGTTCAGATATTTCTGTTTTCCAGCAGTGCACATACTCTATAAACTTAATCATAAATATGCTCAAGCCTGAAATTGCAACAAATTGAATTTGAAGAGGCCAAGTATGGAAGCTCAGTAACAGATTAACCAAGGTTGAATTGAATTCTATACATATATAAAAGACAGTAATGTTGAGCAACGTTCACATCAATGCTGATCTTTTACCAACTGTAAGGCAAAACGGTTTGCCAGTTGTAAGGCAGAAGCAAAGGTAGTTGTTTCTCTTTCCTTGACTGGAGGCTATCATAGCTGACAATGAAGGACAACGAGGAGCAGAAGATGAAAAATAGTCAGGCTGTTTAACTTTGTTAAAGAAATAGAGTTTGCATACAGAGAATAGGTTTGATTTCTTGTTACTTAGCCAGAACAATTATAAAGTTCCTATACTGAATGTAAACAATTTTATATGACATTGAGCTATTTTGTAAATAATATGCCATATGACATTCTGTATGCAAATATGAAATTATTTTAATAACATTAAATGATGAGGTATTTAAAATGCGTTCTGTTGACTTAACCAATGGTTGATCGTCTTGCAGCTTGCAGCTTTCAAACAGCAGTTGGGAATATGCACCATTTGATTTAACGTGCCATTTTGAGCATATTTTTGTTTGATGCTATTTTATGCTGGAATAATAAGGAACTTCTAAAATTTACTGTATCATCTGTTAGACTTGCTGTATTGCAACCAATGTTATAAGAATGATTAAAAAAATATATTCCTTGAAGTAGGTATAAGGGAAGTACTAAAATTCAGAGATATCTTCTGGCTACTAATAGAATTCAAGGAGACATAGGTTGAAAAATCTTCCCAGATATTTTTGTTGTCTCTTACATGTGGAAAATCAGTCTTTAGTTTGTGAACTAGAAGTATTTTGAAAGAGAAAGAAGAAGAATATTCACAATTTCCTGAATATTTTGCTAATTCATGGGGGTTTTCCTCTTCCTAGGAGGAATGCATGCAGGAGGAACAGTAATCTAGAAATCAGAGATGCAGTTCACAAAATAAAACTGCCCTTTGGAATATCTAGGAAAATTAAAGGCAATACAAAGTATACAAATTAATGCTTTTGTTTTGGTTATAAATATTTAGTGTCGATGTCTTGTGCCCTTCACCTGTGGTGTTTAAACACCACCATTATATTTTTATAGACTCATAAAGCTGACATGTATGTGTACATGTATGTGTATATACAAAAATATTTACAAACATGCATCTTGTAGCCTCATTTGCTGCTGCTCTCAGCAAATTGGAATGGCTGTATCAGCCATAGGTAGAATAATACCTTTCTCAGCGGCACTCTTTCCTTTTCCTGTTTTTAAGTGGCAAAATGTGACTTTTGTAGCTGGTTATTGGCAGGTCTGATGGAAATAAGCAAACTGTTGCTCTGTTAAAACTCGTGGCCCTCTTTCCAATTCTCTTGCTTCGCAGCTTCTTAAAAAAAACATGGCACAAGTTGCTGAGTAGTAACATTGGAATTTGTCTGTGTGAATCCATCTTACAACTTGTTCAGATAAAGCTACAGTACTTTGGTTCTCTGTGTAAGCTGCTGAATCAGCTACTGATGCACTGGTGGCTCCTTGAATTTTTTTTTCAATAAGTAACAGTTGCATATTGCTTAGGCCAGGAAAATTGAAATTTCTACAAAACTCGGTGTATTTTTTGATATTTCTAGTAGGAAATTTAGTACTCTTGCAGCAGACACAAGTGACTGTACTGGGTCAGATGGAAGGTCTGCGTAGCCCAGTATTGTGTCTCCAGTAAGGGCCAAAAGTGGGTGCCTAGGGGGGAGTATAAGGCGGTGGCATGTAGTGGTTTTTCCCTTGAGTGCTTTATGACCCTCCAAATATGTGCTGTTCAAACTTTTTGAATGATGATTTTACTTTAAACATAGAAAATGGTAATTATCTGAAGCTTTTGGGTAAACGGGATACTTGCGAGAGCAGAATTCCTTTCTGTGCTGACCCAAATAACAGAACATATTCAGTAAATGCCAAAAATGTTTCTTGGGAAAACAACAAAATCATTAATTATTTAATTTTTTTTTTTAAGCAATTGTTAAAGAATGACATCTTTAAAAAAAATTTTTAGGAAAAAAAAAAAGAAAGAGCGACTTAAGAAGGTTAAAGAGAAACAGCAATTGGTTGATGAATTTCCTGAATCCTCAATGTGAAGAGGAAGCTAGGTCAAGACAGGTGATGTCTGGGGACAGATGAAACAAGCTGCTTTCTGTTTCAGGAAGTTCAGCAAGAGATGCGAGAGCTGTACGAGACATCGTCGAACTGATATTCTGAAGAAGCTGCAGAGTTTTTGTTGTCCTCTGAAGTTGTACTCAGTTTGCACCTGTTGGCAAAACCCGACTGTTTTAAGTGTTTCTCTGGGCATGTCTTCTATTAACGTCGTTAATGATCTCTGTCTACAGTTAGATGAATTTAAGGATAATCTTTGAAGTTTAAGGAAGGTAATATGCTGGAGGAGGTGCCTGTACTTCTCATCGCTTCTGGAAAGAACATATTGTGTTAGAGCTATTTGTAATTGTCATTAGCTCTGTTGACAGACCAATTTAGATAATGCTTTTGTCTGGTGATCTTCAAAATGTTCCTGGTCAAGACTTGTACTTCAATTTTTTTCAGAGAATTTCTTTACTGTGAGGGTTGTGAGACACTGGTAGAGGTTGCCGAGAGAAGCTGTGGCTGCCCCCTCCCTGGCACAGTTCAAGGCCAGGTTGAATGGGGCTTTGAGCAACCTGGTCTGGTGGAAGGTGTCATTGCCCATGCCCGGGGTGGGGGGTGTTGGAACTAGGTGATCTTTAAGGTCCCTTCCAACCCAAATCATTCTGTGATTTTATGACTCTGTGTGATTCTTTTGTTGGACTCAAATTCAGACCTAACTTGTCCTCTCTCTTCTCAATCTGAAAAAAATCATAAGCTTGAAAAATAAGCATTGAAGTGCTTGGTATAAATAAAGTATATAACAACATGAGGAAAGAATTCAATCTAGTTTGAGCAGATGATAAAATTAGCGTCTGCAGAGGTTTAGTAAACCAGCCAGCTACAAATGGAGATGATGAATTCTTGGCAGTAATAATCAAATGATCAGTCTGATGTATCTTGCATTATACTACCTATACACAGAATACCTTCGGAACACATCCAGATTTGGCAATTTCACCATCTTCAGATAATGTAATACACCTTTAAGTCATCTAAATGTTTTGGGTTTTCTTCTGTCTGTGATACAGAGCAGTTCCCACCCATTTGAGATTATAGATAAATGATTCAGATGTATTGGCACTTGGTTGTGGAAAAATCTGCCCGGAGGTCAGTCGTGGTTCATACCACAAGCAGCCATCCATTTTTTCACTCTGGTTAACTTCAGACAGCATTTTTAAATGGACACAATATCCTTACTTTCAGCTGCAATCAATTAAAGGTCTGCATAGAGTCTTAGGCAAAGTATAAGCACTGCTGTGTGCTTGGTGCATGTGGTGGACTGTGAAAGTTAGCTGGCCCCTGTTCTGTCCAAGAAAAAGTGGAGGAGATGACTGCAATTCAAAGAAGACCAGAACTGTGAAATATTGAGAGAGAATCATAGCATCATGGAATCATAGGATGGTTTGGGTTGGAAGAGACCATTAAAGATCATGTAGTCTAACCTCCAACCAAGAACCTAGAGGCGACCATTGCTACCACTCTGATGGTAATAACATATGAACACCTTCCTGCATGCTGGAAGAGCGGCAAATTGTTCCAGCTCAGGAACTGCTTTAGTAGTGTCAGAGCGGGTCTGATGGGTCCCCAAAAGTCTTTTCTGAAATTGGAGGAGTGTTTCTCCCTGCCCCCCCATTTCCTGTATGCAACAGTCAGAGTTTAGCCATCACGATTTTCCTATTTCTTTTCTGAATTACAAGCCCATGTGAGGTCTTTTGGGTTCATTACGCATGGACCAAAGTGTATCTGGGGACAGGCTAAGAGAGTTGGGGCTGTTCAGCCTGGAGAAGAGAAGGCTCTGGCGTGACCTTATAGCAGCCTTCCAGTACCTGAAGGGGGCCTACAGGAAGGATGGAGAGGGGCTTTTCACAAGGGTGTGTAGTGATAGCACAAGGGGGAATGGCTCTAAATTAAAAGGGCAGATTTAGATTAAATATTAGGAAGAAATTCTTCACCATGAGGGTGGTGAAACACAGGACCAGGTTGCCCAGAGAAGCTGTGGCTGCCCCCTCCCTGGCAGTGTTCAAGGCCAGGTTGGATGGAGCTCTGAGCAACCTGGTGTACTGGAAGATGTCCCTGCTTATGGCAGGGGGGTTGGAGCCAGATGATCTTTAAGGTCCTTCCAACCCTTACCATTTTATGATTCTGTGAATAATAATTGGGGGGGGGAGTTATTTTTATATTCTTTTTTCCTTGTGATACAGTTTGGGGTTAGGGGGTTTTGATTCTTTAGTTTTTTAAAAGAAGAGACCTTCTCCTTTTGACAACTGTTTAAAATATGTTCCTTTAAGAACCTCCTACATGGTATGTATTTGTAATTTGTAAACACAGTATGTCAAGGAATGATTTGATTCACTGGTGAGGCAGCCAGCTATTTGAATGTCATGAGGTCTAAGGGAAACAAACTGACCCTCAGCCTTCCTCTGTCCAGCCAAATTCTGATGGGACCCTCAAATAGCTCTGGCAAAGTGTTCTGTTTCTTTTGGACTTGATGAATGCTTGTTTCTGTGAAGACGTGTAATTATTTCTTCCTTTATTTTGCTGCACAAGTTACCAAGAGAAGCAGCTTAAAACCAAATGTGAGTATCGAGGCTCTTTTCCATTTTTCCTTTATTTGATAATGTTTAAATATGGTAGTATACAAGGTATCAAATTTAACATTTTGAGCAAGTAAGCTGGAACTTTTTTCTTCAGATACAAAACTGCTAATTTAATTAGATGCAGAATTCTACGCATGCATCAAAAATTTTTGATTTTGTGTACCAAAAGAGATATGACACTTTTTTTGAATGAAGTGGTTTTCATTTTATTAATTGGCTCACTCATTAGTTTACAGGAAGATTGTTTGGTGTTTCCTTTGTAATGAGATGAGGATTAATTTTGTTTACTCCAAAGAACAAGCCAACATAAAAAGTGTATGCTGTTTCCTGTGACATTTCAGTCACCATTTTAATCTTTTAGCAAGCTTTCATAGCTAGTTGCTATTGCAAGAAAAGTTTCTAGGTAGTGTCTTTTCTGGTAAGCAAAGTCACTTGTTCATAGCATAAGTAATTTTAATACCTAACAAGGATTGTTTGTGCTTTTTTTTGAAGTAAAACCAGTTTCCAAGCTGGTGCTCTTAGCAATATTTGGACTTGTTAGAACAATCAAGCATCATCTCCAAATTCTGCCTTCATAAGACACTTTCATTTAGGATTTTTAGGGTCATAATTTTGGTTTGGAATTGGAAGGGAAATAGTAGTTTTAAAAGGATATACCACTGCTTACTGAAATGGTGCTGGAAATGTGTGTCTATATTGCAGATTTAACAAGCAGATGTAACGGTGGAAATATTCCTTTAATTAAAGTCTGTGTATACTAATTGTACTGCTACATGATTTCATAAGGGCAGTCTTTTTGATAATGAGGTTAAAATTAAATTTGGACAAAACTCTCAAATATAGTTTCCCTTTCAATAATATAAATGTTTGAAAATATATTTATTGAACTGCCTCTGTTTTCAAAAGGTCTGGTTTTATACCTGGAGTTGGGCACAAAATCTTTCACATTTAGAAAAAAGTTTCAGATCTCTTTTTTTATTTGCGGTCAATATATTCACCCATATTTTTCTCCATTTGTGTGCTGAGTTGACATTTCTAGAGTATTTCAGCAGAACAGGCTGTAACAAATTTAACATATTAATGTTCTAACAGATTGCTTATGGTCTTGACATGTGACTTTATTGCAGTATCACAAAAGTCACTTTGATTCAAAGTGGTGTAATTGGTAGAAACTTCAGATGGCATACTAACCTTCTTGTAGGATTAGAGCAAAATGAAATCAGAAACTGCTTGAAAGAGATTCTGATCAGTTGTGACCTATAGTATCTCCAGGTTGTTTGCAAGCAGTCATATTTTACAAAGCGTATATTTTTGTTTGACTTGGTAAGACGTGTGTTCTGTGGGCTATCTACCAATAAACCCAGCTTTCTTCTTTTTTTTTTTTTCCATATCCGAGTTTTACTTCTCAAAAAAAGTTAAAAACTTTTAGTATTGCCTAACCATGGACAGACAGAAAGATATGTGAAAATCTTAACCAGCATGTTTCTAAATGTCAAGCCCAAAATCAGAGGGTGAAATTCTGACCCTGCGCAAATGAGCAGCCCTCCTGTCAACTAAACAAGCCGTAGATGCTTTTCAGGCTCTTAGATCAGCTGGGGAATAAAACTGACCTGAGTTTTTCTGCACGCTTCCCAGCCAGCTAAGGGTAAGATAATGTTGTATATCTCATTCTAGAATACCTGTAAAATTAATGATTTCCAGTGCAACTTTTCTGTTAAAATCTCTAGAGCCCTAAGTTTGGAAGTTGGCATGGTAAAATGCTACTGATGCTCCGCTTGCGCTCCTGCAGTGGAATTCGTTCTTCTGGGAACAGGGTGTGCAGCTCTGGTGAGAAAGGAGGCTGTGAACTCCTTGTTTCATACATTTGTATTTTGCCCTAAAATGTAAGAGGGATGAAATAAGGATGGTTTTGTAGATATATCCAAACATCACTCCAAAAATGCTGCATATATTGATGTATTAAAAACAAGTTAATAAAACCCCGTGACATAAAATTCTGTAGCAGAGATACAGTGACTGTTACAAAGGCTAGCTAATCTCCCTTGGTTTCCTTTGTAGTGATGGCTAAATTAAGTTTCTGCTACAAGTGACCCTGGAGAGGACTTTATCTCTCTCTTAACTATAAAAAGTGCCTTGTTCATTAGCCTCAGTAGGCTTAGGTTACCTTTTGTGAATATCCCCGTTCTTCTCTGATATTGTACAGTATACATCAACTATTATCCTTTCTTGTTTCCGTTCCTTAGAGTTTTCTTTGATTCTGCTTCATTCATGCTAGTAGGTTACTTTTCTTCTCAGCCACGGTTGCCTTGGAGTTTGAATTGTTCTAGGTCTGTATATAAGGACTGCTAAATTCTTGCACTTCTCAGCATATTATGGATAATGGATCTGAACAGGCTGCCCTAGTTCGTTGCTGGCCTCACACTTGGATGCTTAGTTTATAACTCAGAAAAATACAGATTTTCCTATAACGTGTCTTTGTGCATATATAGCAGAACTGATAGAAAGAATGACCTAGTGACAGAGCATGGCGTAGCTGGCAGAGCACACACGCACAAGACCAGAATTCAGTCCAGAGTGACCTCCAGCAAGTTGTTCTGTGCCTCGGTTCCCCATCTGTAAATGGGGCTTGTAACACTGGGGAGAAAAAAATGAGTTCAAACTCAAGTTATTCAAAACTGTCTGGAAACAACCGAAATTGGCTGGAAAATCCTTCATAATCAGGAACTCTCTCAACCGCTGTAGCCCTAAGAGATCTGACACAAAATTGGAAAAATTCCACCCAGAACATTTTGCGCAAAAATATTAATCGTAACCTCAGAGTAATTAAGGACAATTGCAAAGTTCACAACTGGAATGTTCTATTGCTTCAGCTAATTTTAGAAGTGCTTTCTACCTCTAGCACCAGAGGCTGACCACCCACAACCTTCGTACAGTGTTTTTAACTGTCCCAGGCCAGTGCCGTGAATACAGCCTGATGAGCAGCCCCATCTAATGGCAAAGGCATAGCGACTGGCTTCTGTTCTTCCCACTCCTCCAGGTTTGCTCTCTGACTTTGAGCAAATCAATGACTTTGCTTTGACAAGTATTAACCTTTTCAGTAGACAAGTATCTCACAATGGTGTTTTAGGATGACCTTTTTACTGTCATTAGAAAAGCCTTCTGAAACCTTTGAAAGGAAGGCTGTAAAATACTTCAGAGTATTAGGTTATAATTCTATTGATCAGAAGCCAAGGACAGTATTAGGCTGTAAACCTATTTATCAGGGGCCCAGTCGTCCTCAAGTGAGCGCTTCAAGTTTTCAAATTCAGCCACATCATGATTCATTTGTGTGTTATTACATGCCAAATTATGGCATAATTAGAGTTCTGCGAGTCTGCATGAAAAAAAAGCGAAAAGCTTAGAGGAAAAACTGTTTCATGCTGATCTTCTAATTGTCAGTCTTTGTTTAGTTTGCTGCTTGAAAATTGAAGAGCACTGAGAAACATTTCAAATTAAGAGCTCAAAACATTTTTTTTAATACAGTAGCAGAATTCTTAATTTGTGTAATCACTTGCTTAGACTTTTTACTGGAAACACCAAATTTAACGTAAATTAGCAAAAAGGACTTGAAATGTATTTATTCCTTAATGTAGTTTCTGCTGCTGCTTACCACTCTCCTTCTCCTCAGGCTGACCTTGTCCCCCACAGCTGGTCAGAGTTACAGACTCTGAGTGTCATCCCTTATTGAAACCAGTCAATTCCATTCTAGGTTTGCAAAGATGGTTGCTACACGTCAGGCTTCACGTCATCACCTGAATAGACTTTATCAGTTTCAGTGGACTCATTGTTCCACAATATCCATGAATTAAATAACGTGTTCTTAAAATATTCCTAAATGTTAGAAAGCGATTTCTTAATTTTTACCAAATTTCTTCCAGAATTCTGAGAATTTACTGGTGGTTTTTATTTGTCTGAGTCAAATGTTGACTGTCTTGGGTGTTCAGATAAACTCTATCCTTAATTTTCCTACAATCAGAATAGGACAATCTTACACTGGAATCAGCTTTTAGACAGCGTGTATTTATAATTGTAGCAAGAAATCCACCCTGAAAGTTGTAGTGCCAAAGCCTAAAAAAGGACCTTTTCACATGCCAGGACATTACTAAAATCCCAGCAGGGCAGTAACTGATAGGTCAGTAACCTCACATCATAATAAAGAAAGACAGAATACCATGGTCTACTCATTGCAGGGTCTAATTTTAAATCATAGCCACTGTTAAAATAGAAATATGTTTAATGACTGGCACAGAGATTTTAAGGCTTAAGGGAAATGTTAGGATACCCAGTCATATGATTGTTCAGCAGGCCTTATCTATCAAGTAGGCACAACAGGTAACATAAGTGGCACAAAGATTTGAAGTACATGCTGGGCATGAACAGAACCCAGAGCTAAGTCTCTCTGAGGACTGGTCGTCGATGGTGCTGCTCACAGGACATGAGGATTGATGTTAAAACAGAGTCGATGCCATGATACACTCTACTTTGTATGACAGGACATTATCTACTCAACTGCTTAAGACTCAAGAGGTCTTCAATTAACAATTTTTTTTCTGATTAATGGATAATGCACAGTGCCATATATTTAAAGAAAAGGAAAAGAAAAAAACCCAAACAAACCCAACATTTTTTTCTATACTAAGTCCTAGTAACACTCTGTTATTTCTCCTCTCGGGTAGAGGACAAACAAGAAGTTGAAGATCTCCACTTGCTTCCCTTTCTCCCGTCAGCTCCATGCCTAAATGGGGCCAAATTGTACTAATTATTACTGCAGCCTTGGTGCAGATGTTGGGGCTTCGTAAGTGAATTGTGCCTAGTGCTCCCCAATAGATATGAGCACACCAACCCTAACGTGCAGAGTTAAAAAACCTAATCCAGAAAATACTAAATCACCTAATTTGATATCCATGAATTCAGTTAAATTATTCAGCTGCATTAATTTACATACATATGCAAGTGTTTGTGGGGTCCTGTTCTGAGAGAAGACAAATTAGGGGTTCATGTAGGGGGAAGCAGAAGGAAGTTAAATGATTCTGCTTAGGAACACTCACAGTGTGTTTTCATGTTGGTTGGTGGTTGTGTGCTTTGCTGGACACCTTTCTCGCCGTCTGTCTCAGTTACATTGTATAACCAGTTTATTGCTGTAAAAAGCAGTAGAATACAAAGAGTACCACATCTTTGAGGTTTTCTCCACCAGATTAGAGCTCTCATGGTCTGCCCACCTAGCAGATGCAATATATGCATGTGTATTTCAATGAGGCTGTGTTATTACTGGATCATTATATTCCAAAGAGATTGCAGTTGCAGATCTTTGCTGCTAGGTTTTGTAGCAATGCCTACTGTGTTAATTGTCATTAAAAAAACGAAGTGTGTAGGTAGCCCTTGCTTTGAGATTAGGCTGTTATTGGCTCTACCCAATGTTTCTGCCCATTCCTTCTCTGTTTGATCCTGCCCCTTAAGACTGCCCATCCTGAAGCCTGCGTTACCTTGGAAAGGTCCATGAAGGCACATCATGGAGTTCCTCTCCATGGAGAGGACACTGCCACAGCAATGGTCACCCTAAACATCTCACACATAATGTGAAGAGACGGTGTATACGCTACGTTTGCAGTTGCCAGCCTTTGTCAGATGGTACACAGCAGTGGCTTCACCACCTGTGATTTCTGTGGGCGTAGCAAGCAGTCCAGGGCTTGTCTGCAGCGCCGTGTCATCTCTGTTTTCAGTGAAAAGTTTTGGCCTGGTAATAATGAGAATTGAAGTAGGGATCTTACACAGCCATACTCCTTCAGTAACCTTTGCTTTCCCTAAGCTGTAACACCACCTAGCTCATGACAATCTTTTAACAGGGCTGAGATTAGAAATCCTTGGTTTTGGTTCATTTTGATAAGGTGTCATATTTTTGTTACAAAAGTGCTGCAGCTGAATTTATTTTTTTCCTCAGAAAACTAGGTCAGGATGGCACAGTGCAGCTGGGAGAGAAGTAAAAGGCTGTGCCGCTGCAGCAGACACTTTATTACCACTTGGGAGTTTTATGTTTCGTTTTGGGGGAAGGAGGTCTTTTTTTTTAAAATAGAGTAATGAAAATCCTTTCCAATTTTAGCTTTCTGCTAACTTCGCTGCTGCTGCTGCTCATCTTTTTCTTGCTGCTCATTTTATTTCATAAAGCAGTTCTAAAGTAGGTCGCAGGCTTTTAAAGAACCAGCTAGAAAAAATGTACTGTGTAGTCAGTTTTAGGTTTGGGTTTTTTTGAAAGGATTTTAATTCATGTGATGTAGCCATTCTCACGAGACACTGTACTCTTCATCTGCCTTTCTGTCGCTGAAATAACATGCAAAGATGGGGGAAACCCAGTCTCTGCAGTTGATGCATCTGCAAAGACAAGAAACGGCCTATTTTTTTATGAAGATCTTAAAGATTGCAGTCAGCACCAGCATTGCCTATTGAAGCTCTGTTACCACGTGTTAGTGGCAAGGCTGTTCCGCTTCACAGCCTGTGAGCACTTTGCTCCTCGCTGTATCACAGGCACCGGTTCCTGTTGCTCTTGTTTTCCCCAGGAAAGCTTTCTGTCCCAAAGGCCAAGCTTGTGTCGTTTTCAGGTGGCCGTGTCCCTGCCCGGTGCTGTTCCTATATTGCTAAGATGCTGCTGCTGCCTTGGTAGACCTCTGCTCAGTTGTGCAGGCAGCTTGACTTTAGTGCATCGTATAGAGGGGAACAGGGAGGTAGATGTTTGATGGGCAGTCGCTCTTGTGGTGGTGATGGCTCAAAAGTGCTGCTCTGATTTACACACTGGGGACGAACTGGCTACTGAAAGTCTCAGATCAGGACTTGAGCACGTCTTCATCTGTAACTCTAATTTCCTTTTTATTTAAGCACTTTGAAAAGCATTTTCTGTGATTAGGGGATCGTAGGTGAGGGTGGAGGCAGTAAAGGGGACTGGAAAGGCCAGGCAGAAAGAGTGGTGGGGAAGGCTTTGTATTCATTGCCAGAGATCAGCTGTGACCTCAGGGACCGATTCTCATCCTGATCAGTTCAGCCCCAAACATTTTGTGTTTTTCTTTTGCAAAGACATTTAGTACTTGCTGGGTTGTAGGTTGATAGAAGAAAAATACATTAACATTTCCATGCAAGTATAATATGTTATTCTGTAGATTTCCACCAATTGAATTGAAGAAACTGTAACCCAGCATAAATGTCCTTTTGCTACCAAATTTCTTCTCTCAAAATGAGATGACTCTAACTCAGATGCCCATCTTCTTTCCTAGAATAAAAGTTAGCTACAAAATTGCTTCTCCAAATTAAATTTTTAACTTTATATGAAAAATCAATTTTAATACTAATTTTTCTATTAGAGATCTCATTTTAGACCAATATTTTTCAGTCATATTTCACTTTTTTTGAATCCTACTTTTCTAAAACAAGCTGACATTTTCCATTAATGTTTTTTTTTTCATTTGCAAATATTTTCCATTAAAATACATCAAAATTTTAGAAATAAAAATGTTGGAGCATTTTGGAACAATCTTAGTCCAAAACTCCTTTTTCTTCCAAAAACACCCTGATGCAATAACTTTTCTGTTAATTTATATTAGTTTTGGAAGCTTATAAATGCTGAAGTTTCAGAGCATAAATTTAATCCTCTAAAAGGGATTAGGAAACTTTCCTCATGAGCAAGTTGTTGCCTAGCCATCTGTTCTGGGGTTTCTTGCATCTTCCTTAGGATGGTTTTGCCCGCTGAACTGAAAAAACTTATGTACGGTTATAGTCATTTTCCTTTGCGCAGTCTTTAATTCATTGCAAATTAATTTTTAGATCTGCTTTCCCTGCTGAGTTCTGGTAAGGAGTATATTTAGTGTAGATGTCAGCGCCACAAACATTCCTTTATTCCTCGTTGTTCTGTACAGGGCAATGGCTGAGCAGAGCACTGCCTACATTTCCTTCTGAGCCAAGTGATCAAAATAGTCAGGTTTACTGAAGGCATCCAGACCTTCACATCTCTTCCGTAGTCTAGTCTGTAACAATTAACACCATCTTAAAATTTAAAATTATCAGTGAGGAAGAGGAGTTTTGACTTGCACCAGCCTGCAACAACAAAAATAACAAAATCTTCTTTACCGTGGTAAACCAGATACCACAGACAAGCCACTAACTCCTTTCCATCAAAAAGGACCCAGCTTTTGGGCAGTATTCATACCTAAGTATCAGAATTGTTGACAAAGGACATGTGGATCATGTTTCACACTTAGTGATAACACAGAAAATAGCATGTGTCTCTCAATTTCACATATGGATGGGACTTGAGAATGTTGGAAGTGATTTTTCCCTGTGGAAATGCAGAACCTGCTGAAACTGGTTTTGTCTTTGGCAGAAATTATCTAGAATCACTAGTTTCCTTTGCTTTATCCTCTGTAATCAAATTTGTGCAATTCCATTGAATGTATTTTAATTGAGAAGGCTTTAGAGAATATGTTTACCAGATTTGAAATATCAGGAAACACTGAAATTAATAGTGCTGAAGAACCTAATTGCTTATATACGTTTTTTATTATCTTTGAAAATAACTTTCAAAATCTGTGCTCCAAGGATACAGGCAGCAAAACTGTAAAGTGTGCATTCAGCTTGAAGCATGTAAATATTACAACTGAAAGGAATAGCATTTCTCATGCATTTAGACTGCGCACATGTCTAGTGTAGATGTGCAATCACAAAAAGTCATCCACAGGAGACCTGTTTTCTTGTTATGGGAATGGCCCCACTCCTGCTCAGATGCCCGTAAGGGAATAATAAGATTTGGTGGACTATTTCCCCCTCCCTCTTTTATCATTCAGCAGTGATCAACTTTCTGTGGTCCATCAGAGAAGCACAGAATGGTTGAGGTGGCATGGGACCTATGGAGATCATTTAGTCCAACTCCCTGCTTAAGCAGGGTCATGTAAAGCTCGTTGCCCAGGACTGTATCCAGTTGGGTTTTGAATAACTCCAAGGATGGAGACGCCACAGCCTCTCTGGGCAACCTGTGCCAGTGTCTGACCGCTCTCACAGTGAAAGGTTTTTCTATTCTGTTTAAATGGAATCCCTTGTATTTTACTTTGTATCCATTGCTTTTTTTCCCGTCAGTGGGCACCACTGAAAAGAGCCTGGCTCCTTCTTCTTCATTCTCTCCCTTCAGGTGGTTTTATACATCGATGAGAACCTCTCTGGGGCTTCCTTTCTGCAGGCTGAACAGTCCCAGCTCTCTCAGCCTTTCCTCGTAGGAGAGATGCTCCAGTCCCTTTATCACCTTTGTGGCCCTTCACTGGACTCTTTTGAGTAGATCCATATCTCTCTTGTGCTGGGGAGCCCAGAACTGGACCCAGCACTCCAGATGTGTCTCACCAGTGCTGAGTAGAGATGAAGGATCACCTCCCTCGATCTGCTGGCAATGCTTTTCCTAATGCCCCACAGGATGCTGTTGGCCTTCTTACCTGCAAGGGCACATTGTTGACTCATGTTCAACTTGGTATCCACCAGGACCCTCAGGTCCTTCTCTGTAAAGCTGCCTTCCATCTGGTTGGCCCTCAGCGTGTGCTGGTACCTGCAGTTACTCCTCCCCAGGGGCTGGACTTTGCAGCTGCCCTTGCTGAACTGCATGAGACTCTTCTCGCCCCACTTCTGGTGAGGTTGCTCTGGATGGCAGCATACCCATCTGGTGTATTAGCCACTCCTCCCACTTTTGTGTCATCTGCCAATTTGCTGTGAGTGTTCTCTATCCCATCATCCAGGTCATTAATGAAGATGATGAACAGTATTGGTCTTGGTGTCAACCCCTGAGGTACCCCATTAATGTCATTACTTTAAATTCCATCCTGTAACATTGCACCTAAGATTCACTAATGATTTCTCATCCACATCTTAGGCTCATGGCTGCTTTGGTTTTGGATCTTGGGCAGCTGAAGCTAATCAATTTAACACTAAGTGTCTTCTAAGTGTGTAGGTCACCAGCTAATTTGAGTATAATTTATCACATGGCCCTTTTGTACCAGACGCAGTCCTCAAACCTGTTTTGTGGTTGAATACAGAGACTATGACTGAGAATACTGCCAGGATTTTACATGAAGAAGTACACCAATGTACAGCTGAAATATTTCATGGCTTCGTTTTACTCTATAAATCTGACAGTAGTCACAAAGGAATGAGCTCCATGATGAAGACAAGAAAAAAATTCAGGCTCTACCAGACTATGTGAAAACCTGCAAAAAAATGTGGGTAAGAACAATTTCAGAAAAATAAAAGAAATTATCTAAGCTTTAGCATTAACCCTACCTTTTTTCACGTACTGCTGCTCGTGAAGACATTAACAGCACCCAGGAATCTGAGCAGATGAAAAGGGTTTGTGTTCCTGGGTAATAGCTTGGGAGAGACCTGAATCTATACCGAGCACTCCGCTGACAGTTTGTCTCTGCTTAAACATGGAGCTGCCTTACTGGCCAGCAAGACTGCTGATCAGTCGAGCTTGCTGTGTTCAGAATAACAGAGCCACTTATTCTGGACTGGAATCTCTGGACACCAGTGCGTTACTTGTATTAAATGGTGAATTGCATTCCCTGACTCCCACGCGTTGATTAGTTAAAAAAAAAAAATAACCCAGCAAATAATGTAGGTTTAATTCTGTAGCCAGTTAGAACTTTTTCTGTCTGCCCTTTCCAAAAAACCTGCTTTCAGCTACTATGTTTGACATGCTTATTTCTGACCTCCAATTTCTCTGTGCAGTGGGTTTAATGTGGTGGTAATTATTGAGCTTTGCTAGCAAGGCTCACAATGGAGGAAGAATACCCATTAGGAGAGATCCATACAGAGCCATTAATTTGAACTTTGCCAACTAAACCGCTCAGGCTGACCTTGGTAGCAAGTCGAAGTTGTATTGGGCAAGTTGGACGCTGCTGGTGAAAGTTCTCTGGCTGAATTAAAGGAAATATCTAGCTTGCCAGAAGAGCAACTGGGCTAGGCTATTCCAGCCCACTCTGTAGCTAGTAAAGAGGGTTTGAGGGACATAGGCTAGTCAGGTCTCTTCCACAAGAGCATTTCTGTATGTCTGCACCACTGTGAACACTTAATCAAGGTAGTTTCACTGCTCTAATTTTTCCTAGTTTGAAGTTTAGGTAAGTAGCAAATTATGCTGTACTGGGATAAAGGCAGAATTTAGATACTACACCGATGTTTGAGTTTGCACGGTGTAAACAAAGCAGATAGCAATACCAGTTAAGGCAAAACAGGGTTCCTGGGGTGCTCGGTCCCCTAGTTAAGCCGGAGCTCTTGCCCTTTTTTTGCTCGTGGGGCGTGTAAGCACGGTACAGCGCAGTGCAGTGCGGCTATCAGAGCAGCCTCTGAATGAGCTGCTTTGCCTACACAGTCCACCAAAACCACGTCGCTTGTGGACCTCGCAGCAGTACAGTCATATTGTTAGAGCACAGTCCTGGCTGGCATCCACCCTGACTGCTTAAAGCAGAACTTCATCAGAGCGAGCTCTGCACCCACTCAGATGCGCCCAGGACCTGGCTTTGTGTTGCTGTGCTGTGCCACAGAGACAGAACAGCTCGTTCAAAGGGAACACCTGCGTCTCTGCTTTCCTCTAGGTACTTGTTTTGACTTCAGCTGTAATGTATGCCCTTGGTTCCTATTGCTTGTCTAGCCGTTTCTAGAAGAGAAAAAGTTCTAGTATCCTTGAACCACTCAAGCATAACTTAAAGGTATCACTGGGAAAACTGCAGTTACTCTAAGCGAGGGAGCAGACAAAGCAAGGGTGTTGCCTGTGTTTTGAAAATGCAGCATACGTTTAACTGTCTTGTGAGTTCATTTTTCGTGAGTGGTCAGGACTTTTATTAGGTCTAGTTACAGTAACCCCTGGGGGGTAGCAGGCCTCCAGAGAAATCAAGAAACTGCAATCTATGAAATGAGGAAAAATTTCCTTGTAGAATGTTGTTAGAAACTTTTATTTATAATATAATGATGTTGTCAGAAATTTTTCCTTATAATGATGTTGTTAGCTTTACAGTGCTGTTGTGACCTTGAGTCACTAATGTATTTTGCAAGTGTATGTGATTAATTGTTCAGCAGCTCTCACAAAAAAAAGAAAAATAGGGAATAGAAATCAGCAAATTTGTGCAAAACTATGTTCCAAAATAAATAAAAAGTACTTCACTGAAAAGAAAAAAGTGTCTGGGATCACTTGCAGGGGTGTACCCCTCATAATAGATCATGTTTTTTCATATCCTTCAGTGCTGTTGCAATGATTTATTTTGCCATCATTTTTCTTTCTTTATGCCTCCCTCATAGAAAGCCTTGTTCCATTCATTATATATTCTTCAGGAAAAAGATGATGCAGTTCAATGTCAGGCTTATTTAGATCAGGAAATAGTCCACTAGAATTGCCATAAAGTAAAAGGTACAATATTTTTACATGTATGTGTATACCTACATGCCTATGTATATTCATTCCCATCTAAGTAGGATTAATGTTTCTGAACTTCTTATATTTATATAATCTAAGGGAGATTAACATACATTTATAGAAAATATCAAGATAAATTGTTATGGGACATAATAACATTGTGGCTGTACTTTTTAGCTCCAGTTGGAAAACAGGCCTTCCTTTCCTGATGGTGCCACATTTATGAGGTTTCACAACTTCACAGCCATTTTGTTATGGTTTCTTTGCTGGAAGTCTTCTAGTGTTCTGCATCTTATAGGAAACTATTTGGCACTACAGAAAGCCCCTCTCCTAATTTGTTGTAGCTAAATTCTATCTTAATCTGCTGGAACAGTGGGCAGAGTAGCCAGCTCTGTTTTATTTTCATCTGCTTTACAGTTCATACCATGAGACTGCTGCATTCTCAAATCTGACCCCAGGGACTCCACTTGCAATATCCTCACATCTTCAGCAACATCTCTCTGCCAACCCTTGGAGTATTCTAATACCACAAATGGTATCATGTATTTGTGCCTACTAGATACATAAAAATCAGCGGTATTCAGCTTTGTTCCAATTTAGATAACAAAATCCTCTTTTCCCAAGGAATGAACACATCGCAGTTTTTCCGTGTGCCTAGGACATGAGTTAGCAGCTGGAATGCTGGCATCAGCATTTCATTCCATGAGACTGAATAGCATCAGACCTCCAGAGATTTCTTAACTGACCTTCAAAACACAAAGTCTAGCTTCCAGCAAACTTACAGTAAACATATTTCTCTAGAGATTAAGATCAAAGCACAAGAAAAACATTCTGCTTAACTGCATGGTGCTCGTACCGTCACGTACTTATTGGAGCAAGGGTAAGTGGTGCTGGGGGAAACAAGACTTACTGTTTTTTGTTGCATTGTCTAACGGTAAAAGTAGTTCACAAAGGTTACCCAAACCTTTGCCAAGAGGTTTGCAAAAATCATTATTTTTCATACCATCACTGCTTCATTCCCAAATATGGTTTTATGTCATCATGGTCAAACCCTGAAGACTTCTTCTGAAACAAAACCTTGGGTGACTTGAGCACTTTACTAGAGGAGCAGCTCAAGGACAGCCCCAGGCTTTGACTCTGGTCTTGGGTGTACTCTTTTAATGTTCCCAAGCAGCCATTCTCATCTGTAAAACAGGAGTAATGGCATTTTGTTCCCATATAGGCTTTTAGGAGGAGAACTACATTACAAATTTAGAAGTTCTGGAGTGTTACAATAACAGGTCTTGCATGTGTATATAACCCAAGCTTCCTGGAACAGCTTGGATTCCTGGGAAGTAAAAAAAAAACAAATCAAGAAAACCACTTTTTGAAGAACATTGTTGGGTATGCAGAGTTTTCACAAACTTAAAAACCTATCACCATTCATTAAAATGAAAAAACAGATATATATCTGCAGATACCTGAAGCTACTGGTGAGCTTTGTACAACAAAAACCGCTATGAGTAATAGATAAGCTCTTCAGGCATTCCCTGTTAGGATTTTCGTGTCGCCACTTTTAGGCTGAGACAAAACTGTGTTAGGAAGCTGGGATGCTGATTTAGCAGGAAGGAAATCAGAAAGATCTGCTCAGGGTTATCCTCAGAGGCAGTTCATAACTAACTCCCACAATAAAAAGGAATGAAAATTCCTCTGAAACCATTTCAGGTTTGTCCTATGACCTTGAATATGGGGCCCAGTTAACCACAAACATTCCTTGATTGTCTCCCTAGCCACCAATTTATACTGCTTCCCCAATACAGAAAATGAGCAAAACTTAACCTTGAGTTTGGTGATGACTCTGTAGTGATCATGCACTGAATTACTGCGCTGTGTCTGTTTCTTATATGTCATGTTCTGCAAAAGTACAAGCTGATGGATGTCATTTTCTCATATACATGGGTTCATTTGTTTCACATGCAAAGCTCTGTTTGATCTTAAGGAAACAGAAGTCCAGATTGAAGCCCAGTTATACTATTATTCCAAAGATACCACATAAAACACATCTGTAATACTTTTAAGAAAGCATGTTTCCCACTGGTCTGAGTTACAGATTATTTGATTTCTTTACTGTCTTGACTAACACAAAGATTTAGGGCAGTCAGAAATACAATAAATTAATTAAACTCAAAAGATTTTTGATTTACAGGAACACGAAGTTTTCGTGATGTTCACACAGGCCCAGCTCTCCAGCTTGTCCAGGTCCCTCTGGATGGCATCCCATCTTACTACTATCCCTCCAAGAATAGATCAATAAATGGCTGACCTTGTGCACTGGTGCCAGTGGAGACCTGCAGTAATTGTCCTTTCTCGTAGTTCAAACAATCATTTTGGATTACATCTCACAAAGCAGAAACCCCGAAAAAGATGAAACACCTTTAGAAAACTGAGCCATGGGTATAAGACAGGCAGTGAGTGTATAAAATCAGGTATGGAGGAGTAATTACAAATGGAATAGATGTAAGTTCTGCGATGGCAAGTGCTCTCTCAAATCTTGTTCTTCATATGCTTCTCTTCCTTGCCCTCAGGCTTTGCATCTGGTTAAGATAAACTAATTTGCACTGTTATTCGAAGTGCAAAGATTTCAGCCGCCAGAAGTCACTGATATGTAAATATTTTAGGAGATCTTCCCTGGTTGTTCTCAGATCCTCTAAAATTTATGGTTGCTGGCAATGACTGCAGCGACACTCCATGAGTTTAGTGAAGGGTGCGATCCAATGAGACCAGCAGATGCTTCTGGGTTTGCTTCACTGTGAACTTTCTGGATTCTTCTTCCTTCATTCCCAGGAATCAAGACCCAATTTTAGCAAAGTGCTGATGATCCAACCAGCAACAAGAAGACTGAAATAAGTCTTCATGTCCACAATCCTTAAAACATTCAGCATTGCAGATCTATAGGAAGCTGAGATTTGGATACTTATCCAAGCCTCCTTTAGCCTGGAAAACTGAAGGATGGGAAACTCGTACAATTAGATCTCAATAGATTTGTGGTATTTCCTGCATTTGTCTGGCACAGAAATATAATCTATCTCTCAGTATTTTGGCACTGCCAACATGGAACCTGGCAATGCAGAAATATGTAAGAAAAGACAATCTTTTACAATAACAACACAAGAAACTTGCTTTGAGTTATGATTTTGTTTGGATCTTATTTAGTTTATTTCTCTTTATATTTCGCTATTTTGCTATCCAGGGTTATTTGTATCACCTTACACTGCCACCAAATGTTAGCAGCACAGCTAAGATTACGTAAAGAACGGCCGTATAGCTTGGAGTCCCTTGTCTTCCTTCTGTGCAGTAGGTAGAGATGGGGGTATTTTGAAAAGGAAGGAATGAGCAGAAAGACAAAAGCACACTACAAAGTTCTTGCCACTTCTCTTTGGCCTTTTAACTCCACATCTGGTTTAATTTATGAACTATAGTTTCTATCTCCATTCCCTGATTTTTGGATAAACCATGCCTCACAATCCAGTACGTAATGCGCATAAAGTCAGTAGTTGTGAGTAGAGAATGTGAAGACAGCTTCCTTCTCAGGTACCTAACCTATCAGTGTAAGTACCATTAGATTAAGCTGAAGCAGCCCTCTTGCTGCCCATTTTGTAGGTAGCACAATACACAGTCTATGTTGTTAAAGACTACCATTTTATTACGGAACAGCCCAATATTAGGAATCCAGGGTACTGCAAATGACCAAGAAACGCCTGTCTTAACTTTCACAGGTAAAGCAGCATTGCTTACTATTTGGGCAAGCCAAAATTCAGGTCATCCACTGAATTACATGATTTTTCCATCTTTCCAGATCACGTGGAGAACGCCATCAGAATGACCAGCAATCACACAGACTGTCATTACTGCCTGCAGTCTCTTCGTGGAAGCAAGTATGCATTAAGAGAAGAAAACGCTTATTGTGTTAGATGTTATGACAGCCTATTCGCCAACCCCTGTGAAGAGTGCAAGCAACCTATTGAGTGCGATTCCAAGGTAAAAATTCAACTTTCACTTCTTGTTCTTTGCTAAATTATACAGAAATCCCATTTATTTAATAGCAGATTCTATGTCCAACCCTCTGCATATCCCTGTACTGGTGAAAAGACCTAAGCATGGTCATTGTACATGCACGCACACCAGAGAGAAACAATACTACTAGCCCAGAAATAAGGGAAATAAGGAAGCTTTCCCAAAGATTAGGAAATCTGCACATACATACACCTCAAACATACACCAAGGCTGTGGTGTACGTGTGGACCACAACTAGACTCCGCCTGTCACCTCCAGTCACTCACTGGCTGCAGAGACTTCACAATGCTTGACGGGCAGTAGGATGCTGGTATAATTCCATGGATCAGGCTGAATGAAACTTTGGAATTTCTGAGATGTCCACTGAAAAAAAGTATTTTGAGTATTACATAATTACTTTTACCGTAGGTGTTGACATGCCAACATCAATCTGAAAAGAAACCATGTTTATAATTTGTATGTTATTCCCTGTGTCTCTTGGAAAGGAAGTATATTTTAATTTTAACCCAATTCCATGATTAACTTGCTCATCTCACAGATGGCATGTTAGTGGCAGTGTTTCTGGTCTTGGCTTTCTTTTCACCTCTCCCGTTTTTTAGAATATTAATTAATATGAGTTCCTCTGTAGTCTTGAACAGGGTTTACAGTACCTCATACTTCAATTTACAGCCTGTACAATTGACATTCAATTTGAAGGTCAGATGAAACCTGTCAAAATGCCATTGTTTTGCCAAGTTCAGTACATAATGCTCACCTTCTCCCCATGTCTGCTTTGCCTACGTTCTTTTGGAATAGAAGGTCAGAAAGTTATTAAAATAAGCCTCCCAGGAGGCCTCCCCAACCACAGCACTTCATGGTTTTTAAAGCACATTGTCAGAGTATAGCTCAATGCCATAAAGGAATCATCCAAAGACAATGCTAATTTGGATGAAGACTCTTCTCAAGCTCTCATCAGCATCTTTCCACAGCAGATTTCTATACGTAGTTCCAGTCAATGTCACCTGGAGAACATGTGCTCTGAGCTCACCAATTACACTTTTAAAATTTAAAATTAAGTAAGTGGCAGGACCACCAATGGCAAAGATCATTAACAAAAAATTGTGTCCTTGGACTGAGTAGAAGAGAAAATTGGGAGAAAAAAGGCAGGAGTAATAAGAGAGGAGTGCAGCAGGCCAGTCTCAGCTAGAAAATGGCCCACAGAGATCTACAGCTGGTTGTCCTACCTCTGCCAAAGTGCTGGAACTCGGCTCTGTTCCTCCCCACTTCACCCAGTCTTTGTCTCAGGCTGCTCTGGGGCGATAGCCTATCTGCTAAAAGGTTCAGAGTGCTACCCAAAGCAAATGGAAGGGGTAGGTGCTCAGCACCTTCTGAAATGAAGTACGGTATGTATTTCATTTTTAGCACTTTAAAGGGTGGGGATCTGACAAAGGAGAAAAATGAGATTGGATTTGTGTGCTTTTGTGCTTCTTTCTTATAAAGGAGTCCTGGAAGGTTCTGGTTTATTTTTTAAGGGGGGGAGTTGTTGATGGTACATTTTTCTCTTGTTGTTTTAACCTTGGAAAAATAAAATCTCTGTTTGCTCTTTTTTTAAATTCTTAGTGGAGGTTTTGTACATATACTGTTAGCTTTTTCATCCCCTAAGCCTGATGAGTCTTAAACATTTTTCTGCCAAGGTTTTAGGAGGAGTTATGTTAGGTGTAAATACAAGTAATAATTTTTTAATAATCTTCCCATGAATCATTTTGTTCTCAATGAGATTTTAATTGCGTGTTTTCTGCAATAATATTATCTTTCTTTAGTGTTATGTAGTGTCACCTGGAAGAAAAAGTAGTAACCATGAAAAATACATGAAGTTCGTTTCAAAGCCTGTAGAGAATGCACTTCTTGTCAGGTGGCCTGCGCACATTAAAATGTTACTTGTTTCCCCTTGAAGGCCAACTGTAGAACATGAAATGTTTTTTCCAATAAAAACATATCTCTGCTGTTACATAAGGAAGGACAATTGCTCATGCCAAAGCAGCTCCTAATGGCCTCTGCAGGAGATCACAAAATATCCCGACACAGTGGTGTTGTGCACTAATATCACTGCTGAGCTCACCTCCTGCCAGATGCACGTGTCACCTCTGCAAGTAGCCAGTGCAATGCTCTCTGTTTTTCACTTTATTTCTGGGAGGAGCTAGGGGATAAAAAGACTGGAGAGGTGTCTCCATTAATATGGACTTGCTTTCTCCAAGGATCTGGCCTACAAAGGCCGCCACTGGCATGAGGGGTGCTTCAAGTGTGCCAAATGCAGTCGCTCGCTGGTGGAGAAACCGTTTGCTGCCAAGGACGAGCTCTTGCTGTGTACTGAATGTTACTCTGATGAGTATTCATCTAAGTGCTTCCACTGCCAGAAGACCATTATGCCTGGTAAGACAACAGGGACTCTTTGGTGAAAAATAGAACTGCATTTTTTATTATAACCACATCCTTGAATAACTGAGCTACAAGGTCCTTGATTTTCAGAACAGCTTTCAGGTGATGACATCTGCTTTGTGTGTAGTACTCTCCTGGCAGTGAAGAGAGGGCAGGCAGATACCTCTGGTCTAGCACTGACAGAGCTTGTGAATCCTTATAAAGAGTATTGGCATTCAAGATAGGGTAAAATGTGTTTGTGTGGAGTCCTGGATTCTGCTTGCAGCTCTTAGGAAGCGTATCCTGCTGTGAGTGGAGGTAGGCAAACAGAGCTATCGTTAGCAGGAGTGCCAGATCAGACAGCACATCTGCATTTTGTCTGTTACGTTGGCCAGACTTGGAGTGTCAGATCTGTCTCATGTTCTTTATACTGTTTCTTTCTCTCAGAAATATTTTTTGTTTAAAATGTCAAAACATTACATTTTGTGTTCAAATGATTATCAGCATTTTTACTAAAAAGATTACAAGCACAGATACATTTACAAAGGGTTTATTTCCTGCCTTTAACAACCCTAAAAATTCTGCACTTTCCACCAAACTACTTCTTGGCTTTTAATCATGTCTGCTCAGGACACCCTCTAGGCCTTTCATTGCTACCGCACCAGTAAAGCTCATACTACAGAGAGATTGCCTGACAGCTGCCTCTTCAGAGGCATCTAAGAGAAGCAACAGCACCCTATGTGGCAAAATGAAGTAGGAAAATGCTTAGGAAAATACGTCACTAGCATTTGGAACAGTAAACTACCCGCAGCGCTGAACCTTTTCATGGATCACATGTATGACTCCAAATACCAGCTGCAAACTATCTGCCGTGGCCTCATGACTGCTAGTTTGGGAACCTCTGGCCAAGGGCATCAGTAAATTTGGCAGTAACATAGGAATTTTATTTTTCAGTAGACCTTAATGCCAAACAATAAGATCTGGGCTGTACAGAATTATTATCTTCGTATAAATACTAGGCCACTGATGTCATGGTTCAACCTGTAGCATTGATGCAACTGTGTACTTTTGCAGTTTATTTCCTTTTTGTTAGAGGTAAAAGCTGTATTAGTGGAAATAAATGTAGCAATATAGTTGTGTTCAGTTTATGGATGATATACTGCTTAAATTTGATATAGTTAAAGGAATGTTGTTTAGTAGGCACTCCTTACGAGATGTGATGACAATAGCACCAGAATAGAGTGGGGTTTGCATTATTGTCCTCTGGTGTACATCTGTCTTGCAGATTTTGCCCCAGAGTCTAGGAGACTAAATCCTTGCAGCAAGTGCTGAGGGTAGGAATAACAGGGCAAACAGAGAACTGAAGTGGCATGGTGATCCCAGCCAGTTTCTAAATCGTTAACTTCTTCGTCTTCAGTTTGCTAGCTCTATGTTGACAACACCCAGTGGGCAAAGGCAGTGAATTCAGCCTTCTGATCACTGGGAGGAAGCTGCAAACCTTTATGTTGAAATGCAGCAAGCAGTTTCTCTCTCCACTAACCCCACAGTCCAGGAAACAGGTATTGCAGAATTAATCAGTTATATCAGCAATTGCTGTAGGCGACCCTGCTTCAGCAGGGGGGTTGGACTAGATGACCCACAGAGGTCCCTTCCAACCCCTACCATTCTGTCATTCTGTCATTCTGTGTGGAAAGGATGGTAAAGCATTTGGCACCTCTCTTTTTAATCTGATTGTGCCAGCAGGGGAGGAAGTTATGGTGGAGAGTCACTGGAAAAATCATTCTCTGATATATGTGCATATCTTAGATTTACACATCTACATTAAGGTGTACAGGGCACCTGTACACAGAGCTAAGAGCTCTGAAACTCCTCTGGCAGACATTTAACTCAGCGATTTTCTCTTGGGATTGCACCTGTCCTTGCACCGGATCAAAAGCATTGAGCTGAACACACTAAAAAAACCAGTTGATGTAGGGCGGAAATTATGAGCTATAAGAAGAGACAGTGTAGTGTGCTTTATCACAGAAAAAAGGTTTACTTTAAAAGAAATTGCCAGCTTAAGCTGAATAAGATAAATAATACATTTATAAGCGAAGGAGGCTTAGCTTAAGGAAGACAAAAGACAGGACGTTAATAGATGTACTAAACATCCAAGCAAATTCATCTTTAATTTATAAAAGTGCTGTGTACCTGAACATCACCACAGTATTGACTGGCCTGAGAGAAACTCTGAGCAACTGAAGCGTATCATAGAGAAGTAACCTTAAAACATTCATATGACAGACTCTAAAAATCACAGCTTGGGCAACTTAGCACGTCTTTAGCCAGGTGAACGTATGGCACCGAATGTGTTCTTGAAATTTCAAGTACATACTTTGAAACTCTATTAAATTGAGGACAAGTGCTTTCTTAGGTAACACAATACTGAGATAGAAGATTAAAAAGAAGAGTCTTTCCAACATTTAAAACTTATGTTACAAGGCTGTATCTGGGGGGATTTTTCACCTTGGGTTTTCGCAGGTTCCCGTAAAATGGAATTTAAGGGAAGTTCCTGGCATGAATCCTGTTTCGTTTGCCAGTATTGCCTGCAACCGTTGGGAACAAAACCACTGATCACCAAAGACAATGAGAATTACTGCATGCCCTGTTTTGAGAAGCAATTTGCTCACCGTTGCTATGCTTGCAAAAAGGTAATTAAATGTACAATGGAAAAATTGCCCTAGCAAGGCAATACTGCTCGTGGGGGAAGGGGCTGGATCGTGTCTGGTGAACCGAGAGGAAGAGCAGTGTCTTCCTTGTGACATCAGACACTGAAAACCAACTGTGACAGTGTCTGCTGTTCCTTTCTAGTTAGTATTAATAGAAACCTGATTATACTTGAAATAAATTTATTGACCAAAACAAATACTTTGGGATTATTTTGTTATCGATTGTGATTTTTAACAAAGGTTGAATTTTTCACTGGAAGTTATATAAAAACCCTTCTTTCCTTATTTTGCCTTGATAAACAAGCCTCCCTTTCCAACATTTTTCAGATATATTCACATGCATAATAAGCCACCTAATCTGAGCAAAGCATTCACAGTCTTGCCTGTTTTTCTCTGGAAATGTATCAGACAATAAGCAGCTTAACTAATATTCAGTTGTGATAATACTAGTCAAGACTCCCAGTGTTTCAATACATGGTGCTTCCCCTGTGGGTACCAGAAAGCTTGATTTCAAATGAGTTTTTCTTTTTTCCTCAAGGTTCATCTGATCCAAACTTTATTGGCAAAAGCATGGTTCTAGTGTGATACTGTTGTCTAGGGAAATGTTTTAAGCTGCTTTTTATGGCAGAATTTAACTTACTCTTCAGTACCTATATCACTCTGGAAATGATTTTTTTTTTTTTCACTTCGTCAAATAGCTTAGAATTTCTAAAGTTATTTAATGTTTCTCTGTAAACCTCTAACAAAAGCTTTTAATTGAAGGAAAATCTGCTGCTTGTTTTTTTTCTTCAGTAGAAAAAAAGTACTTTAGAAAGTACTTTTATATGTTCCCATATCGCTACATCTAGCCTTTAATTTGCATTAAATGATCACATGGCAAATATAGTAATTCTGCTCTCTGTTTATTAGAGGAACTGAGGTTAGCCACATTTATGTGAAATAATCAGGATTTGCTTATTAAAAATTCTAGGAATGCAAAGACTCCCCCTACATAATAGGTAAAACAATTTTACTACTTCAACTTGCATCAGTTCCCATAAATAAGAATTGAGCCCAAAGAGATTAAACTGCCAAACTGGAGTCTTGAATTTTGTGCCAGATATTTTGAGAGCTTAATGGAAAAGCAACTGAGAGTTAGAAGTAGCCCAATATTGGAATTCTAAGGGGATCGGGAACTACTTAAATTTCTTATTGCTTGATGTTTCCCAGTATTATTCTTTATTTCTCTGAAACTGTATTCCCCAGGGAAACCTGATGGTGTGAATATTTTTAAAATTAATTTTCTCCAGCTTTTTCTCCTGCTATTCCAACTGTATTCATTCATTCATTGTTGTGCACGTGACTTGACAGTAGAAACACTATCTTACAGCTCATCTTTATCTCTACAGATATTTCTGTATACAGTCTCTCACAAATTCTGTGAAATGAGCTTTTTGCTACACATATGAAAACCATAGAGCAACTGGAAATTTCTGTCTTCAGAAATAAGCAGTGGAGAGCTGTGAGTGAGTTGCAGGGAATGAGAAGTTTGATGACACTGATAATTTTTTTCTTCTTCTGAGATTTTTTCTTCTTCAGACAGTGTAGATCTCCCTTCTGTCTCATTTCTTCTTCTTTGCTGTCTCTTTCTTCCTACTCAAAACACTGTTTTAGTTGTGAGACAGCAAAATGCCAGGTTCAGTAGGAGACTAGCCATAATCTCAGCATCAGTTCTCTCATCCACTGTCTGTCACTGAGAATTGCTCTTCTGAGAGCATTCCTGATGCTAAGCCTTCATCCACACGTGTAACAGAAAAAACACAACAAGCTAAACTGTGTATTGCAGACCACGATGTTATGCTGTGATAGAAAATCAAGAAAAACAAACCAGTGGAATGTTCAGCTCAACTGCAGTTAGTCAAGTTGATATTTCAGATGAAAAACAGTTGACATGACCGCACTCTCTTCTCTTGTGCATATGGAAAGAGAAAAAACAAATAGGAGGATTTATGAAGGGCTGCATAATCCTTCAGAATTCACACATTTAGTTCATTGCTCTGTCCTTTTTGTCAATACACTAGGTAATAACTTCTGGGGGAGTGACCTACCATGACCAGCCTTGGCACAAAGAATGCTTTGTGTGTGCTGGGTGTAAAACCCAGCTGTCTGGACAAAGGTTTATTTCCAAAGATGAGTATCCATACTGTGTAGACTGTTTCAGCAAACTCTATGCTAAGAAGTGTGCTGCTTGCAAGAAACCTATTACAGGTGAGTCGCATCTTCTAGAAGGGACTAGACACTGATGAACCATCAGTCTTCTCACAAATCAGACCTTTCCTGTAGAAAACAGTGTTAAAAATAGTCTCATCATAATGAAAGACTGAGGGAATTAACTGCTAGAGAGACCTTCTTTCCATCACATGTAATGTGTCTTGCTAGGAGATACTGATCACACATGTTCCCCCACTGCTGAGGAATTGTGCTGAAAGGATTTCTTCCATTGTTTGATTTAGTGCTTACTGCACTAAAATTCTTCACTAGGAATATGTGAAAAGGCACTTTTTGGCTTTTCTCAGGACAGTACATGCTAGTCACTCGTGTCCGTAGTTTCTTCAGCTTTGTTTGTTGCAAATATGATCAAACTGGACACGAATTAACTGCCTACTGGTAAAGCACACCTGTCAAACAAGAAAGCTTGCCAAATGCATCAGAGCTTTATTGCATGCATCCTTGGGTACATAGATGATTTAATATTAGACATATAGGTCACTAGTCTATGGTAGCTGAAGTTTTCTTAAAGCATTTGCTGGTGTTCTGCATTGAAATTCTATTATGTGTGGACTGAACTGTTGAAGAGTACAGTCTGATTGTTACAGGTGCATGCTGCATATGTAAGTGGAGAAAGATAATGATGAATACCCAATAAATGAGCATGATTTTACAAAAAAAAAAAAAAAAAAAA
>Ga0065711_1029972_pt1 | contig 34183 bp, 14 predicted proteins | sample Hoacrofraction12_FD_59098 | JGI IMG/M metagenome (GOLD analysis project Ga0065711, IMG submission 59098) | Hoatzin crop microbial communities from Cojedes, Venezuela - Epithelial fraction 12 v2 (version 2) | ecosystem: Host-associated > Birds > Digestive system > Esophagus > Crop | place...
ACTGCTACTTAATCACAGAATCACAGAATGGTAGGGGTTGGAAGGGACCTCTGTGGGTCATCTAGTCCAACCCTCCTGCCGAAGCAGGGTCACCTACAGCAGGCTGCACAGGACCTTGTCCAGGCGGAGTTCCAGCTTTGTGCCAGCACCAGGGGTGAGTTACAGATACATGACACAGACATCTAGTGGCTGAATGCCATACTGCGAATCGAGGTGCCACTGGCGGATCCTGGCTCCGTGTGGGGGCCATACAGGAAGGATACTTCCAAAATATGAGGCCTGTCAATGCTCACAGCTCCAGAACAATGAAAAATTGGACCTGCTTCATAGGTGCAGTTGGTTGCACGCTGCAGAGTGGGAATCAATGCAGAAATCCTGTGTGGTACCCGTGAAGGTGGTTGATTGCCAGTGGGAGCAGATTTATGGCTTACATTGTTGGTCTTTGTTATAGAGAATTAGGCAGGTGAGTTCAGGGCTTAAGGTTGCTATAAGAAATGCAGTCCAGAATTGGAGGGAGACGATGAGTTTTTGGTATGGGATAGTAATTGGTTTACATGGTGCTGCAGGTGTGCCTTTCTTGTTCATCTTTCTGTAAACCACAGACATTTTTCTTCCTCTGATTTGATTTCGTTTTATATCTTATGTTCATAACAGATATTTTTAATGTACTTTTGGATGAAATTTTGCTTATCCCTGAAGTGCAGTTTTCCCATATTGGCTCAAGGGACACGTCAGACTGCTGTGAGGTGATCCAGACTTGACCGTGTTCAGGTTTGGATAGAGCAGCTTTCAGGCAGTTTCTGGCCTGAATCCTGGAACGTTTGCCTTGAGGCTCAGACTTGGTGTCTGTGATGCCCCTCTGGCAGCAGAGGCCTTGACATGGCTGTAAAATTGATACCATTTCATTGGTACGAACTCTCAGGCTGGTGACTGTTCCCTTGAACTACCTTATTCCACTGTAAAGATCTAATTTCTTTTCTTTGATTGTGTTTATCTGCATTTCCTCATGGCAATCTGCCTTCTTCAAGCTGTTTTTCCTTTTCTTTGCTGTGCAAAAAAGTCATCATCTGCTCTCCCCTGTGCTCGGTTTGGTGGGGATTTGCTAGAGGCCTCGCTAGTCACCTTGGCTGTGGAGACTGGCTTCGGCAGCCCTGGGGGACTGTGGAAGGGCAGCCTTGGGTAACGGGGCCCCAGCGTTGGCTGGGACGCGTGAGCTGTAGGTAGGGAGCATCTCCAGCCAGTCACAGCGGGGAACCCAACATGCTGCTCTGGTAGTTTTAAGTGTTTTCTGGGATTCCTGCCTGCCTCGTAGGGACGATGACAGTACATGAATGGCTTAACATACAGTAAATTCATTGTCGCTTTAGCGTAGGTGACAATTCTAATGCAAGGCTGCTGTTTTTTCCTTCCTAGTATTCAATAACTACCATGAAACTTGGAAACATTGTCTGACCTTGAAATAGGCAACTAGCAGTTCTTCTTACTCTTTCATACAGAGTTGAAAAGCTGGAACAGAGGATTATAAAATAGTCTTTATGAGCAAAATCTTGGAATGTGGCTATATTTGTTTCCAAAAATATAATTTTGTATGTTTTATGTTATTTTTTGGTCCTGATCATGTAAATTGCTGAACCCTTTCTCCTTTCATGTTGGACTGATGGAGCTCTTAATTTCAAATTACTAGGCTCAAGCCCTTGCATTTTAATCTGTTTCAACTGTTTAGTTTGGACTGAAACTTGTGTGATTTCTTGTAGCAAGAATTAAAGCTGCAAATGGTAATTCCAAAGACGAGACTGACAGAAGAGTCAAGTGTGTTCTTGGAATTTTTTTGTTATTGACCTGCAGATGCAGTCTGGTGTTCATAAAATATTAGATGTTGGTATTAGGACAGAGCAAGAAGTTTATTTATGTCCTTTCCTGTTTTTTGATTAAGTAGATAAGGTAGTGAACAGTTACTGAAGCAAATGGTACAAGGCTGTAGTGTGATCGCAGTGATGAAAAATACACTTTGGTGTAGGAATAATGGTGTCATAGCAGAGACATGCAAGGTAACCTTTCCACTAGTGGAGCCTCTTTCTAAGGAAGTATTGAGACAAGTACTGAGAATTCACATTTTTGGTAAAGGAGATTTAGATTAAATGTTTAAAGGGTGGCAGCAGTGAAGCTGTGGTGTAAACTGTTTAGGGGTACTATTTATGTCTGTCACTGGAATTTTTTAAAAATAGACGAACTTCTGTCAGGATTGGCTCAGGGAGATTTGATCCTGCCTTGGGACCAGAGTTTGAGGTGGAGGACATTTCAAGATCCTTTCTGCCCCACTTCATGTATTTCCCTTTGCTGGGAAGGAAGGCGTTGCTGCCTAGTTTTGCTGCTGCTTCTCTTTGTGCCCAGAGTCAGAGGGGATGAATTTTTTTGCTCTTGATTGAGCAATTGTTTATATATTGAAAAGGAAAAAAAAGAGGCAGTCACAAAACTGGTCATCTCAGTGTGGGAAGGAGATGCTCTCCTAAAATAGTGAGAGTTGTTATTCTTTGGAGATCGCGGGTTATTCTGCAACAGCTGCCTAGTAATCTTGTTTACTTAAGGTAAATGCAACTCTTCTTCAGATGCTGCAATTGCTCTGTCTGTTTTAATGAGTTTTGCAATTCGTCAGATCCACACACAGAAAAACACACCAAAACTTAGATATCTGTAAAATACACAGTATTTTCAACTGACTTTTATTGTTGCTGTATTTCAGTAAAAAAAAAAGTAGTTAAATAGTAACAATAAATATGGGATCTTTTTCTCTTTCGAAGCTTGAGATCCCAACTGTGAAAACATAGTCATAGAATGGTTTGGCTTGGAGGCAATCTTTGAAGATCATGTAGACCAACCCCTCTGTTGTGGGGAGGGACATCTTTCACTGCATCAGATTGCTCAAAGCCCCATCCAACCTGACCTTGAGCACTTCCAGGGATGGGGTATCCATAACTTCTCCGGGCAACCTATTCCAATGCCTCACCACCCTCATAGTACAGAATTTCTTCCTTATAGCTAACCTATATCTGCCCTCTTGTAGTTTAAAACCATTACCTCTTGTCCTGTTGCAACAGGCCCTGCTAAATGTCTCTCTCCATCTTTCTTACAAGCCCCCTTTATATATTGAAAGGCCTCAATAAGGTCTCCTGTGAACCTTCATTTCAGTGGGAATCCACAGAATGAGTCTCTGTCTCCAGCAGTAAAAGCGATTCAGGGGTATGGCGTGCTTTGACACTTGTATTCTGTGTTAGGAATATCTACTTAGCAAGGCAAAGGGGAGAAAAATGGAAGGATGGTAAAATTGCAGTAATCTCAGAAGATAAGCATGCATGGGACTCTGATTTCACTGCTGGAGTGCAAAAAGCAGTAAGACTGTAGAAGTCCAGTCTGCTCATGGAACAGAAAATCCGGTTGTACTTGAATCTGAGATGAAGGCCCTGGCAATTAAAGGCTGTAGTTCCTCATTTAGTTTTGAAATAAAGGCCAGATTGGTGGTGGTGTTTGGTAGCTTGGGTCCGGGGCTGTGCCTGCCTGCTGCTAGGCTCCATCGAAGGAGGCTGTTAACTCCGTGCTGGGATTTTCTGGTGTCTGTCAGGGCTGAAATGTGTTCATTAAAGGAGATGGTTCTGGTGCGAGACGTCCACATGCAGGGTTGTCACAGTCTGGTTATTCTGCAAAGAGTAGTTCTGTTATTGACTTTTTGCTGAAGATTGGCATGTATTTTCTATAGAAAATCTGGACACCCAGCCCTAAAAATAGTTGAAGACAACTGGCTTCTGAGTAGTTTGCAGCCAGTCTGTGGCCTTAGAGAAAACAAATCTGTTCATGAGCTTCTGGTGAGCCAATCCAATATGTGACTCTGTCCAGCCTTTTGCATGTTTTCTTAGCCTGAAGCTTCAAAGTGCACCCAAAGTGCAACCTCTCTCATGAATTTGGGTGGGATTTAGGAGGTCACTATGGCACGGTACCCTTGTGCTGGCTATGGCTGCTCCAGGTAAATCGCACAGTGGGATTTAGGACATGCGACCTGTAGTAGCCTGTGGCTTGGCCTGAGCTATCAAGCAGTTGAAGCTCTGATAGGCTGGGCTGTGTTCATGAAAGTTGTGATGTGTCTGTGTAATCAAGGAGAAAAATCAACAGGACTCGGCGTGTGTAGCCAAGTGGAATGGATTGATGGTTGTATAACTCACTGTCCTGTTACAGGTCTGCATACCAGGGAAAGGTGATAAGTAGCAGTATGTACAGTGAGACAGAGGTGTACACCATCTGCAATGTCTGCATCTGCTAGCTTTTGGAGGAAGTGGGACTCCAGCTGAGTGGGAATCGCTGCAATGGCAGAGCTTCCAGTGAGTTGAGGCAAGGTGTCTATGCTTTGCTGCTTCTCAGAAATTGCTCTGTCTTTGGCTTCAGCTGCATTTTTATGTGATATTGGACAAATCGTTTAACCTCTCTGGGTATCGTTGCTTAAAATGCAAACGTCAATATTCTTGCCAACCTTTGTGAGCCATCGCTGGATTAATGGATAAAAAATGCTGTAGAAAGTGTAAGCATCATTTACAATGTGTTTTATCTTGTTTATTTGCAAAGCAGCTGGGCTACCTTGAAGTGTCACGGAGAGGGGACCCTACATGTTTGGCTGAGTCAAGATAGCCCCAAAACTGAGATTACCTATAAATTCTTGAGATTGGTTTAGAAACATATTTTAAATAGGGTTTGTTCAGTGTTTGAAGTTTGATGTAGTGCCAAACTTCACTATCTCTAATGGAGCTCAGAATCCATGCTTTCAAAAAGTGTTCAGGAAGATGACAGCATAGACACTGACAACCATAGCTGTCATGAGCAAACCTGGGTAGGCAGAGGAAGAGAAAATACATTGTTGCACTTCCAAATAACCATCTTCTGCTTTATTTGTTGAATTCTTTGCATCTTTGTCTTTAGCCTCCTATTTTAAGCAAACTTTTCCTATGCATTTTCATTATAGTGACTATATTTAGAATTAAGTATAGTATGTAACTACTTTTTAGCTGCCTTTACTGAGAAAAAGAGCCTTAGTATGAAAAGTAGCAAATTGTCACAAAGAAAGACAAAAGGGAAGGTAATTCAGGAGCAGCACACACATGGACAGGTACACTAGCATTTCCCTGTGATAAGGTGTTTCTTCCCCCTACCTCCTACATCCAAATTTAATAAAATGTTTAGATTTAGATCTTAAGAAGTGTGGAGGGGGGGGAGAAGTCATACTGAATTCTGTTCAAGATGACATCTTTCTTTATTTACACATGTGCTTAGAATTAGCAGTCCACACTGAACCCTGTCCATCGGAGTTGCTTGCTTCTGAGGGTGCCCTGTGTCCTGTTTTTCTGGCATGCAACTCTGTCCTTTTGCTTTGCTGTTGTGGAATCGTGGCCTGGTCCTCCCGCTTACAGCTGCACTGCTTCCGTCCCTGAGCTGATGTTCAGCCCTTGGATAGTTCTTGGAAGCGGTAAGTTTTGATGCCAGCTTGTTTCATGTCTACAGAGTTTGTACTGAAATGGTTGTTTGCTGAGCTGTTCAGACACATCCTCCCATATCAGACAGTCGCTGTTTCAGAGTGACTTGAAAATCTTGCACCAGTGTTCTGGGGCACCATTACACTGGAAAAATGCATAGCCGCGATTCTTAGCCGTTCTTGGCCAAATTGGCAGCTCTGCGTGGGACCAGGGCACTGCAGTGTTGAGCACGTTGCAAACACATAGCACAGACCTGCCTCCAAGTTTTTTAATTCTCTGCTAGATGCTGATAGCTGTGAAGTGAGAAGCACAACACTACAGCGTCTTGTAGGAGTAGGATACAATAAGAACCGAACAAATGTCTCGGAGTCTCAGTCCATCTCCTTGTCTGCATGACCCTTTGCTATTTGTTGTTCTTCAAGCCTTTTGGATGCACTTGTAGAACCATATTTTCTCACTGCTGGAAAAACTTTGTGTGGCAAGTGTGGTGTGACTCAAGCTGTGACTGGCAACGACTCCTGCGATTGTCCCTCAAAAGCTGGTTGAGGTTTGTGTAGGACTCAGGAGAACAACAGGGAAGGGCTGGGGCAGGAAAGAATCAGTAGCCGGCAGTGTTGTCTTAGGCCAAGCCCTGTCATTGCAAAACACTTGCACTAAGCTGAGGAAGATGTTGCGGTGTTCATTTTGATTCCTTAAGCCACAACGGCTGCCTGCTTTTGTTAGAAGGCTTCCGTGTTACCCCGTAATCCCTTCAGACACTTGAATTTGTCTGCTTTTCTGCCTAGATGGTGGGGGGTGGTGGGAGGCTTCTTGTTTCAGAGGCGGTTGTGATCTTTGAATGCAACTTTTTACCATAATGTGACAAAAAGGAGGCACAAAGCCAGAAGGGGCATGCTGTGCTGTTTATTGCTTGATTTATTTGTGGCCATGTCTGTCACACAGATGCCAACATGTTTTATCTTCATTTACAATAGCCCAAACTGTTTCACCTGGGCTGATATACAGTCCTAGGCCAGACAGGGAGGTTCCATAGGGAGATTTTTCTTAGCATGTAGCTTGTTGCTGTGATTTTTGATTTTTTTTTTAAACTCCTCCTTCTCTCTCCGACCTTAAGTTCACTTGTGAAGCTGTACATGTTTTCAGTGCACGGTTTGGATAATTAAAAATAGTTGCTTGCGGCACTTGGCTTCTGTGCGGTCTTTTATCAATATTGCCTCTGAGAATACCTTGTGTTTGGGTGAATGGTTTTAAATAAAGTGGTGAGAACTGCATGGAAGACAAATCAAACACGCCTCTTTCACAGCAATCTTTTTTACTTTCGAATGCCTAGAAATGATTTTTAAACTGAAAGCAGAACATACCAATATTTGAAATGTAATGTATCCTTGTTAATCTTATTTTCTAATTTTTTTATTTTTTTTTCTTACTGGTGGAAAAGTTGTGCTCACAGAAATTAGTCATCAGTGGGCCATTCTAGGATTGGTACAGGACATGCAGGACCTGTCACAGCGAGTCTGCCACAGGGGCCCATCCTCATTACTCTGTGCAGTGAAGAACCCAGCATGGTGGGCTTAAAGGGATGGTGCCAGAAGCCAGTTAGAAAACCATCAGTGAAAGTTGCTACCTAATCTCCTTCAGTGATTATCTTAGACACTGAAACTGAAGACATTATATCCCATTAAAACTAGAATTCCCATTAAAATCCCTATGACTGTGCTTATGGTCAAAATAATAATCTAATTTCTTTTCTCCCTGTCCGCAGAAACCCCTTCCTTCCTCTCACCCAAAATCTTGGGGATATGCGGTCATGATTTCTACTGGAAATCCATATGATGTTTAAAATCTTTCACTGGTTTATTTGTGGCTCTCCAGCTTCATAGTCTGCTGTGATCCATCCGTTGTAAGAGCCTGCAGAGTTCCTAATTTCCTTTTTTTTCCGTGCCATTTACTTTCCTGTGCTTTCTCTTCTTCATCTCCTCTCTACATTAAACAGTTCAGGCTCGCTGGAGGAAATGGGAAGATATATGAATTGCTGTTGTCTGTGGTGTACTTGGCCTGTGAACTGAAATTTTCAAAGCCTTTGTTCTGGCGTGTTTCATGGGCAATGCATTCTCTTAAATAAAGGTGTGGAGAAGTAAAGGAAAAAGATTTCACCTCTTCACACACAATTTTTGAAACATATTGATTTTTGTATGTTGTTTCTCAGAAAAATCTCGTGGTCTTGGTATCCTATTTCTTTAAAAAAAAAATAAAGCCAAGTGAGGCTCTTCTGAGTATGCAGAACATTGCATGAATTTGGTTTTTTTTTGTATTTTTGTTAAAAAAAACCCAAAACAACCAGGAGTAGCCTCCTAACAGAAGTGGAATAAACCTATACCCCAGTAGTGTTGCATTGTAATTACGACTTGCAAATCTGCATGTGTAACCTTGTCCAGTGCAAAGCTTACTGACTTTCTGGGAAGCTTCTGTCCTGAAGAGCTTGAAATGAAACATGGTGGGTTTTCTTTAAGCATGTGCACATGCTCAAAAGTAAAGAACAGTGCTAGGTGCTTGTGTGCCTTTGTATGGCGGGTAATTTAATAATGTGTTACTGCAATACTGATTTTTCATCACTGACAGACTTGGTGATGTCTGAGCTATTGATATTTTGAGACCTAGACTTATAGATGAGTAACATGATAGGTTTGATACTGTCCTAAGTCATTGTGATAATGCTTGAATTTTACCTCCGGAGAATTTCTGATGCTGACTTGGGCTTACACTTTTGGGGAGAAAAGTAATGTACATGGACTGAAGAGTGTAGAGTACCTGTGAAAGCATTGCTGGGAAAGCATGAAAGAGGAAAAAAAAATAATGAAGCCGTAGTGTCTTGGTGACATTTTTGCTCCATTTTTCTGCTCTGTCCTCTGTTTTGCAGTCATACTGCGGAGAAGTGAGATGAGAATTTGGTTATGGGTGAGCAGCTGCAGAAATAAATTCTCAGGGAGGGCAAAGTCTGCATGTGTGTGTACAAATACATGGGAGTATGTGGACCAGGCTGCCTCTGAAAGTTTGCTTCATAGAGAAAAGCTCATTGAATTATATATGTACTCACTGATGGTAGGGCTTCCTTTTAGAAGTATCAGCTTCCCGTTCCTGCTTACATTCAAGAGCAGACAGCAGAGTTTCAGGATGCCTCTGTGCTGACTCTTGTGTTAATGAGCAGATAGCTGTCAGTCTGGTCTGTATATGGTTTTCAGTGTCAGTCTTTCTGGCTTCACTATTTATCTTGAATTTAAATGGGAATTCAGTATATAATCAACACCTAAAACCTGCTAAGCGCTGACACAGCAGTAATGCCCAGCTCTTCTCCTGATCTGACCGGCAGCATATAGGAAGCTAAATGAATATTAATGTATTCCTGTTGACTAGCAGCTTGGTTTTCTTGTTTCTTTCATCTTCTGCAATGAAGTATGAGCTTTCTGGCTGGGTCATTAATAAAACAGCTAGTGGGTGATTGATTTCACCCAAAGTACGAGCTGGCCATTATGTCACTAATGTCAGCAGTGAATGGCTTTTCTGCTGTTGTCATGGTCTCCCCCTTAGCAATCACAAGGATTCAGGAGAACGCAAAGGAATAGTGTCATGGGGAACTTGCTTACCACATGTCTTGCTCCTGTTCTCATTGTGCAGTGTTCAGCTGAATGTGAATCCTCTTTTCCTGGGAGACACCAAGACCTCCTAGGCCTCTCGGTAAGAATGCAGGGACCTTCTCACATCCCTGTGGTGCAGGGCAGATTAGACTGCTGTAGCCAGTAGAAAAGAATATATATTTTTTTTCCAGACTGCTGAAGATAGATGGTGTCTGTCCTTCCTGGTCTGGAGGCTGTCTTGCCAACCATCTCTGCGTGTCTGATGTTCTCATGGCTCCAAGTCTTGTGTTTGGGCTGCCATGGAAAAAAGAGGCCATTACTTGTCAGTCTTAGGAAAATATATTATCTAGAGTACCAAAGTTGCTCTATAGTTTCATTTAAGTGCAAACCAAACAATTTTGATCCAGTGAGCAGAAGAACTTGATCACCCTACTCTGAATTAATGTAAGATCTGTTAAGGAGAGGGATCTTCCTCTAGAGAGTGTCAGAAGTGGGCTGAAGTTAATCGTTCTGGATTTGGACAGCTCAGTTAGCAGACCTTAGTTACCAGAAGAATTTTGGTTCAAAGCTAAATAGTTCAGCAGTGAACTACGATCTGGCAAAAAGTGTCCTGGCACATCTAGACACATAAACTTCTGAAACAGATCTGGAGACTGTAACGTATGTTATGCTTAGGCCAGCAGATTTTATTAGAAAAATGAATGGGCTCCCTTCCCCTGCTAATTTTGGTGTATAACAGTCTTTACCACTTGTTTGCAGCCATTAAAAAAATCTGGAGCAAGTCCTGGTGCTAGAACATTCATCCCCTCTCCTGTGGTTTTAGTGCATGTGCTGGTTACTGCGGAACTAGCCAAAACAGTTGTGCAAATTCGTGCTCATGGATACACTCTTGCATGCAGGTGATTACAGGTCGAAAGAGGCAAGTATATACTCTCAAAGCCTTCAGTACAATGGGCATTTCCACGTATGCATATGAATTTTTCTGTTTTCTCCTTGGTCTTTCTCCTCTCCTGATTATTTTTTTTTCTCCCCAGGCACATTTTTGGCATTTGCTGTCAAAAAATTTTCCCCTTCATTAAGTCACCAACTTTAAAAGACACTGAAAAGCTCCTATAACCATTTCAGCTGGTATAAGCAATTACAGAGATTTCCAGACAGCAAAATGACAACCTCAGTGAAGCTTGGACAATTGCTACATAGATGTTAATCAAGAGGGACACAGGCAGATTCCTGAATTATTAAAAATGCAATAATGTTTCTGAAGCCTTGATATGCCCTGATGAACTATGCTTAGGGAACAGATTTTGCGCGTCCTAAGTTCTCTTATCTGGTACAGCAGAGTAAGAACTGAGCAGCCTCCTCTCGTTGCCTTTCATCAGCTGGAACATCTTTTCAGCTTTGAATTTCTGAGGCTGTTTCGTTGCTTGTGCTGCCGTTCCCCCTCCCACCCTTCTGCTTCGTTTGCTTGACAAGAAGAAAAGGTAGAAAGTGAAGCACGCAGCTACATTTCCATAAGCTTAGACAAACTATTTCTTTTTCTTTCTACCCCAGACAGGGTGCTTATAATTAGTGATCCCTGCTGTGGTTGAAGCGGAGTTTTTAGAAGAAAGCTTTGGTGGTTGCTTACCAGCAAGAGTGTGAAATAAAACGAATGCAGTTTATCATTGATTTGGGGAATAATTGTTAACCTCATAAGCTGGGCAAATAATTTTCTTCAGCCATGTTTGTTAGAAATACTGGAGCAGAGACTTAGTGGTACACTTTCCCCTGTCATGCTGAGATCAGGCAGTGCTGGCAGCATTTGGTGTCTTGAAGCTGAACGCAGAATTAAAAGCTTCTTAAAAAAGCAGGCTATTAAAGTGGCACTAAGAAAACTCGTTACACTGCTCAGTGGTTGGGTGGCATAATCTGAGCTTCTGCTTTTAATTATAAGTGGACCCACGTTGCAGAATGCAGGCCTGGGTTGAGAGGGTGTTTTGTGTGTGTATTTTAAGTCCTCCTGAAACTGGCAGTATGGAGCTCTTGGGTTTTGGCCAATGAGCAGTTCTAGTTTTGAAACAAAGAAAGAGAGGTGGTGAAATAATGGAAATTAGACTTCCCTAGTAGGAAGTAGAGTGTAATGGTATTGCAGACTCATCCTGATAAGAATTTTAAATCAACTGTTTGGTGGTAAAATGTGAAATACGTGGTGATTAACCTTTTAGTCTAAGGGATCAAGAGAAGTTATTCCTGTCACTGTTCTTAATTCTTGCAGTGTCATTATCCTGTCTTGCAAGGAGCTAACGTGATCTAGCCTTCCCTCACCCTGCAAAGCTTATTCTCATATCCTTTTTTAGTAGAAAAGGAAAGAAAAAAGATACTGAAAAATATGTGCATAGACCCTGGCTATGAAAGTCATGTTGTGTTGGAGCAGCTAAAGGGACAAGTCCTTGTAAGCAATGCACAAAATTTCCCTTTGGTTTCATTTAGGCAGTTGGGTGTACAAAGCTTGTTGGTGTGCAAAGCTGAGCTCCAAATACAGCTCAGATGTAGTGCGAGTTCAGGACTTCTTTGCGCACTGCAACAACAACTAGTGTATTATAACGTAATCTATTTGTGCAAAAATTGGGCCCTCACGGCTATTTTTACTATGTGATAGATTTTTAGAGCTGTTGATTCCTATTTAATAGACGTAATATGAACACCAATTCCTTAAATCTGTCTTATTTCTTCTTTTTCGGTAACCAGAGACAAGTTTGGTTGTTTCCTGCTGTAAACATGAAATTACATTTTTAAGTTCTATTTAATTATTTTAGAAAACCAGTTCTTTCTGGAAACTTCTGCTGCTGTTGAACTGAATTGCTTGGTCGTTCTAGGAGGTGGAACAAGGATAATAAAGAATTTTACTTTCTTAAGTAGTAGAGATTCAAAATTTGGAAAGGTAACCAGTGCTATATCCAGTATTGCTTAGCTTTTATTGAAGTAAATGAAATTCTCTTTTAAAGTCAGTCCACTACACAACAGATTTACCACTTAACTGAGTTTTAATTGACCCTTTTGTTATTATAATGATGGGAATAATGCTCTGGTAAATGTATTTTCCAGTTGCTGATTTTAGTAATAAAAAACAGCCATAGATTCCAAAAGACAGAGAAACTCCGTTTAATGGAAATAGGATGCCCTCCCATTTTAAAGATAACAGGGTCTTCGTTTAACCTTAGATGGCACTCCCTGACTTGTTTTCTGTCTTTTCTTCATTATATTGGCTCCTTGCCTTGAAGAGGAGATGGCTTTTTAATACAGCCATTAAATTCCACCAACTCAGAATCTTTCAATCCAATTACTATGGTAGATTAGTTCTTGACTCTCTCCCTCTCCAACTGTAGCACTTGTGAATCAAGTGTTTGTTTTTCTTTGCAAGTTTTTTGATAGAATCAAAAGATTCAAAGGGTTGTCAAGCACTGGAACAGGCTGCCCAGGGAAGTGGTTGAGTCACCATCCCTGGAGGTATTTCAAAGACGCGTAGATGTGGCACAGGGACACGGTTTAGGGGTGGGCTTAGCAGTGCTAGGCTAATGGTTGGACTTGATCGTAAAAGCCCTTTCCCACATAAATGATTCTATGTTTTTCTTTTTTTCTTATGACTTAGTTCACGTTGTTAGTATGGCTCTCAGATGTGAAAGATAATGGTTTTACATAAAGCATCAGCAAGGCACTGGCTGCTGTGCTGTGTAAGGTAAAGCTGGTTGTAAAGTTGTGCTCAGAGACAAAGCAAAGGTTCGTGTCCTGGAGCTGTGAACATGGCTGGAAAGGGGATAGTCCTAGTTGGTGTTTAGTGCTGTCCAAAAGAGCAACCCCTGCACTTCCCCTGGGAAATAGCAGCATTGGTATAGTGCAAGATTTTGTTGCGTATTCACTAGTTTGAGGACAAAGCATAGAATGATAAACATAACAATTGGTAACTTTAGTTATAATCTAGTGAATATGCCATAAATTCTGAGGAAAATAGTCTTATTGTCTGGAAAGGGTAACAATCCTTTATTTTAGAAATGTCAGTTTTAAAATAATCTGGCTTGGCTTGATACAGCTCATCGATGAGCAAAAGATACTTAATCAAAATTATCATGGGATTTGTTTTTGAATTCTGACCTCTCATTGTATTCCCACTGAGTGCCTCCAGCACAGGGTCCAGAGGTTGGATTTGACTTACAGCACTTCTGTTCAGGCTCTGGGAAGGGAGGGTTTAGCCTTTACGTTACACTGATCCTCCAATGGCACCAGAGCCTGGCTGGCTCCTGGCATACCTTTAGGTGAGGGCTGCTCTGTGCCATCTAGAAAAATCGGTCTGCTGGCCAGAAATCACTGTAGTGGTATCTCATGTCTGTCCTTGCACTTCTGTGGTGTGCTTGGTCTTCTCCTTTCCTCCCCCAGCTGATCCCCTGCTCCTGGAGGGACTCCATTGCCATCATACACATCAGCCCCATAATTATTGAGATGTGCTTGGACATGACCAGTTTCGAGATGTAATGCTTGTTTTCAGTGACTCATTCTGGTTTAATCTGCAAAGTTTGGCAGAGAAAACTGTCACTATGAAAAACTGTTTACCTATCTACTTATTTCTTTTAGTGCAGAACATAGTTTGTGTTTAAGGGGGACAGATTTTTGCCTCCAAAGTACCTTGCTTTGTGCTAGCTCCCAAATGGGACCTTGATTTCTAAGCCAGTTTCTGCTGCAATTTATACTGACAAGTCTTGGAAGTAGTTGGGACTGGATGTGCTGTGAATACATTAAAGCATCCTGTATTTGTGCTGCATTCTCTGGTACAGGAATTGAGCGTCTGTTTTGACTGACAGGTGTCCCTCAGCTGTATTCGCTCTTATAGCATGGGAGTTTGTGGACAGAAGAGATACATGTGGGCAAGATCTCTTGTACATTCAAAAATGTCCAGAGGTCTTTGCTACTGGGAATAGAAAGAAATGAACGAAATATGCCAAAAGATACAGAATAAATTCCAGGTACGATGGCATTTTTTGCATAAGCAATGTATGAAACTTACAGCCTGCTGATGATAAATTGTAAGTTTTGAAAACCTCTTTTGTTATATAAGTTTAATGAGGGTTAAATACTAAATGAAAGGCAAGCAATTTGAATGCCGGCAAAACAGAGCTGGGGTGGTTACCTGGTAGTGCTACAAGCAGATAATGTAATTTAGACAAGGGTGTTGAGACACGTTATAGATACCCATTTTAAACTTCACCTCTCCACCTCTGAAGTTGTGTGATTCATCATTTACGGGCAGACGGTTCCCATCTGGCTACGCAGGTACCTCTTGCTGTGCTTCTGCAGGCGACCGGCTACAGCAGAAGCTACCAGAGAGGCCTTGGGCTCCCAGCAAGGGGCCGTTCTGCGTGCCCAGGGCAGCAGGTAACCACTCAGTGTCTCTCACACAGCGGCAGTGCTTACCAGCGCTGCGGACCTGCGAGAGACTTCACATTCTTCAAAGTGGAGCTTTGAAACCCTTCATGGATTCTACAGTGGGTTATACTATTAAAAAATGTAACGGGAATAAACACTCGTAATCCTTCAAACCAGTAATATGTACTGGAATCACTAAGCATTAAATAAGTATTAAAAATGTCTAGAAACATCTTTGGAAAAATTATATAAAGTTGATGCTTATGTTGTAAATGTACTGCAGTAGCTTCAGGAAAATAAAGTAAAGAATTCATTTAAAGAAGTTTAGAAAAAGATTGTATTTAACAAAATAAATCTTAAACTTTGAATATAACAAAATTCAAATTTGAGGGAAATCAACAATGTTATGCCAAGACCTTGTGTGTAATTTAATTTCCAGTCTCTACACACAGTTAATGGATGTAGTATAGCCAGAGTTGTAGCTACTTCCAGCGTTCACTATTTTTAAGCAGTATGCTGCTGCTTTGTGGATGAACTAAAGCACGCGTGCTGTTAGCTCGCTTCTTGTAAGCAACCTGCCCAAGCAGGCCTCCTTCAGCCTGCTTTGAGGCAGATCACAGCTTTGGACTGTCTTGTACTCCATAGCTGTGTCACAGCTGCAGATAAGTGTGATTTTTGTAGTCTTTTCGGTTTGGGGTTTTTTAATGCAGTAAGGCATGATTAGTTTTTATAGGGAGGCAAGCTTTATGTATACACTCAATTATCTAGCTCATGGGAAAACCAATCTCTTCCAAATTTTACAGTGGAATGTGTCATCTGGTGACCATCTTGCCTTGCAAGGAAAAAATACGCCAACCATCTCACCTTTACTTTAGATTTTTTATTGTATTTATGGTGTGGATTAAATTCCCATTCAACCTTAACTTCTGTTTTCCACTGTTTCACTAAAATGAAAAGGTTGTATCACATACTTCAACTACTGTTACCAAACTCTGCCCGTTCTCCTCTTATAAGGGAGAAGACTAAGCAGATACATACACACGTGCACATATATATACACATATATATACATATATATAATTACCTAATCAGTCTGTTTTCAGAGTGATGTTGAATGTGTGCTTTTCCTTGTTTTGCTTTCATTTATTTTGTGTTTTCTTCTGGATATTCATCTTTATTTTTCATTTTTCATTATTTTGATGTTTCGAAGAGAAAAGAGAACGGCAACAGCACACTGATCACTGAATTCTTTTTAAAAAGAACAACTCTGAAAAGAAAGATGAACAAATGAATATTTACTCATTAAGTGCTTTTTGCAGATTTTTTCCAGGTTTTTAAGACCAGGTTAGTTCTATCAATTTTTCCTGAAACAGGGAATTTTGATGTACCCATTTTTTCCAGGATTTTAAGACTAGGTTAGCTCCATCAGTTTTTCCTGAAACAGGGAATTTTGATGTACCCACTGTTTGTATTATACTACTTATTTAATCTTGTTGCTTGATGCTTAAAATATTAAGAGGGAGCTGGTACACTAAGGCTCTCAGCATTACTAACATGGAATTTTGAACAGCTGTTGACAGCAGAGAAAACATCGCAGAATTTTCCCAGTTTTAGTAAAGACCATGAAGGGAAGTGTATTTTAAAATAATGGGAGACAAAGGCAAATATATGTTGGAGAGAAATGTGCTCTTCAGATAAGATTTTGTTACCACTTTACGGTAAAGAGAAGACTGGAGGGTCTGCAAAATCTCTGAACAAGTGTCTCGCCAGGTTCTGTGTCACGCTCAGATTTCTTTACCTTAGGGCATAAGCTGTCAATGCATCATGCAGAGAGAACGTATTCTCTTTTGAAAACATCTAGGAAAGAAAAACTTCGGTGCATGCATCACTATGCCGTTGCCTTTATGCCTTTTTCTTGCTTCATTTCAAGCTGCCTTCAGCTCTGGTGGTGGTGAGGAGCTGAATCCCGTTTTGTTCCTCCTGTCTCCTGTGAGGCTCCACTTTCAGCACGCGGTGACAGGGTGACCCACATTCCCAGGGGCGTCTTGTGAATGCAATGCTGATGCACTGCTTTCGGAGTCCTTGGTTGGCAAGTCTTATCCCAGCTAGACGATGTTATTTTCTTTCCTCCTCCTCAGTTTCTGACAGGTGCATCTTCCAGTAGTGATATAATATAGTTAGCATGAAGTAGCAGCATGTGTGCCTGGATATTTGCATGAGTACAAATGGAAATAACAGTTGGATGAAGGGGCAGACAGGTGTGTTTAATAAAATACAGCAGTGGGAGAGGATGGAGAGAGAGAAAAAAACCCCACAGGCATAGGAGGCTCATGGTGAAGCCTGAGAGGCCATGAAGCCAGGTAGGCTGGAGGGGTTTGGAAAAGCCAAGAGAAAATAAGATCAGAGGAATGGCTGCTCCCTGGTTATGGGCAAAAGAGACAGGAGTGGGAACAGATGGCTCTAAATTGTATAGCCTCCTGTGCCTCTCTGCGATCAAACTGCCTTTGACTTCTTATTTGAAGGTGGAATGGAGACTTTTACAGTTGATACACAAAAAATCAGGTCCTTAAAAGGCAAACCCACAGTTTTGGTAAGTGCTGAGAAGGAGCTTGTGGGTGTGCACTTTTGTTGCAAGGGCAATGAACAGTCATGAGCCTTTTCTGATGGGTCATCGTGTTTAAAAAAACACCAGTCTGTTCATCTTAGATGGTCTTAGTTCATTGTGCTTAATATTTTTCCTTTCTTTTTGGGAACAATAAAAGCAAGGTAGGTTGAGGGATTGTTTTCAGCAGCTTGCTTTGGTTAGATGCTGTATCTAGGGTTCTTTTACCAGGAGTCCTTACGCCTGTAGGCTCAGCATGCTTGAAGTTGCTTTTTGTTGTAGGGTTGGTTTTTTTGTTTGTTTTTGTAAAACTACTTGACTGCTACAACATAGACATATAATGATGTTGCTCATTAACACAGCAGACTGAGTTTATGGTTTAACAGAGGAATGCCGCGTCAGTGGGGCACGGCAGGGATCCCCATTCAATCTGGAGATCTCAAAACAGCTTTTAGTTTTTCTTTTCTATGAAGTAAATTATCGGTGCTTTTAGGAAGCCCATCCAGAATCACGAGAGGGTGAAGGTGCCTCCCTGGCTGCAACTACCAGAGCTGGAAAAATAACTTGTATGAACTCTCCAGTGACTGAGTTCCTGGGAAGAGAGTCCTTTCTTGGACCCCCATGCACAGTGTATCCCTACGGTCTCTCTTTTCCGTGTGCTGATTATTTCTGTTAAGCAAAAGGACAGCCTTTAGCAACTAGATTGATTCCTGGCTGTCCATTAGGCAGAAAAACTTTTCCTTAAGTTTCCTAGAATGTAGTATATGAGGCATTGCCCTCTGTGGACACTGCAAAACATGCTTCTGTTCTAAAAAGCTTTTCATATGGGACACTACTATAAAAAAAATGAATAGCTTTTAGTGAGACTCTGGAATCCTACTAGATTTTATAACACTTCAAATATTTTGGGGTATTCAGAAGAATAGTTTTTCAGTTTCAGGCTGTCCCCCCCACTCTCAGACATATACCTACTTATTTTACTGTGTGAATTTAGAGGCTGTATAAGTCTTGGAAGCAGTGTTCTCTGCTTTAGGATCTCACTGCCTTTTATAAGTGAGTGCTTGAAAACATGCCAGTAACTACTGAATTTCGCTTCAAAAGAATTATTAAAAGGTGCCCGATTTTCTTTTCTTCCATTTTTTTAATCATACCTTCTCTGGCCAGATCTTCAACCCTACATTTTATATCCTGTGCTTGTCTGAAATATGTTGAATTCAGTTGAGTTATTTTTGGTGTGCATTGCCGAGACTGTAGTCATGCTAAGAGTTATTGTTTGCTGGGGAAAAACAAGCCATGGAGTTTCAAACCCTGCTGGTTTAAATGCACTTGGCTGAAGAGCGTGGAAGCCTTACTCCCGTAGAAGCAGCCGTGTGTTTGCAGCTGCACAGCAACGTGGATGTGCAAGTTATGAACTCTCAGGTTGTAAGAAATCCCATGTCCTCAGCCCGTGCTGGGAGAAATCGCATAACTCAACTGAAATGTTGCTTTAGGATGGGCAGAGTTTTATAGTCTGTGTTACAGACTGTATTTATGGTCTGTTTGCAGGATTGCTGGTCTCTGTTGGGTATCCTTTCCCTTGGCTGTCTTACTCTGTTGACCCTTCAGGGAGGGTAAACATGCATCTGTCATGATGATCAGAGCTGTGAGAAGTACTGAGGGAATTTCCTATCCTTGTTCACCAGCTCCTGCTTCTGGAGATGGCAGCAGCTTTCTGGGCATTCCAAGATGCAGCTGGGGGTTTGACTGTTTTGGCTGGGCCTCGTTGACTGGAATGGGATAATTATGGTTTTGGAGAGGAGCGTGAGAGGACCTAAAGTGTGGCTCGGTGAAAAGTTAAGAGGACACCTTGGTTTCAATTCACGGGGTCTGTCACATTGGATTGGTGACAGATGGAGTGAATGGAAGTTGGCTGTGTCTGGTTTCGACAACCAGAAAGAAATCTGAGGAGACAGACACAGCAAGGCAGGAGCTGGGGAGAGGGCAGAGGGTGTTTCACGTTGGAGGGGAGGGGGTGGGTAGAGCACTGTGGTGTCTGCAGTTTAATTATGTTCCAACTTCTTATGAAGTTACTTAAGAATTAGAAAAATTGCATTTGTGGTACTGTGTGTTTGGTACGTCTCTTGGCCAAATTTTGAAAAAAACCCTTGGGAATATCACGTTAGCTATTAAAGTCCGAAGGGAACCTGCTTGTTGTTACATTTCTGGAACTGAGTAATTGTTTGCCGTTGGATCGCACTCCAGCCTTAGGATTTACTGGAAGGAGTTTATTCCAGGAAAATCTAGACCAGTGAAGGCAGTAGCAGTGACAGTGTGAAACACCTGATGAGTTTGGATTGCCTGGGGTAGCGTGTCTCAAGCTGTGGCCTACAGAGCTGTCTGGTACTGAACTGTAAGAGCAGAGAAGGAGAAACTGTTGTGGCAGCTGGACAAAGAAGCTGCAGAACATTGCGAGTCTGCTGTGGGGAAACCACAGTAGCTCCTCTGACCTGGATGCCTAATGCTTTTCAAATGAATTTAAAGGATTCCTGTGGTTTGTGGGAAGGGTGCTAATGACCTTCCCTCTTCCTCTGTTTGTGGCAGGCATTTGAAATCTAACAGGAAGAAAGACTGAGACCGAGAAAGTCCAACTATAAAATTCTTTTCAGGCTTTGTTGAGATAAAAATTGTATTTTCCTTTAGTTAGGTTGTTTTATAAGACTAGCAGGATGTTTCTACAATGCTGGCCTATGTTACTGCCAAAGGAACAAAAACATATGCAAGAATGTCTGTGTGCTTGTGAACACTGCTTGCAATTACATGTTCGCCTATGCTGGGATTATGTGCTTTGATTATATGATGTGTCTTGGTCTGCCCCATAGAATTCCTGTGTTCACTGGTGAATGTGTTGGACGCAGAAGAGAGCAGAAGTAAGATTGTATGCTTGATGCTGCAGCTTCACTTTATTTTAAATATATTGTCTAGATAATGCAGTGTGTACTATTTATAGCAACACAAAAAGATTTCAAGATTATGCCTAGAGCAAGGAGAGCAGGAGAGTTATAAGAATTTGCAGATTGTAGTATAGAAAGGTAGCATATACAGTCGTGCCCATTACACTTAGGAGAAGCCACATTGCTGACACAGAGAGCTGAAAATGATTGGGACAAGCCAGGGGTGGACCCTGATGTCCCTTGAAATTGGCACTTGAAAGCAGTCGTATGCAAAAGGGAAAGGTTACTGCATCCTTGCCAGGGGTGACAAAATGGGCAAACCCTTCACTGCCACTGACAGATCTGGAAGATGCTGGTGGATTATGAGGAAGCCTGTGGTTAGAGGTGAGTAACAGGTACAGGTGTTTTATCTTCTAGTTAAGTTCAGATTTACATGAAGTAATAATTAACATCAGCTACCTCTGTCAATGATGAGGATCTGTCATGTAACTTCATTGGTCTAAGACAAAGCTGTAGATGGTTCGGTTTTGGAGAACAGCTTGCCTTTCACTAGTATTCTGTGGTTGGACAGGAGAAGTTCTGTTCTCTCTGGCATGAAAAGTGCATGAAGAAAGTGGAAGGATATGAAGATGTGAATAGGTATCTTTTTCTCCGTTCTCCTGTGCAGGCTTGAAGCAGGGTAAAAGTTACAGCTGGGTAGAAGAAAATGCTGTTGGCTTCCATATTACTGAGGCTTTGCTATATAGTGTTGAATGTTATAAAAATAAACTTGAGCAAATATATGCTCTTCTAACTGTCAAAAATTGCAAAAACATGCACTGGGTTTGATGAGCAGTTGTCTAGGCACTGTAAATATATTCCTAAGAAACTAGGTTTGACAGACAGGGGAGGACATGCAAGCTGCAGGATTTCAGCATTTTTGAAATCTCATTTTCATCTCTGGACTCTCAGTCTTCTTTTGGGTGCGCATGCACAAATACCCGTGAAGGCAGTGTTCCCAGTGCAAACTATTTTCCAGCATTGATGGTTTAGAAGTCCAAAATTGTGCGGTTCTCATTTCAAACAATACCAGATTTGCTGTAGCATAGGGGTACCCTGAGCAGCAACATGCCCGGAGTGAGACCTGTTGGCTGCTGGCTCTAGAAGAGGCAAGTCTGTGAGGTAACCTGGAGTTTGCCTAGCTAAGGGCAGTAGGTTGTGTTTTAAAAAAATCTGTTGCAGTAATTCCTCTGCAATAAGTATTTTGGGAGAGCTGTTTTGGTAAACTTCCAAGTGCAGATTACTTCTGATTATCTGATTTTCCTTCTTCACTAATTGCCTTAGGCTCCTGCTAACAGCTGCCCATCCCTTGCATATGGAAGGGCAGCTGGGGCCGGGGGGCCGGACAGGGCACAGATCTGGTCGGTATTGCAGCCAGCCCACCCGCCCAGCCGCTGTGCCCCGCAGCTTCCCCACCGCGTGGCTCCGCAGGACAACGGTGAGGGGACCCCACTGGGAAGCTCCGTGGGGCACAGGCGGTGCTTTGGTATCCAATTCAGAGGATTAATACCGCTTTCTGTTCCTTGGACACTGCAGCCAGTTGGCCGAGTGTTCAGATTCAGTTTGCCCACTTCTTGAGTGCACTTACTTGTGTAAATCTGCTCAAGCGTTTAAGTCTGAAAGAGCAAACAAACAGGGGAATGAACAGACGGCTCTGCTGGCTCTGGAGGGGTGGCTTGCTTCTTTTCCCTTGTTTCCGTGAGTGTGGCCCCGTGCAGTACATACAATGCCGTCTGTCAGCTGGCCTTTCCCAAATGAGGGCTTTGCTGAGAGGCGTGAAGTGCCGTCTGTGCACCCGGCATCTTTGCTCCTTTAGAAATGCTCGTTGGAAACTGGACACATACTCGCTCCTCTTCCTCTTCCTCAGCGCTCTTCCTCTTCCTCTCTGCGGCCGCTTTGTGCCCTGGTGCCGGGGGCAGGATGGGTGGCTGAGCCCCCAGGGCTCTGCCGGGAGCAGCTGCCCCGGTGCTGGTGCCTGTCTGGAAACACGCACACGGGGAAGCGTACACGTGGGAAGAGACTGTGCTCTACATGAAATGGCGTGTAGGGTTATACCGAGGGAGAACTGAGGTCTTTCGCCATGCGTATTCGAACACCATGGCTTGTCCCATGACTGACGGACCTCTACTTTATTAAGTGGCGTGGTGAGGACTGGCCTGCTTCACATGCTGGCCATACCACAGAGCTATTGATCAAGTCAGGCTCATGTCATCGAATAGTTTTTTTATCACAAAAGTGCCAGTGCTGTTTTATTGTAGGTTATGGCTTGGTTTAATACATGCATACACTTGCTACTGAAGAAATCTGACCATGTTTGAGATTCTTAAGATGATTTTTCCATTTTTTATTACTTCTGTTAAATTGCAATGGTTTTGTTAATCCTTTGCTGGTCACCCAGCGAATCTCGATTGTTTTGGATGCTTTGGTCTCCCAGGTTATGGCAGGGGTTCTTAGAAACACCCTTCTCTTGCAGAGATCCTGTGCTAGGTTTTATCATGCGCAGTATTGCACCTTCTGCACCTTGGCACAGTGCTTTCTGTGTATTACCCTGCATGCTTTGTCATTTGTATCTTCTTAACCTTCATACCTTTCAGTCTTGCACTGAATGCCTAGCTCCTGATTGAGTAAGTTAAAGCAAAATTTCTGACCAAATTTGGGTCGGTGTTTCAGGCTGGATTTCCCATGAGTAATTTAATTTTACATATTTTAAATTTCAATGCAACCACCTCAGACATGACATTTATTCTAGTCTCTAGTTTCTGTGGCAATGTCTGTACTGTTTTTAAAGACTGCCGGAGTCCATCCTTGAGTATCTGGTGTCATAGAGGTTACAGTACTGACTTAGAGCAGAATTGGTCCTGACAGTGTATTCTCAATTGAAGGAAAACTGTAATGACTGTAAATCTGTCACGGAAATTCTGTGTTCTTGTTGTCAAACAAAAGAATGTTGTCAGGCAAAAAGGAAAAATATCTGAGATCTGCCACATATTTTAATAGTAATTTGTGATTAACCCGTTTTACAAAGTCTAGTGCTATATAATGTATTTTCAGCATTTGGTGACAGAAATCTTCCAGGTAGAAGGTGGTTCTCGTTCTTTGGTGCCAGCCAGATGTGTTAGAGACCCCCAGACAGCTGTGTAAGAGGGGGAATTGGCAGGTTCTGGACACTTGTGTATCTCGGGTCCATTTTGTCTGTCTCTGTTGGTCCTGTAAGTATCTGGTTCGGTGCACCGTCCATTTCAACATGTGCTTCCCGAAGAAGGCTGGTTCACCTAAAGTCCAGTGCTTTGTTGGGAAGCCAGTTCTCCAGGCTTTTTGTGGTGAATTATGTTTCAAAAGTTGATAGATTAAGTGAAAAAGCAAAATCCATCGTGTTAGTTTTTTCAGTGGAAGACTTGTACAGAAGTGGCTCAAACTTCCCTGCTTGTGTTCCCATTTTCTATTGCAAACTCTTCTTGTCCCTGTTCGGGGAGCTACTTGCGTAGACGTTCATAGAAGCGTATTGCTTTCTGCAGGCTCCAGCAGGAGCTGCTGCTGCTGCTCAAATCCAGAAAGGCATTCTTTTGGTGATACTTATTCTTGCTCTAGGTGCAGAACGCTGGGCCAAAATAACTCCTGGCTTACCCACGTCAAAAGCAGAGGCTTATTTGCTACACTACTGCTGATTTTGGTGTTATTTCAGGGTCTTTGGCTTTGGTTTAAAATGTCAGCCCGAGTCAAAAACACAGATGTTCCCTATTGATTATATTTAAAGTTTCCTACAAGAGGAGTTTATTTATAAATAATATTTGCCATTCCTGCTCAAGTCCTGTGTGAACTCTTGCAAAGGTATCACACTACTGATTCTCTTTCACCAAGGTAAGATATTTTTTCTGGTTTTTTTTGAGTGCTGTCAGACTCAGCCCTCCATCCAGACAATGTGCCATGATGCTTTGTATTCATCCAGGTTTCTGTCCATTGCTATTAAACAGATGTTTAAAATGTCACAAAACTCACCAACTCGCCTTTTGCACAGTTCATTTATGATTTTTTATTTGCCTTCTGGTGATGACCTGCTGCAAGACTGGAGAGGAGGGGAAGCGGGTGAATTGCACAGGAGCTAAGGTCACCTCCCAGATGGAAGGTCACTAGCCCTACAAGAGCATTGAGAGAGTCTTGCTGGTGGGAGCTGCTGGGGAACCCTGCTAGCATGAAGGCTTGTGTGCAGTTCTCTCAGTGAAGGGGAAGACTGTCACTCGAGGCAGACCAAGCCCAAGGACAGAGGCTTGTCCCGTGGAGATTCGCCATGGGTAAGACATCCAGGCAGAGGCATATGTTGTGGGACACCAGGGAACCTTGTCACAGAAGCTTTATGGGACAGGATAGGAGGAGAAATAAGGTGGAAGATCTCAGGAGCTACCAACGTGGTGATGGTTCTATGCTACAAGAAGTATTCTTCTTAAACCTGTGTAGCTCTCCAGGGGATAACCAGAGTGCAGGGTCCTGGGACAGAGAGATTGGTGGTTCATTCCAGTCTGACCCTTTATCTCTTCTTGGTTGTCAGTGCTGTGTGAAGTCCAGTGACTAATTGCAGTCGCAATGCCTCCTGTTCCAGATCAGGGAATTTCCTTGTGCTAATATACTGCTTGGCTTATGAGTCATGTTCTCTCTTTCTCTGTTTCGGAGCAGAGTTTTACATCCTCATTAAATGGGTTGCCACAGTTGCCAACAACTTGCAATAAACTGAAGCTGGCTTTATTTGGCTAAATTCTGCCGTTGATCTTGGATCTTGACTTGCAGTATCCTAGTCCCAGACTAGGCACTGGCTTCAGCGTGCTGCAAAAGTGGCCTAGATTGCCTGTCCTACTCATCTTTGAGATACGTGGAACTACATCATTGCTTAACTGGCCCTGAACTGTGTCTTTGGGAGATCTGCCAGTGCACTCTGTACTCCTCCTTTGACATTTGAGCAGATCTCTTCATCATGTGTGTGGATCTTGGATCTCAGTTGTGTTGAAAGGTCCATGTCCTTCTGAGTTGGGACACTTTGGACAAAAGTAAAAAGGTGGCAGCATTAAGGCAGCTCAATTCGTCTGCGTTTCACCCTGCCTCAAAACCAGGCTGCTTTCCATCAGAGGAAGACTGGTTTGTTACCCTAGTGCAACTCTCTGCATCTCTGCCCACCTCCGCTGTATTTTTTTTCTGGGCTGCTCTGAAACAGTAATCAAATGTGTGATCCTCCAGTAGCATGCCAGCATTCCTGGATCCTTTTTAGTTTTGGTCAGGGTGGGGGAGGGGAGTGAGATTCAGAGCCGATTCCTGGGAGCCCTTAGTAAAAAAAATATTGTGCCTTGTAAAAACAAGTGATATTACTTATTGCAATTGAGGAGTCAATTAACTGGCTAATTAGAGCAATTTCTCATTACATAATTGAATTCTGGTTCATCACCATTTCTACTGTGCAAGACTGCCCCAGAGAGCAGAGCTGTTTCTGAGTGCTCTGGATCACAAACAGAAGAACCGATTGTGCTCTTGGCGTTCGTGTGCGACGCAGAGCCACTCATGAGTCTGGGAAAGGGAGAGATGGCCGGGTGGGACTCGAATGCTTGTGGCAATAAACAATGGGATGTCCTCCAGATGGTTAAGAAAAAGGCACTTTTCTCAGACGTGTTTCTAGAAAGGGGATGATGAATACTGGAGACCCAGGTTTTTAGCATGGAATCATGAGGTTTAGGATGCCCAGGGTTGTAGGACTCAAGGTTACCCTCCAGAATATGTAGAATGTCTCCAGCTCAAAGCATTGTACTGGGTTTGGATGTGACAGTGCTCATCAAATATACTCTTAAATTGGCTGAGAGGAGAGAGAGCTTTTAAATTCTGGCAGCTTCCTCCTATACATAAAGATAGACTGAAGATGGAGTCATTTTTTAATGAAGGATGCATTGGAAGAGTGTTGATGTACTGAAATGTTGTAAGGTAATGGAAGTTATATGGAAAAAAATTAATTATAAGAATTTGAAATACTTTACAATCAGCAATATGGGAATTTAGTGGGAGTAGGTAAAACTGGTGTCAAGCCATGCCATCTGATGGAGGAGGGAAGGGAGGGCCGGGTTAATGACATTTGTTGCTGGTGAGCCATGATTTGACAATGAGGAATTGTGGCAGAGATATTTTTGAAGTTAGAATATGAGTACTTCAAAGCCCAGAAGAAATTGCATTTGGCAGCTGATGTGGACTTTGAAGGCTGAATGAGACACAATTAAAAGAGCTGCATTTAACGTGCTCAGCTTCCCTCACTAGTATGATACCCAGTGACTCTGAATGCCCTGAGCATGATGTACCTTGGAAACAGGACTCGGGTGGAGCAGAAACCATCTTACTGAAGGAGGAAACTAGTTAAAATTAGTCAGTGTTATGGATTTAGTTAGAATTCAGGTATTTTAACTGATGCCATATTAGTGAACAGAAGTGCTTGAGAGAAAATTGTTGTGATTTTTGTTGTTATTTGGGCTTTTTGTTCGTTTTAAATGTTCTTTTCAAACTGCAGACCTGGGCTCCTTCCTGTGTGTGCGACACCGATGGGTGCCTTGTTCCCTCAGCCCCAGTTCCTCATTTAGCAACTGCATGCATTGCCTCTGCGTCACAGGAGCACTTTGGGGCACAGTCACGAGTGTCGGTGAATCCCTTGTGCCTGGTTGGTAATGACCTCGAACAGAAGTAACTAGGCTTCTAAAACTCAGTAGGAAATTGTTTCGTGCTTAAAACAGAAAAGATACTATACTTTGAGAACTGCAAAGTTTACTGGATAGGGAAGAGTGAGAGCAGAATTTTGAAAAAAAAAGAAACAAATAAAATTAGGGCCTATTGGTAATATTCAGCATCTCCAGAGTATGATCAAGAGGAAGGAGGAGGTAGTGATGGCTTTGCACCGTGGAGTATTTGTTTCCTGTGCTTGGATTTTCAGTCAAAGTACAGAATGGAGGAAAGGAAAGCAATGGAGGCAGATTGCGGTATGAAAGCTGGCAGAAGGAAGACAAAGGTTAAGAGGAATAGAAAATGCCTGCGTTTAACATATGTTGCGAGGAGGGAAGGAGTGGGTGCGGTGCTGTGAAAGACTACTGTGTAAGTGGGAACGAGCATTAGATTGGTAATGACTGAATTATATTTGATTAATATATTGCTAATAAGAACAGAAGTGGGGAAATAAAATCTATGAGAACAGCATACTTTAAAAATACTCAGCCAGAAGCTGAAGTGTAGAAAGCCCTTGGATGTGCTGTAGGGAGCTGCATAGCACTGGGTGGAAATAGATCACCTGTAGAAACAAATCTTCTGTGGGCTCAGTTTGGTTGAGCGGGGTGGGGTTTGGTTTTGTTTCATGGGTTGGGGATTTTTCTGATCGCTTGTTTTTGCTGTAGCTGGAGTATGGCAGAAGGAGAAAATCTGGGCAACTTTTTATTTTTTTTTTAAATACATAGTATTTCACTTCCAGCTGCCACAGCTTGGTATCATGACTCCGGTGGAGCTCAGTTCCCACCCTGGACCAGCAGCATCAGCCTCCTTATGTTCCTGATATCACAGGTGAAATGGGCATTCCTGGTTTTGCAGTCTGAGAGATGCTGGTTTTTACAAGTGGCAGTCTTTTCCTCTCTTGATCAAGTTATTAGTGTCATTGTCATGAAGCACGCCACATCTCTCAGCCCTTAGGGAAGAGGAGCCCAGTTTGGAACAGAAACCTGTGCATCCTGGCAGCACACGTTGAAGCACTGTGGAGTTAAAATGTGCTTGAGTTCGTTGTTCCTTAGGAAGCACTCTAGTTCCCAGGCTGGCACTTCTGTCATAATCCAATTATGGAATCATAAATAAACAATTGACATAGGCCAGGGAACTTGAAAGCAATCAGTAGAGCACAGGTTCTAGCTTGAAAATAAACCATGTTGATATAGTCTAAAGGATTCTTTTTTTTTTTTTTTCTTCTGTCTTAGATCAAAGCTTCTTCCCTGAACTGCAATCTGGCAACTCTCCCTAACCCCTTTCCTTCCCCTGCATCCCCTGTTGATCTCTCTTGGTACAAGCATCGTTATGCATGGGACTGGTTTCTTTGCAAGGGGTGCTCCATCTCCTAAATTAATTGGATCCCGATACACACTTGCACGCGAAGTAGTTCTTAGAGAATGATTCTTGGCCAGCATGTATTTTTTTTTTTTTATTGAATTGACTGGCTTCCTAGGTAATGAGCATCACATTTACATCGGTTGTAACAGTTACATCCATGTTGTGTGTTCTTTTAGCTGTCTGCGTTGCAGCTTTGTACCCACATACTGGGGTTTTGTCCCCAGCAAGACCAGGACACAGTGAGGTAGTGGCTGAGATGGTGTTGCTTGTGCAGCTGGAGAGGGTTGCTAAGGCCTTTCCCCCACACCATGTATTAGACTTAGAAGCAGCTGGTTGATGAGTCTCACCTTCACTGAGCCCAAGGCTCTCTTTAAGATATCCCATCCTCTGTTATCAGACTGAGAGCATCACTGGACCATCTGAATGTCCTGTGAATCAGTGGCAAGCCTTGTGATGATAAACTTGCTCTGGGTTCAATACCCTGTTTTTGTGCCACGCTTTTTCTGTGTGTGTTGTCGGAGTCGGTAGCGAGCTGACCGTGGGAAGGTGTGGAGGGGAGCCGGTGCCTGCCGTGCTGCCTGTGCCTGCGCTCTGCGGCCTTTGCAGGGAACACACGTTGTATAAAAATGTCCAGTCTAAAATATGGTGAGTCTGAATTCAGAGTTCCGACTTAATTTGTGAAGTGTGAACCCGATCAGTGTATATATCGCTAAGAGCTTTCCCCGCTCATCCCCGGCAGTGGCACGGCACTGGCTCCAAGGGAAAGGGGCCTTTTGCTTCTGCGTCGCGGTGCTGAACCCGGCACTGCTGCTGGGATGGCGGAGGGGAGAGGGGAAAGCAGCAGGCACAAGCAGGGTCCTGCCATGAGCGTTTAAATGCTGACATGTCAGGAGCTGGGAAATTGTGTGACAGACAGTTTTCCTGTGACCTGGATCCTGAGAGCTTAAGGAGGTCTGAAACTTTTTTAACGTGTGGATGTATTAATAACAAGCCTGTTGTGTGTGTATGTGGGAGGGTGGCAGGTTTTTGCATGAGAACATCTGAATTTCCGAGAAATCCGATGTGATGCCCAGGTGTTGATGCACAAGACCACATATTACTGTGCTGCCTCCTGTCCAGAGGAGGAATCTGCCTGAATTTTCTAAGAACCCAAACAAAACCCGCCTCCTATCTCTAAATACACAGGGAAGGAGAAGGCACTGATGTTGTTAGCTTCCCAACAGCTGCATTTACAATGAACCCTATCAGCGAGGCCAGATAAGGTCTCCAGTTTTGGATTAACAAAAACCCTAATCTATGAGGAGCTGATCTTTTCGGATGTACCAAGAGCTCCCTGGCCTGCCACAAGAGACCTGTGTCAAAATAATACAGAGCCTGTGCCTGGGTTTTTGGCCCAAAATTGCTTGATAAATATTTTAGTGGTTTACCCGTCTTGTTGCCAGAAATTCAGAGTCTAAAACTGGCTTCCAAGGAAAGGGATCTTTATGCATGCTCATGTTTGATTCAAGCACTGGTTCTTACTGTATGTGGTGCAAAAAGGCAGGCTTTAAAATCAATTCTCTACTCCATTAGCATCCTCAAAGGATGTCTCTGGTCACATCAGAGGCAGTCTGCTCTCTCTGTCTTTTAACAATATTTATTTGTTTTGTTTAAAACTTCAGCATCTCTGAAATGATCTGTCACCCTCTGCAGAGACCTGTCAGGGCCCTGTCTGTGGATCTGCCTCTGCTTGGGAAAGAACAAAGCAGTTTCTGTGTCGCAGGCTGCCTGCCTGCCTCCCCCTCGGCAGAAGGAGAAGTGGTTTGCTGTGTTTTCGTGGCCCATTTGATCCTTGACCTCTTTGCTGGTGCTGCTGTTAAGGGCACCGGTTAATGTTCATCTGAAGGTAGACGCTTCTCTATCAGATCCTGGAGTAATGTCATCAGCTGGTCTCATGTGGGTCACCAAGCAACTGCCAAGCAATAATGTTTATTGCATTTTTACTTCATATCCTTCCTTTCATGATTGATCACTGTGCCTTATATAAAACTAATAAAATTGACAAAATTTTAAACTATTGTGAAAGCCAGTAAGTGAACTGTGGGCATGAGAGCAGAGAGTTTCTAGCCAGCAGCTTTCGTACTGTCGTTGGGAATACCAAGGAAGGAGAGACGGTGAAATTAAGTGTGAAAATAGGGGTATGTTTCATTTAGACTTTTAAACAGGAACATTGGAAGTTTTCCTTGTCATGTAAGGGCATGATGTTCAGTATCACGCTTTTAATTCCTGTGTTTTACCTTGTCCTTAATGATGCTGTATTTTCTGTCTGCCCCTGCGGACTCGCATCTGGATAGGAACAAGTCTCAGGATTTGACTGCCTAGGGAACAGCAAGATGCAGCGTCGTATTTATGCTGATCCTCATGGGGTTTATAGTAGTTTAACCAGTGAACTGGACAGTTTGGACCCAGTACTGGTTAGTTGCTCCCACGTCAGAGGTAAAGCTACCTTATTTGTCCTGTGATACTTCTGACACGGAACTGGGTGAAGTGAAAGCAGGACTAGCCTGGTCAATATGGGAGCTGCTGCGGCGCGGACGGCCTCTCGGCACACCACGGCTCGCTCTAGCAAATCTCCGCAGCGTGTGCCTGCCCCTAAGTGGGGGCATGGCCCTGGCGGAGCCCACAGAACCTGCCATGTTTCCAATGAAGTGCTCTGCTGGACTCGATCCGCAGGCCTCATTTTCCTTGTTTACAATTGAGTAAATCAGGGCTGTCCCCATGGAAGTTAATGGGATCAGTCCTGGTGTGACAGCAGAGTGAAACCTTGCATGCTTGAATCTCGCATGCTTAATACAGCCCCTTTTTTCCTGTTTCAGGTCCTTCACTCTTTCTCACGTGTCTTGCTTCATGAGCGCATTCCTCTAAATGTGTCATGGATCAAAACTGTAACGTACCATCTGTCAGCACGGGTGAAATTTGTAATCCCTGTGCTGTTCAGGTAACAGCAAACTCACATTCATTTATTTGGAAATGGGGCACTTAGCCATCCTAGTGATGTTATGGATTTGTTCTTTATTCTCTCCAGATTATTACTTACATAATGTATGGACTAATGCTTACTGTATGGTTTACATGTAAGTTGCTTTCTGGAAGCCATGTGTAGGCAGGGAGCTCGAGATGACATAATGTAGGACTAAGTAATTGCAATATTATGTTGCGGTGCAAGAAGGGGGGCGATTGCAGTGTGCGAATGAGGCATCTCGTTAATCTGCATCCAGGCAGAACAGGCAGGAGTGGTACAGGGTACAGATGGATGAGTCCTCCTTGAGTCGTGTTCTCTGCAACTAAAATTCTTCCTGCTGTCTGTTGGAGAGATTTGGGAGGACAGAGCTTTCCGAGTGATGCCACTGTAAATTGAGACTGAATTTGTCCCAGTGTCACTGAGCTCTGAGCCTAGCTCATTTTACTGGTGTTTATTACTGCCTTGTGATTGTGCATAGCTTAGTTTGGTATCCCCCATCAGTAAATTTTGCTAACATTTCACAAATTAAAAATGTTTTGACTTCATTTTCTCCCTAGTCAGCACCAACTTTTTAGATCAACACTATGTAGCTTTAAATAAGTATCCAAGATTTTGTTGTTGGCTTTGTTGGTTTGTTTTGATTCTGCTTTGGAAGTGTTTATACCTAAAGTCCCTGTGACTCAGTGTGGGGTCTTGCTGCCTTTGCTCAGAAATGTGCATTTGCTGAACTCAGGTGGAGAAGATTTTTGCCAGTGGAAAGGTGAAGAGAGGTGCTGGAAAAAATCAGTCAGCACTTCACTGCAGTGCTTATAGCCCAGCTATTAGCATGTCTTAGGGATGTGAAAATGAGCGTAGGGTACAAACAAGACAATTTTGTAATATCCAGGATGAATGAAAAAGAAAAAAATATGTGGTCAGGTAAGTTACAATCTAAAAATCACTTCCCTTACAGATACACAGAAGTTCCTACTAAACACAACAAAGAATTTTTTTTTTCTTAAAGAAATACTTTGTTGTTATTTATTTATTTAGTAACCAGAGAAACCTGTGAAGAATGGTGCTGTGTCTTTCTGCCCGTGAGCACTACAGTTTTCTGCTATGAGAACTGGGAAAACTCAACTCAAGCCTCAAGACAGATCTACAAGAAAAAAAATACATGAGCGGAGACACAGGTGTGCCTTGTCTCTGCAAGTGACTGCAGGCTCTCCTGTCACTGTGTGCCATGAAGTAATATGTTCGCTATCAAACTAAAGCGGTTGGAGTGGCAGAGCCTTTGGGCTCATTATCCTTTGCGGACAATGCAGTGTGACAGTGAAATGGCTGATGAAATCTAATGCTGTCTTTTCAGTTAAAAGGCAGTGTGATGATTACAGCCATTCATTTCCTAAGGCAGCTGAGTAGCAGGGATTAATGAGAGCCGGGGACTGTACGACATCTAATGACCAAAGGTTGTACTGTGGTGTGGAGCCATCTTACCTCCCGAGCAGCCGGACCAGTCCAGCCTGAGCCCACGGGTTTGTGGTGGCCAGTGTGTTGCTGTGATCAGTTCAGGTCTGAGATAAATTCAAAGGAAAGGTAGTTACTGTATGCAGAAAGCAATTAGGTTAACAGCACAGGATGATGTGTACATGAATGTGTGTGGTCAGTGTAACTGCTTATTCAGGCCGGTTACTACCTTGTGAGCTTCTACTCATGGAAGAGTGGTGAAGTTTCCCTCAGCCTCTGATGCTTGTGTTGTTCTGCAACCCAGAGAATGCTGCGCTTGTATGGTGTGTGGCTACTGTTCATTGTGTAGAAGTGTCTTTTGTCTTTTCTTGGGAACTGGGAGGGTTAACTGTAAACATTAGTGGCCATTAGAAGTCTGAAGACCAGCGGAAGGTCTGCAGGAGAGCCTTGCACTGGGTGCTGAGGTTGTGCAGTGCGGCGGCCATGCTTAACACCGTGCACCTGGAGCCAAGATTGAAATTTTTTTCTGCATTTGGTTGCAGACATGCACCTGTTCTCCTGGAGGCTGTTGCGGGAGGGAGGAGATAAATTAGATCAGTTTAAGGCGTGTTCTTTCCTCAGTGCAGATTTTTCTGTGCATTGGTTAATCTGCTTTAGGATGTGTTGCCAAACTGCGAATGGCGGAGTCTGTAGAAGTGACCAGAACCGGGCACTGTGCTGTCACTGGAAACAGGTATGAGAAGCTTTGGTTAGCTCAAGCCCTGAGTTACAGCTTCTCAGACTTACTGTTGAGCATCCTCTGCTGAGGCCCCGGTGGATGTTCCCTGGGATCTGGCTTTGCAAGATGGTTACAGGCAGTGTCTCTTATGCTTGCAGCAATTTGATCTTGATTTTAAGAATATTTACACAGTCCACTGCCAACGCATGTGAACTCCTCATCCAGCCCCAGCAGGGTGTCCTCTGTCACCGAAACCGGGAGCAGAACTGCTTAATGCAGATGTAGCATTAAAAAGCAGACATTTGTTATTACGGGGCAGATGCGCAGGGGATCGCTCCGCCTAACGTGCATACCATGTGTTGCCTCCCTCCAAGCTTATATCGCCCTGTTACATACATGTGCACTAAGTTTCCTGGAATGTTCATACATATTTATTCTAGTTCCTGGAACTAATTATCATATTTGCATAGTCATTACGTGTGGGGCCTGGGTCACTGTGGGGCTTCTGTGGGGTCCTTGATGGTCGCTGGTGGTTCCTAGTGGTTGTTGAAGAGGTGTCTCTTGGTGTCCTTTCCATGAATTCTGAGTCTTTCCTTCCATGCGTGGCCATGAGTTGGCTCTTTGAGTAGTTTGTGGATTTCTCAAGTTCCTTATCTTGGTGTCTGATAGTTTATCTGCACTTCTTTAGGATGTGCTAGTTTTATGTCCTTGGGTGTATTCTTACCTGAGGCCTCTGATAGTCAGCCCTTTGTTTTCTGCTTAATCTTTGTGAAGTTCCTTATGGCTCTCATACATTACATACACACACCCCCCC
>Ga0065711_1029974_pt1 | contig 34175 bp, 6 predicted proteins | sample Hoacrofraction12_FD_59098 | JGI IMG/M metagenome (GOLD analysis project Ga0065711, IMG submission 59098) | Hoatzin crop microbial communities from Cojedes, Venezuela - Epithelial fraction 12 v2 (version 2) | ecosystem: Host-associated > Birds > Digestive system > Esophagus > Crop | place...
TTTACCACTGCTGTGATCTACATTCAGGCAACATGACCAAGACTCTTAAAATGCTAGTCATGCTCATGCTGCCAGATCAACATTGCCATTGGAGATAATTTCCCTAAGTACTGCTCATCTAAGAAGATCACAATCCCCATTTTATCTTTTTGTCTTCATTGTCACTACATCCAATTCCAAATAAGTACACCTAACTCATATTTCCCTTGGTCAGAGTTCAGTCTAGGTACAGTTTGAATAGAATTGATTTACAGTACCTACATTAGACAACAATTTTCCACAAACTAATCCGGTGACAAGAAAGATGTTCTTTCTCAAAAACACAAAACCCCCAAAAGACTAATGGCTTCACTATCAGGACTGCAGAACAAATCTGACCAGAATATTATTCTTCAGCTACCTGTTCTGTTGCAGCACCTTGTACAAAACATTTATTCTGCTTGTCCTCTTTCTAAATCAATCTCCTCAGCAAGACCACCTTATCAATAAAGCACCGGGAAAACCTGCAGTGGCTATCCTCATATAAACGGTAAGCCAGACAAAATATAGATAGTTATCTCATTGCAAGGGGGGGGGACCCCAACCAAGAAACCCACAACATGCCCACGCACACACACAACCACACTTTGACCGTTAGCTGTCTCTTAACATTGATATACCTGCCAGAGTTCTCTTCCTACATACCAGGGTACTCCTCAAGAAGTCCAAAAACATATTCTGCGTCCTCCTCTATTACTGCTGTGCTAATGCTTGGGAACATTCTGTACTTTTAAGCATTTTGTTTCTTGCTTAGTTTTTTGACAAACAGTCCTTTCTGATGACCAAGTGATCACTTTCTCATCAGCTATATCCATCTTCTTGTTTCACTCTAAATTTCTGCTTAAAAAGCAGAAAAACATAAAAAGAAGCATCATAGGTTTTTTTGTTTTGGTTTGGTTTTTTTAGAAAAGAAGTGAAGAGATGTGCAGAAACAGCAGGGACATAGTTGTCCCAGTAACTGCTTTTACATAACTGGTGCTCCTATATTATCGTCTGGGCTTCTATATGGTTTGATAACATATGCCCATTCCTTGAAAAACATCAGTCCTACTAGGTTTCACTGAATGAAAAAAGAGCATTACCACATTCCTTATGTTCAAATATGTTGCTAATCTAACACAGAACAGCAAAATCAATGTAACAAACCTTGTTTAGAATTCCTGCCATATCCTATCGTCAGATGTAACTACAGACAGCTGATAAATTGCTTTGATGCTGTGGATACAGATACTGCCATATAATCAGGGGATTAAAGTTACCACCTATTTTGTGAGTTTATTCTTTGGCAGTTGCCAAGATATACCAGCTGTTCTTTTCAAGCAGGAAATAAATACTGCATTTGGTTTATATTTCAGCACAAATGCACACACGCAAATGTATGCACACATACCAGAAGAACACTGGGTTTGCTGTCTTTGTTTACATTCTGCAGTAACATAAACAGCAATGTTGTTGAAACAAAACATTCAGTTAAACTATAAATAAAGGATAAATCAGATAACCTTCACACTCCTCCACTGCAGTTCACATGAAATGAGAAAGTAACAACAAATATTTGCTCTATTATACTTCACACTCCTTCCTTACATTCATCGAGCCACAGCACCGCTTCAGTTCCCACACAGATACACTCTTAGAAAGCAACAAATAAAAAGCGTTTGAGTAGTCATCATCTAAGAGCATCAGCTTCATTTTTTTCAGCTAAATTAGGTTTGGATCTATTCACATCAAAAACCAGAGTTCTGGGGCATGATCTTGCCAGACACCTGCATGGAGCTGTTGGGAGAGCAAACTGCAACTTTCCACCTGTTCAAAATCAAACTCTTAGTGAACAACCACTGAAGTCATGAATTTATCACAATATCTATTTCCTTAGTAATCTAGGCTTATGCATATGATCGGCATACATCATCAAAATCATTGTAAGGAAGGAAAAAGCAAGGGAATAGAGAATCCTAGCTGTCATCAAGAAACCAATTTTCTGCTTTCTATTACAGCTCAGAGGACCACAGTCCATTTATTTCACTAGAGATGAGGGAAAAAATGGAGACCAACTTGAAAAAAAACCCCAAAGTTTAGGCTACCCTGTTAAAGCAAAAAAAAAAAAAAAAATTTGTAGGCAGAAGGGGCAAAACAGAGTAGATTTATATGTGATAAGTATTGGGAAACTGAGGGTTAGAAGATTAGAGTTGTGACACTTCTTTCCACCCTCCAAAGCAGCTCCCTAACACTTTAGTTCTTCCATAATGCAAGCAGCTATTACTTTATCACAGCTACAGTAGCTTAAGAGCCTAATATAATGATGTGGATGATCAGAACACATTTTTGTGTAATCTGAGAACATAAACAAATAGCAGAAGCTGAGTAGATAGAAGAAAAGGATAGAGAGCATAAAGCAGCACATCAGCCATACAAAGGAACTATCTAGAGCAAACAAATAAATACATCTTAGATCCTGAAACTACGATAAGCCAAAGTGGCTATCACAACTTGAAGTGCCTATCTTCTCAAGCTTCTCTCCAAAATTATCTTTCAGCTTTCATATATTGAGTAGTAGTTGCTATCTTTCCTCTCCTGAAGACTTTTTAGTTAAAAAATTGCTACAGCCCACCTGAAGCATCAACACAATACACTGCATTCCAATACTGGGGTGGGGAGGAATTTAAATTATATCTTGTTTCCCTTTATGAAGATGACCCACACGTCCCAGAGATCTGTTAACATGAACTAGCACAATTAAATACAAACCAAGACTTGTAAACTTAGGCACATTTATCACCACTTCTCCATACCTAGTATCTACCCTATATCAACTGTTTATTTTAACTGAGGTCAACTGAAAAATTAGATTCCTGCCCGTGGCACTTGAAGAAAAAAAAGAGTGGGTTGTTTGAAACTTAAGAGAAGAGATGCTGCTTCTGCTATTATTTCTCATCCTCCCTCTTCTATCTATTTTAAAGAATCAGTAGAGGAGGGATCTTATGTACTTATGTATAAGTGTGTACAGTACACTTACCATATATTATACATAAAACATCTTATACATAAAAGCAGGAGCTTAAAACCCAACCATTACACTTTTTTAAAAAAAATTAGCTCAAGACAGATTCAGGTCCTGGTTCACAAACTTCAGACTTTGATTCATCCCTGCCACCAGTTTTATACTTATGGAAACATGACCAGGAATGGTGACAAACATTCTATGTGGTTGTATTTAACTGCCTAAGTGTCAAACGCCAGAGATTTGTGGTATCAGTTAAAAATCCATGAACATATTAACTTGTTTGTCAGAGCTAGAAAAATCTTTGAGTTGCAATTAGTCAGTCGCTAGTTGCAATATTCGCTACAGCTTGATTCTGCAGTATTTTTTATACCCAGTCTGAATCTGAAAGACTGTACATGTAAAGCACTTAATACAAAGCTAAAAAGGAGCATGCGCACATTGGCTTTCTCTAGCATTTGCTTACAAAACTAGTTGCAAACAGGAAAGTAGATATTCTGTACCACAGAAATCTCATCTAACAATGTTCATAATGTTTCACCCCTTAATTTCTTTTTTTAAACACATCACGTTGATTTTGACAAACCTAACACTGCACAACACAGCATGACACAGCTTATGGACCCTGGTACGATGTGTCACAACACAAACTGTAACCAGTACACCTAAAGGTACTTCTGTGGAAGTGGTCTGAAAGGCTCTGGCTCAGGACAACAGCAAGGACTGAAAGCGGCAGGGGCAGCATGGAACAGAATGGACTCAAGTAGGTTATTTCAGAATACCTAAAGAAGGGCTAACAAAGTTTCACACCTTCACAGCTTTAACCTATGCATGACTCATTAGATCAAAGGGTTGTCTGACAATACTGATTAAACAGTGGTAACAGGCAGCTGCCTAGCTTTTACCTTATAACAGAATGGGCTAAACAGAAAGCACAGGTAAACTCCAAACTAGATGGATGTTGTGCTGATCTATTCAACCATCCAGCAGACTGTTAGCTTGGCTGCCTGTATTACGTTTTCAGGGTGTGTATATAAGAAAGTTACTCCACATCTGAAAAATCAGTAATAACAGAAGTAATTCTGCCTCCCCAACCACCAAGGATAAATCTAGAACAGTTCTAGAGAATGAATAAGGAAAAACTGTTACTTCTACAGTATTAGATTTATCTTCAAAGTCTATTTGGTTTGGGGGTTCCCCATCCCCCTTACAATTGTAAGATACTGGAAGTGCTAAAAACAGGGAAAGCTGGCTTTGACTGAAGTACATGGTCAAGGCATCCAATTGGCTGGGGGCAGGGCAAAATGCCCTGTTTGGTCCCCAAGTTCCTGCTGTCAAAAGAAACTCTTGACTATTTACTTAGCTCTGCAGGTAAGAGTTGTGAAGTTATTGGAACATCACTATGTATGATTTACAAGTAAATGCCCAGTAATATAGTGACAATGACATTCCCTTCGCATTTAAAGTGAAAATATAAACAAACACAAGAAGTCTGGAATCAAATAAGTACAAAGATCTCATTTACTACTGCCTCATTAAAGAGACTGCTTTTAATTAACACACAATAACAACCATCTAGTTTTTGTTGTGCCAGATTCCACGGAATTACATTAATAAACTCAAATTAATGTACTAAAGATAAGCGAATTTAGAACTGATTTTTTTGACAGAAAAGAAGGATAGTACAGAACAGAGAAACGGATCTATAGACTCAAATGTTCAAAACTAAATATGATCAGATACTAACATTTAATACTAATATTTCAAGAAATATTTCCCCTTCTTCTGTAAAAGAAAAATACCCTTGTACTGGATATCCTACTCAGCTTGCCTTCACAATTGTGGAGTGATTTGGAATATTTAACTGTAATTTCCAGTATTCAGCTATTACAAGACAGTCACTTGATCTAGCCATGTAACTTTAAATGGCAGGAAAAGGAAATCAGAAGAAAGAGACATAAACATTCTATGCAACAGTCAGAATCAGCTATGAGATACTTTTTTTAGTCTCATGCAAAGAATTCAGGTATTCAAAGTCAGATCAAATGCAGTACAAAGATAACAAAGCCTTAGCTTGGCATGAAGAGAGGATGACAAATCTTCTGCAGAAGATTTAGTTCCCTCTGATGAATGTTCGATAGACCTACAGAGTGTGAGGAACTTAAGATCAATACCTGGATTTGCTACAGCAATTTGAAAATAAAGAAGCTGGGGAAAGTATCAGCAGTAATAGTCTCCTTAAGCAGATGCCTGCAGAGGTTGTGTCTAGAAAGGACTGTAAAGAGTTTATATTCATACTCCACCTATCCTATCCATAGGGGTAGGCTACTAACGATTGGTCCTTTTGCCGCAGTTAGTCTTATGCCTCACTAGATCAGATAAATGACATAATTAAAGATCATGGGGAAAAGCTTGCTAATGATTAAAGCAGACATTGAACCAGCTTTCTACTTATTTCCCCTTTCATACATTTTGGTTCTACTTGATTTACATCTGCAGCTGCGTGTTTGTGAATCATCATATATCAATGAACAATTGGCCTTCTTTTCACCTTTAAGATTTTTCATATACGAGAAATGTAACTAATGTCAGCGTACACTGCTTAGCAGATACCAGGTACCTGCTCAAATAATGGACAGTGAAACTGATGTTTCAACAGAAGCGTATATATTTCTGAAATTTAAGAGCACCCTAGAGAAACAAACAGGTAGTCATACTGACACACACACATATAAATCGTAATGGCTCAAGAGCATCATGCACTAAAACATATTCCCCTTAAGACAGTAAGTTGCTTATAGGGTCACAAAAGTCTTTTCTTGTAAATTCTTTTTTTAACTGAAACAGCAGATGAGTTTCTCCTGTACATAAAACGTAAGGACATGGATTTTGAGCATATGGTCAGGGTCTTTTGTTCTCTAGGCAGAACATATGAAGTTGCATGACAACTTCATAATACCAGTATCTGTGCAGGCTTTCCAGCTCATTAGCCACTTCAAAGTAATGAACAAGAAAAAGTCTAGGAAGTTGGTATTCACATATCTTCAAGTTAGGTTCCTCCTGATTATACATTGAAACAGTGACCACAGAAACCCTTACAGCTGAAACAACCCTGACAGCAGCTTGGGGTGGGGGGTTCTCTTGGGTTTTGGGGTGGGGGGGAGGGACAAGGGAAAGAGTATAGGTTGATCATAAAAGCTTTAAGTCACAGGAGAAGCGAGAATGAAAACTAGAAAACATGGAGATAAATTGGCAATTCTCCAATCAAGATTTTGTTAAGAAAAAATAAAAGATTACTTCTGAAATTAAAAAATTTTTAAATGGGTCTACATTTTCTAAATGAAGACAACATATTCGGTGCTTCAGAACTGCAGAAGGTGCTTTTTGTTTAAAAACATTGCAAGTTAACTTGCAATTATCATGTGAGCCATCTGTTCACTCCAGCACTTTTCCTTTGATTATTATGAATTCTTAGAAATTTTACCGTTCATCCTGAGTTTGGTTTGGAAGCCATTTCATTTGTTCATTGTCATTCTTAAAAACAAAACACAAACAAAAAGCCAAAACAAAACTCAAAAGCAGGTACCCACTCACCTTTGTAGTTAGCCAGATGAGGCAGATCAAACAGAAGTTTTACACCTATTTCAGTCTTTTTTTGTCTGAGGATTTCTTGCCAGCGCATGGAAAAGCTTATTACTTATGCTTTAATAAGTTCCTTTTTGGTTTCACAAGCTTTTATTGAGTGAAGTTAGCCAAACGATAATGTTATCATCATGCAGTATTTAACTATGAGTACAAGTGATTTTTCTGAACTTTCAGAGCAGCTGTTTTCCATCAAATACTTACTGCCAAATTATTTCTTTTTTTTTTTTTTCCAGAAGTTTAAGTGAACAGAAAGCACTACAACTTAAAACAGCTGAATACTACTGCAATTTTCCATCTGAAGCAGAATTTTTTCTTCCTTGGCTACATATTTATTACAGTTAAATGCCAAGTATGGCAAAACATACTCAAATTCAAGGCAACGCCACTATTTCTATGGTGTAATACTTTTTGTCCTACATATACACAGTATTTAGTATCTTACAAGCACTATACTAGATGATAAAAGAAAATCCAAAGCAAGAATTGGATCCACCCTAAAGTTCAAACTCAACCAATTTCTAATAGCTTTCTTCTGTGTAATTGCATTTTAAAGCCTTATATCTGCTTTTTACACACTTATCACACTTCAACTCAGTTCTAAGCACTAACTTCAAGCTTGACTCATGTCCAAGCCCAGAATAACTGCATTACACAAGCCTTAGCTGTGATCAGCTGACTTCTTTCTGTCTTTACATACCCTAACAACTTTCAAGGAGCAACTGCAGCAAGCTATGGCCTCCTCTATTTATAATTTAGCAGCAAGTTTACTCCTGTAAGAGGAAAGTTTCATTTCCACTCTTCCTTCCTTTTCAGGAGGGCCGCCCAACTATTCCAGCAAAATGCTAACAAGGCATGTGTTGAAGGAGCAAGCAGAACTGTGCAAGATTAATTTCAACCATTGGAGTCTGATAAACATTTAGATAGTGCTCTTTTGTATGCAAATCTATTCTTCCGACTTTAAGAAGAAGTCCTCCTACACTTTGAAATATTAGAAAGTCTAAATGAGGAGGCTTACCAATACAAGCAGTAATATCACTTATAAGGAAACTTCAATATGATCAAAATGGAAGTTTGCTTCAAAAAAGTGTGCATTTAAAGCTCTGAAAACAGTAAAAGATTTTAAATCCCTAACAAAATTACTCTTTTTTATTTTTTTCCCCCAACCTGACCTCATTTAGCACAGCAGAAGCCTGCTTTTCCTCATCTATTAAGACTTCAATAAAATCGTTCATTTACAGTTAACTGCAACAGTATTCACATTTAGACCTGAATATTAATTGACTGATAATGAGATGATAAAGCTGCTTTTCACTGCAGGTGTACTAATCAATTTCAATGCAACCAAAGAAGTATTTTTCCTTACTGCATCTAAAATTAAAAAGTGATTTATATTTTCTATAAAGTGCTTTTCGTTGATCTCCTCCAGGAAAAGTATGGTTTCATATGCACCTTTTTAAATTATAATAGTTTGTTTGTACAGAAATTATTTCCAGTATTATTTTGGCTCTGATTGCTGATTAGTTTTAATATGGCTGTGTAGAATTAAAAAACTCTCCAAAGAATTTCTAACTTCTAGTAAACCTTAAAATTTCCAGTCAACAGAATGAACCTTTTTAGAGACACAAAAAAGTATTGGAATATTATTAAGCAAATGTTTCTCTTGGACTTCTCCATTTGTACAAACTGTTTACTGTTAGTCATAACAGCTCTACAGTTAATATATTAAATACTTTTGCCAGCCACAAGTAACAAAATCCAATAGATAATGGTACTTTGAATTGCTGCAAGGTGAAATCTTCTAGTAGATGTTTAAGCTAACAGAGTGACTAGATTTCATTTGAAAATCATTGTCTTTCAAATGATAATAATTAAGGAACAATGAAAATAATACTGTATTTCAAATATGTTCAAATACCAGGTTCAGTGTAGGGACTAGGAAAACTGGGTATAGACTGTTTGCTTCAGTACCAAGAGGCCACAAGAAGAATGAAAATATGGGATATGGGGTAAAATACATATAAATATAGATATCAATATTGCCATACACTTGGAGAAACTGAGGACAGACGCTTGGCTCCAAATCCTATGAGCTCTGGAGGTCTGGCACCTCACTGAGCACAGGTGCTTAGCCAAGTTGGCACCGTGATACATGCAAAAACATTTGTACCCCACTAAAAAAATGAAAATCAATGTTTAATTTTCAGAGTGGAGGGACACAACAACTCATCTGCCTCTGAACCCGGCTCCATAGCCTAGTGGTGCAGATGCCCACATGTGGCTAACAGGCTCTGGTTACACCACAGCAGTAACTGCAACAGAAAATACGTCAGAACGTAAGCACCAGTTGAAAAGATTTTAAGCTTTCAATTCAGAACAACGACAAAAATTGAGATCAAAGCCTTGATAGTTAAACACATATAGCCTTTCCGACTGGCAGATTTCAGAGAGCTATGCAAGATTAACGTCCTGCATTCCTACGCGCTGCTCATCAGCAAAGACTGTGCACCCACATTCCTGAATCCAGCTTCCAGTCTCATGATCGCTGTTACAGCATTGCCCTCTAGTGGGCTTTGCCTGCAGATACTTTCTTTTAAACAGTAGCTCAACTCCTTGGCTTCAGTGATTTAGTACTTCTGAAGAAGATTTAATAGGTCTCACCAAGTATTTTTGTATGCAATAAGAGTTCTACAGCTGGGAGAGGAGGAGAAGGATATGCAGATAAGGTCTCACTTCATCTAACCCAATCTTCTTGGCACTTCAGTTAATTAGAAAAAGTATTTTTAATTGCAGATGGGAAGGACAGTTAATATCAAAAAAGCCTAGCACACAGATATTGCTGCAAATTCCAGTTCAGACTATGGATTTACATCTGTCTCTCCATACTTTTCCTGAAGTGTAGAATAAGAAACATAGGACATACATGAAATCTTGTTGGCAAGTTGAATTTTAGAAGTAATTTGGACCCTTTTGAAATCATATATGACACAACAGCAAAAACAGTTTTAAAGCCTTAAATCTGAAAAGTTATATTTATTTTTCCTATGGCATAGAGCACTTCTGATCAAAAAGTAATTTTTTATTTACCTATGTATAATGTTATACATACAGACAGACACACACTCTCTTAAGCATTCAAGAAAGAGGTAATTTCTTGAGAAATGTTAGTGGTTATCAGAAGCAGTTTTGTAGGGAAAAACCCACAAACATAAGTCCCATTACATTTGACTAAAAATCACAAAAAAGTACCCTCGAGCGGTTCAGTCATCAGTATATGGCCTTCCAGGCCCCTAGGGCATTCCACTAAGGATGACCGGATGTAGATGAGGAAAAAACCAAGTATGTTTCAAGAGGTGTTCCTTGTTTGGTTGGGTTTTTTTTTTGATGGTGTTTGTTTTTAAAAAAAAAAAACCCACCAGAAAAACAACAAAAGAGCCACCACCAGGACTCAGCAATATTTAAGTTACTTACTCCATAGTTACGCAGAAACTCTTGCACAGGCTGCAGTTGTCCTCCTTCTTTGAATAAGATGTAATACAGCAACTGTTCTTCCTCCCAAGGAGAGGCACAGAGGTAACGAGCAAAGAAGAAAGCTGAAGATAAGGGCATATAACAGCTCCCAGGATACAAAGATCAGATGACAGAACAGTGGCATGGGGAAAGTAGGAACACAAGCAAAAAACACCCCAGTAAAACTCCTGATATTTGGAGATCAAATACTCTTGTACCAGACTAGGAGCCAAGACAGTGTGTGCCTGTCGCACCACTTTCCATTCCTGCAGCGCTTGCAATGCAGCATGGTACAACGCGCAACCTTCTGAGCCAGCCCTATACGTTACTAGCTAGCAAGGCACAGCTCACTCGCCCCATCCAGGGCTCTGCAACACTACTGCTGCATGTGGATCCAGCAGAGTCGTATTCTTAGAACTGTTTCAGATATGAACAAATAGATCTGTGTCTCCATCTCCCTCTGTAGCAGCACCTTATTATAGCTCATCTGTTACAACAGCCTATATCCAAGACACCTAGCGCTGAAGAGCAGTACCTCCGATCCACGCACAGCTGAGCTGTGCCACAGAGGAAGACATCATGAAGAAAGCAGCAGGACTGAATATTTGATAACTCTTTTTGTGTGGAAAGGAAGAGACTGTTGAAGACGGCAAAAGCCTTCGAGTTACAGGAAGCCAAGAAGCAGCTCACAGGACTATGTCTTAGTGAAAACAGAAGGAACAAAGGACTTCTGTGCAATGTCTAAAATCTACAGGTCTTTCAGTACCACTAGCTTAAAATCTTAAACCATCATCTACTTATACTTTGATGTTCTCATATCCTGGAAGTTCAGCAAAAATAATTTGCTTAGAATATATTTCCTTACTATAAATGCACTATAAACTACCAGTAAGGGTTCTGTGACTTAAAGTCTGTATCAAGAAGTGCTAAACAACTATACAGGCAATGCCTTAAGCTAAGTACTTGAGGATCACGTGCAATTTTAAGAATTCATGTTACAACTGTCAACTGTAAAGTGCAGGAACTAAACTGGTAATCAAAACTGCAAGTAGTGTAATTTTTCCTGGAACTACAACTTGCTCCTCCCAGAAGGGAGTGGAGCTGTAAATACACTAGGAAACCCCACACTGGGTCTCCAGAGAATGAGAAGCACACCAAGTTTTTTTACATGACTAAATACGGATCCCTCAGGAACCAAACTACCACTAAGAACTTAGGATCCAGTTCACAAGAGACAGGCAGACTGTATACATACCTCGTATACCATCAGTAGCAACAGGCAGCTCTGTCAGCAGTGGCCACTTCCACTCCTCAGCCAGGCTGCACACAACTCTGAAACAGTCTAGGTGATTCCACTGACTTGCATGAGGAACACCCGCACTGCTTGTTTAACATCACAAACTAATTATTCAATATTAATCTAAAGATACCAACCACCTCACCACATCTAACAGACAGATATTCAGTGACAGAGTAATCCCTGTTATAAATTTCTGGATTCAACTCCCGTGAGCTTCAGGTTACTACATACACAGGAGTGTAAACACAGCTACCCTATTTGTTCACTTATTCACTGCCAGTAAAATTATGACTAGGTTGCTCCAGTTCAGCTCTCAGTTTACACAGAGATAGCAGCTGTATTTCATACCGCCAAGTGAATGCCACCAGCATTTGAAACAAGAGATGCCAATACAGAAGTACAATACCACCAACCAACACATATCTGGCTCAAGAGAGGCTCTGCTGAACTATGCCTTAATTCTGACAAGTGCCAAACATTTATCTGGAAGTACAAGCCACCTTGAACTTCTGCTTTCTTCACTGGCCCTTGAGGGTATAACAAAACAAAACAAAAAAATCACAGCAAGTATTAACAGACCTGATCTCTTTACTACTCATCCCTCCCTGTCATGGTTTAACCACAGCTGGCAACTAAGCACCAGACAGCAGCTCACTCACTCCCTTCTGGTGGGATGGGGGAGAGAATGGGAAAGGTGAAAGTGAGAAAACTTGTGGGTTGAGATAAAGACAGTTTAATAGGTAAAGGGAAAGCTGTGTGTGCAAGCAAAGCAAAACAAGGAATTCACTCGCTGCTTCCCATCAGCAGGCTGGTGTTCAGCCACCCCAGGAAAGCAGGGTTACATCACACCTAACAGTCACTTGGGAAGACAAATACCATCACCCCCAGTGTCTCCCTCCTCCCTCGTTCACCCCCGCTCTATATGCTGACCATGATGTCATACGGCATGGAATATCCCTTGGGGTCAGCTGTCCTGGCTCTGCCCCCTCGCAGCTTCTCGTGCACCCCCAACCTCTCACGGTGGGGTGAGGTGAGAAGCAGAAAAGGCCTTGACTGTGTAAGCGCTGCGCAGCAGTTACAGAAACATCCCTGTGTTAGCAACACTGCTTTAAGCACCAATCCAAAGCACAGCCCCATATTAGCTACTATGCAGCAAACTAACCCTATCCCAGGCAATCCCAGCACATTCCCCACCCTTTATTCCATACCATTACGTCATGCTCAGGTTCCCACGCTACCCAGTAGATCCTCACTAACCACCACCATCCTTCCCATCCTTTGATATAATACACAGATATCATTCCCTTAGTCTATGGGCCACTCTTGAAAAATGTCCATATAATGTCCAGAAGTGTCCACAAAATCTCCATCGAGTTAATTCAGTCCATGCCTTAGGGCTCCATCTGTTCTGGAAGTCACTCCAGAGAGGATAAGTGTTGCGTGGAGTTACTGGGCACCAAAGCCAGCTCAGGTCAAGTCACTGCTGCACTTGCACTGCTGCTTGTAAGGCTTCTTCTCCATCAGTTCAGGTGGTTTCTGCTATAGTAATTCCTATAACATGCAACTCAAATCATGGGTTACAATAATTTCAAGGTATTTCCATTACAATCTCCACCTCTGGTCCCTTTAGACTAGACCATAGGTTTTAATACTGCAATGAACTCCTCCCCTTACCCCTGCTCCGGCTTGGACATGTCCACAGACTGCAGTCTCTTTGGGGTGTACCTGCTCCAAGTGGAGCCTTACCTACCAGCCAGTCTCTCCAAGGATCTACCTGCTGTGAATAGACTTATCCAGTCACAGTCACTTTGAGGTGCACCTGTTCTAGTGTGGCCTTCTCCATGGGCCACAATGACTTCAGAGATACAACTGCTCTAGCACGGTCTTACCCACAGCGACAGTCCCTTCAGAAGTAAGCCTGCTCCAGCATGGCCTTACTTATGGCTGCAGTCCCTCCAGGAGTGTACCTGATCTGTTGTGGGCTTATCCATGGCCACACACTTTGAGGTGCTCCAACATGACCTCATGCACAGCTGCTGATGCTTCAAGGTGTACCTGCTGCAGCACAGACTCATCCACAGCCACAGATGCTTTGAGGTGTACCTTCTCCAGTGTGGACTCATCCTTGGGCCACAATCCCTTCAGAGGTATACCTGCTGCGGCACAGCCCCAACCACGGCCACAGACGCTTGGAGATATCCCTGCTCTAGCATGGACTTATCCACAGCCACAGATGCTTCAGTGTGTCCCAGTCCCATGTGGATTCATCTACAGATGACAGACCCTTTGAAACAAGTTCATACTGGAGTTCCAGCTTGTCCAGTACAGCAGCACAGAAACAGCAGCGATGCCCTGGTCATCTGCCAGCCCAGGCGCATCACCATCACTGTTAACAATGTTCCCAAGCACAGCTGAGTAAGATGCTAGCACTACAGCAAGCAGTAAATACAAAAGGCAGCCACTAACGAGCACTAGACTCTAATATGCAGTAAGGCAAGCAGGCCCTATGGCAAACACAGGAGCCTGTCAATTCACAGCTAAACAGCAACACCAGCTGTAAATTTGACCTAGCACATTCCAATCAAAGATGTCATTATCTCAAACTCTTTGAGTCCCACATTTGGCACCAAAAAGGACTGTCATGGTTTAACCCTAGACAGCAACAAAGCAGCAGACAGCCACACACTCAATCCTCCCATTGGAATCGGGGAGAGAATCCACAGAGTAAAAGTGAGAAAACATGAAGCTTGAGATAAAGAATTAATAGGTAAAGCAAAAGCCATGCACACAAGCAAAGCAAACCAAGGAATTCATTCACTGCTCATTCACATTCCCTCACAACAAACTGAGGCAGGTCCAGTAAGTTCACTAAAGAAAGCACCATTTACTGAACTCTGACTGATTGCTGGACTTAAAACTCCACAGTAGTGAGATATCCAATATAGCAATAAACAGACCCTTTGGAGAAGTGTATCTTCTATTCTTCCTTCTCTACCCAAAGGTTAATTTTGTCCTTTACACATATAACATCACTTGACAGTTAATTATATGATATTTGGATACATAAGAGGCAGAAATACTACTCTGTCTAAATACAAATGAGTGACACATGGCTTAAGTACTTCGAAGTACTTGAATTAAGAAAACAGTCTTTTCGTGTACAGAATTTTACTTATTACTAGTTATTTTTCATTGTATATATTATTCTGTATTGTTTACCTATTATTATGACTTATTTATTTACTTACAACTTCAGCTAATGAACCATTTTTCGCTTCCAGATCGATGATTTATACAACATTCAAGGACAGAACAAGAGAGGGGGACTCCCTCCAAAACCCCAACCCAACAGCTGAAACAAAAAACCTCTAGTCTTTAGTAACCTCCCCCCTCCCCAGCCAAATTAACCTGTCTTTTAATAAACGGACTTTGTCCTCTTCTCATTTTGAGGCAATATATCATTATCCCTCAGAAACAGCTCATCCTCAGGTGTTTAAGTCGATAGCCAGGCATACTGTGCATATGCCTGTTTTGGAGTCAAAGCCATACACAGCCCCATGACTAAACTAGAGCTTGTTCAGGATTCAGAAACAGCTAAATGTTCCTTTCCAGTTCATTTTTGAATCAATTCCTCTGCAGGCTCGCTACATCAGTGCAAAGCACTTAAGATAGTTTTACCTCATTCTGGCATATTTACCAGACACCAAGCTCAAATTATAAATAAGCTAACCCAATAACTTTAAAAGCTGTCATATCTACAAAAATAGGGTTCCCAAATATATTTTCTTGCTCTTCAGTTGTTATATATAGCTATCAAAAAAAACCCAGAAGTTCCATGCTATTATAGAGCAATCATTCAGTTCTGCAAATACATCAGTTATCTAGAGTTCCAAGCTCTGTTTATGTGTTTGACTTTTATATCCTCATTAAAGAAATACTCACCATTCAACATTTTTAATGGACATACAATTCAAATTTCACCTTCTCACAATGAATATAGAAGCATTATTCACAAGCACTTAATGAATAGGCTTTAAGAACTGCCAGACTTCTTTTTAATAGGATAAACAGAAGTATAGGCTAGTCCACAAAGAAATCTACACCTAGCAGTGGGTGTCTTGGAAGATGTACATCTTCTAGTGCAAATGTTAATAATGGAACAGGTAAATCTTAGCCAGATTCCCATCAACCTAAAATACAAGTGGTATAGGCCTTGTTAAAAGCGTAATTTAATTACATCTTCAGGCACAGAAGCGTAGAGAAATTGTTGTCTTTGTATCAAGAGGAGTCACGATGGATTATAATCAAGATTTTTAAACTGCTACACTAGAGTTAATTAAGATCAGCTGTATCGGAATTACTTAGTAAATATGAAGACAGGTCAATGGATCAACTTTTACAGTTGAGAACAGACAGAACTTACTATGTATTTCAGTTTTCAAATATTCAGCTAGATTTCTGAGATGTTTCTTTGATATCATTTGCAGATTATTCAAGAAATAATTGCTATATATACTTAAAAGTCCTTGCAACAGAAACTGTTTCAGAGTCAGAGAATTAACTGATACACACGTGTGTGTTTAGGGTTGTTTGTTTTTTTTTTTTACAACCAGTTAATGCCTGAGCTTTAGGGCGTCATTGATTTCTGTGAGATTACTTCAGATTGAGCACAAGTTTCCAAAAGCAATGTTGATGGCAGAGCTGCTCATGCAACATACTCCGTTTTCCTTGAGTATTCATGCAGGGAATTCTTCAGCTTAGATGGCAATCTCATTACAGTGAGATCTGTAAATGCAGAGTTCCTTGAGATCCAATAAGAAATTTGCCTTTAAATCCACAGTCTGTCAGTAACACAAAGAACAATCCCTTCAAATACAAAATGCCAATAAACAAGTTGCTTACTTTGTAGTTATGGTCTGTATTTGGAGCACATTAACACCCCATTTCAGCTTGTTCTGTCACATGCATTGTCCCTTATAGCTAAATTCTGGAGAGCATTGGCAGTTGTTTCTGTGCCAGGGTCTTCCATTTTTTTTTCTTCTTCCTCAGGCTGTCCTCCAGCCTTCTGGACAGATTCCACAACTGTCTCACTCGTATTGAAGCCCACTTTGGTCATAAACAGTCAATGACAGGTTTTTTCTTTTTTGTAGATGTCTATAGAAGTCTCCCTGCATTGTAGGGATGAGGAACAAGGAAAGGAACTCCAAGCTAAATAGCCTTCCCTATTGTATTGTTCAGAGCTAGTATGTCTGGTTTCTGTGACAACCCACTGATTGCCAATCAAGCACTAGATAATGAAGAGCTATGATTTACTGCAGCCAGCAGAAGGCAAGTTTTCAGACTAGGAAACTGTTCTTCATTAGTGTTTTTTCCTAACAAAGTAACTCACAACTGCCTTGCCCAAGGAAGTCTGCTTTATTTCAACTTTAAAACATCCTAAAGCTCATTACTAGGAAACAGTGTCTGGCTACAGGGAAAAGTCTATGCTGCCACAGTAGCAAGTCTGTACCATCTTGTAAACAATTTCAGGATCATGATCTATACTACTAAGTTACAGTTTATTTAAAACATCTGGCAGATATCTCCATAGTTTCCTTCCTGTCCCTTTAATGGCTTTGAGCCCACATCTTTCAAGTTCCAATGCTAGTTTTAATAGAACTCCCTGATCCATCCTTGAGGGTTAAGTAGTTTGGTCCATTCATTTCTATAATCCAGATTCCTCACTTAAGTCACTAAATTATCATTTCATGTTAAACATGACAATTCCCTTAACAAAAAATTGGGCTACTGGCATGCCCTAATGTCTTTCCTGGTGATAAATTTGGCTTCCATTTCAACACAGGTGTGAAGCAACCGTAGCAAAGTGATTACTACACCTATGACTAAGTGGGTGATTTCTATAGAGCTTATGTTTTAGCATCATTCAAAAACCTTTGATTTTCTCAGGCTTACTGAATAACATTTGTTTTATCACTACCAACCACAAGAAGCCCCAAGAACAGGGAGACACCTTGCTCAAGACAAGTCTCAGAGGTGACTGAAGTCCATATGCCCAAATCTTTTTAAACATCGACTTGAATCTTTGACTTAAGAAATACAAAACAAGAAATTGCCCCCAAAAATCTCTAAACATCCGAATAGCTTCAAGTTTTCAGTTGAAAAGCAAGACTGAACACACACACTTGTAACTCAAGCATATCAAATAGCACATCTCTACGAGATTCTAAACCAACAATCCAACTACGTTCTAACCCTGCAGACAAATTGTTCTAGCAAGTGGTATACAATGAGTTCACAGTGACCGGCTCGTACTGTCACCTATCCACAACAAACTAACTGTAAGCCAGTGGTACCCTCATGCACAGGTGGACCTCAACTGTTCATTCCCCATGAAGAAAACTGCCTTCTCAGGTATTTAAACAGTTAACTGCAGAGGTGTACTTAGCTAAACAAAATATGCCAGCATTTCACAGGACTATATAGTGGAGAAGTGCTCAACATGACTAGACTTATAGCCATACATAACATATATCCTACGGGCTTTTAGAAATACATATTTGACTATAGGAAGATCCTCCCTCCTGCACAGCACTCAATCATCAATGCATTGGAGTTGAGCAGCAACTCTCCGTAACATCCTCAAGGATCGAGAGAGGAAAACCTCTGATGAACTTTGGTAACTGTAGGGGTCCCACCCACCAAGTCAGAAAGCAAAGCAGAGGTAAATTCCAGAATCACTCCCACTCCAAGGCCGAGTTTTACCTCAGCTGATCAAAGGACATGCAACATCTAGCAGCTCCATAAAGAAAGTGCTGAATGGAAGTGTGAGGAAGAAGCAGAGGAGAATTACAGCTGTGCTGGAACATTTTGGTATTACTCCCCTACTGTTTTTAAACACACTCCAGGACCACTTTTTCCTCTTTCCAGTACAAAATCAGTAGATTTCAGCCAAACCCTCTAAACCAGGCTAAGTTTCATTTCAGTTTAGTCAGGTATTACTGGCAATACTGGAACATCCAACATAAGCGGCTTTTGGGAGTTAGCTTGCCTTAAAGTTAAACATAGTTTGTGAGACCGAGGTCCACACAATCACAAGTGGAGCCTTACACATGCACTACTTCTTTAATGATTAGCTACCCATTTAATGTAAGTGACAGGTTGGCTGTACGGGACTAAGTAGGCCCTTATCTTCTAGACCTAGTGAAAGCTGCATCAGTAAGCTTCAGCACTAGATGCTGAACTGCACTTTTTTCCTGGAGACATTTTAAAACTTTATTAAAGGTACACTAAGATGAACTGTCTTCCTGCAAAAGAGACTGATGTTAATATTGAAAAACAAGTAAACAGGTGCCTCAAAGATGTTCAGTGGAAATAGAGAAACTTATTTTCAGTTCTTTTAAGGCAGTGACTATTGAATTTGCTGCTTGATGTTTAAGGTTCTGTGAAGCAAGCACTCCTTCTGCCCCAAATTAGGGAGGATCAGATCTGCATATCTACAGCGAGTCTGAACACCACCACACCGAGGTCAACTCCACTACTCCAAATGCTTCTCAGATTACTGCCTCTGCCCAGTTACCACCAGTGGAAACATCACTTTCCACTTTGAAGCTCACACTGCTTGTTCTCTTTGCTTTAATAACTGCCATTAAGCAAGAGTTATTTTGGTTTATATCATTACTGCCCTCCATTTTATTCAACTAACATTAGGAACACCCAGTCGACCATCTACCTCTCTGAGCACTGCTAAGTAAACAGAGCAGGAAAAACATACTTCATTAAGAAATACCCGAGGAACATACAGGTTTCTGTAACACATCTATTTTGGATATTTAATTCCTACTGCTTTACTCTTGTATTTAACAGTATGTACAGCCTAGATGCCAAACCAACTGTAATCTAGTTACTGAACTTTGGAATTCGTATTTTCCAGACAGACTTGATCCAGCATGCCCATTTTAAAAATGTAAGAGGAAGATGGAGGCATTCAGACTCTAGAGAGACATGGGTAGCTTTCACTTTTGTAAGGAAAACCCAAGAATACAATTCTATGCTTCTGCATTTCACAATTTGTATCCTTCACCCACTTGAGTTTACTTCCTCCGTTTAATTCAGATAGGCCTGAAGAGACAGAATGGTCTTCCTTGTAAGGGCTATAATCAGACAAAAATCTCAGCAGTTCCCTACAGTATAATACCTGTACAGGTACTGATGATGCTGGAGCATTTACCAGTCTGCGTTTTCAGAACACTATCGCAAATTGCCCACTAGATGGTAGCTGAATACCAAGTTGATTGTGCAATATCATACAGTCTATGGTAGCTGCAAGAGCCGTGCCTGATGATTCCTATTTTACAGGGTTGATCGCAAAGGCTTTTAATAAAAAATAAGATGCACTCAGAGATGACACTGTCTTAAGCTTAAGGATAAGAGGTACCTAGATAATGACACTATCCTGCTACTTAAGACTACTTTAAACTCATTACACTCCACTTTGTTAGTTCAGTTTTGTTTGCAATAGTGGGCAAGCATGTTTGCCAGCTTTTACAGTCAGGTATTTCTTTGGAACATCTCTTGATTTAACACATTTACCTCCTCTGTTGAAAGAGAAAGCTTTTTTAGTAAGGCTCTTCATTACATCCCTAAAAATACTGAAAAATTCTAACAGAGGTTCCTTCAAAATGAGAAATCATTCAGCTCATGTACTAATACCCTTCTTGTGTTAGTAGCCTAAGGCTCCATGCAATTCAGACAGCAAGTGTCATATATTAGAACTGGACAACAAACATAGCAGCACTTAATAGACGAGTATTTGAAAAAGGCTTAAGAGGTTATTGGTTATACTTATACCCCCTCCTCAAAGCTTCTGACCTCCCTCTACTACAGCCTGACTGCACAATGTTTTAATATCTGCGCAGCAGTCAATGTACTGATGTGCTACAAACTTAAGACAGCAACAACTAGCTTCTTGCTATTCAACTGCAGCAAATTACTGCTCCTATAGCAATAATAGTGGGTTTTCCATCCCATATTTCCTTTTCAAAATGGGAAGTGTATAATAGCCAGACAAATGAGAAGGTAACCTGTACTTTAATTATGGTTCTTTCAGAAGTGGTCTGCCTACCTCAGACAAGTAACCTTAGCAGTTTTTGCTAGGAAATTCATGTCAAGTACGTCTTGTTAAAGCTCCAAATAGCAATATGAAAAGAGACTGTTTGTAATTTTTTTTAATTAGTAGACATCCAGGATTAATTTAGCAGTTTACTCTCAAAGGAATGCCTACTTGCTATTTATTAACCTAAAAGAGTAAGATCATAAATAGCTCAACAGAAAACTCATCCATATATGCCTATCCTTGTGTCTGTTGCTGTCAGATATGCCTGTGTTTCTGTACGCTAAGGAGAAGGAGCCACGACAATCTGTTCTCTCTTTAGAAACACAAGCTGTGTTTGGCTGGCTGGAAAAAAAAAAGTCTGTCAAACTAGTAGATATGTTATAGTACTTGACAATTTCACTGAACTAAGTTTAAAGAACTGAGTTTTTTGAATTCCCAAGTGAGCTACATCACTCTAAGCTTTGCGTGCATGCTTTCTGAACATCAGTAAGAAACAGATCTCACTAAATTGTTAGATGTCAAATTTCTGCCCTCTGCCATGCGAGCGAAAGAGAAACAGCAAGCCTACAACATGACACGATAGCGTTAAGGACCCTGAGGTTCTAAGCTTTCATCTGTTTTGCCAGAAGGCAATGTTACCCCAGCAAAGCAAACACACACTAGAAATTTCCCACATTAAATTATTATCTACAGTAACTTCTGTTTCATTGGAAGTCTTGTTACCTAGCCTGAACTGCAAACTGAAAATAACTTCCACTAATGGCCTGACAAGTATTCTATATCAGCCAGACCACATACAGCTTCCTTCCAGGTTTACTAGTAGAAGGATTCTTCTGTGTCCTTGAATATCAGAGAAAGCATCTGCCCTTAAGTTACATAGTTTGTCACGAGAAAAGAAATTACAGTATCCTCTTAGCAACAATTGCTAACCACTAGAAAGCTTACCTGACAAGCTCCTGTAGACAGAGAGGGGAAACCCCCACCAAAAAACAAGACACACAAAACACCACTATACTTGCTATTATAACAGGACATATCAACCTACTTTACCTGCTCTTCTTCCCAATTACGGAAGTAATCACTTAAATAGTCCATTATCACATACACCAAAGATTATAGGTTACTAATTTTACAAGGAGGCTTCCTATTTTTCCAGCTTCCCCTTCTGTATCCTAGATGCCTTGAAACCAGAATTTTTCAAAAATCCTGAAACCTAGAATATACATGTCCTAATTCCAAAATCTGCATTAGAGCAGAGCATCAATACTCTATTAAACAGTTCAATGGTGTAACATAGTCAAAAAAAAAAAAAAAAGGATGTCGAAGCACTACCTTAATAATCAATGGCTGCAATAACGCGTCAACAGATAAATGTAAAAGTGCATGGAAAGGGACATAAGAAGAAACATTTTATAAGTGAATAGTTGTATCTGTTACAGATGTTAAGAAGACACACACTTTTCACTCAAGACCATTTCTGTTTTAGGCTGTTTTCATAGTTAAATAGTACACCTTCCCCTAACAATGAAGCAGAAAGAAAACATCTTAGATTTATAAACTGAAGTGAAGTCCAAGTTACCAATGTAAAAAATGTAGTTTCACCTGCAATAGAACCTGCGCAGAGATGGGTTCAGTCATGTTTGGGATAGAATGAACAATGCAAAAGAAAAAAAGAAAGCAAGCAGAGCTCAGAGTGGAAAAGTCAAACTAAAGCATGGGCTGATAATGAGGGGAAAGTGCCTCTTTTTCTATAGCTCATGAAAGAGTTGGGAAATTCACCAATTCAGGGTGGGGAGCACCAACATATGAACCCAACTATTTTAAGTCCCTAAAAGCTCACAGCAGGATCTTAGACCACAGATTCATAACCGAGGGATGCCCTTTCTGCATTCCCATAAAGACACAGTAATCTCTTGAGTGATTTCACAGTTTTTCTTCATATGTAAGTTTTCCTTCAGTTACCTGAGATATATCAAGAATTGCTGTCTTACTGTTAAGACAGTGTTTTGTGGACAAAGCACTACAGTAGCAATATCTGGGGTCTATACCATTAACAACCTGCAGAACTAGTGTAACAATTCACTAAGCATTAGGACAAACCACTGATGAATTCCACAAGTTAGGCCTATTTAGAGCTTTCAAAACTGTAGTCTCAATGTATTTTTCATAGTACCTCATCAAGCTAAGCTTATTCATGGCTCCAGTTCCTCCATCATTTCAACTTACTACCGAGATTATTGAGCTTCAGTCATTAATATAAGCAGCTATATCCAACATACTATTTATAGTTTGGAAGCAGTATTAACAGACAAATTCCCACAACCAGATGAAAAAATTAATTATTAATAAAAAAGGTAACAACACTATTCTATCACAACTCGAGGCCACCAAATTTGATACCACCCAAGATGTCAGACCTACTGCAAAACTATGAACCAAAGTTTAAGTATTCTTTTGACAGGTTTACTCTTCTATATCTTCAAATTATTAGGGGTATTTAAGTTAAATGGTTCTTTCTGATCAACTTAGAATCAGAACTTAAGCTATTCTACAGCAGCCACTTCTGACATTACATCTCATTATCTATCTGGACTCTCAATATTTTCATCAGCTCTTTTGGAGTTTGTTATTTTAAGCTACTGCCATCCGTTATCCAAATACTAATGCCATCCATGAACTCTTTGTATGAAGGGCATCATCTGCAGTACGAGTCTTAACTCCGTCCAGAATCATGCATTCATTCACTTACAGGTCTCTACATAGTGGTTGAAACTCACTAATTTTGCCAATACGAAAAGACTTGCCATGAACTCACAGGAGCCACACTTTAAATACACTTCAAAAACAAAATGGCAAAGTCAAATTTTGGCATGTGTAAGGAGCCGGAAGCACACAGAAGAATATAATTAGTACCCTTGCCCTCGTTTTAAGATGAAGCACACTAAAAATGAATATTAAGATAAGTATTCACAAACAAATTCCAATACCTTCTCATTTTTTTCAAGATTTTTTTTCACAGGAAAGCTAGAACAGAATGTTACTCTATTTATTCTAAGAGAAGAAACTATTAAATTAACAGGATCAACTCATGTAGCCAGAAATAAACAAGCAGGTTCAAAATTGACAATGAGACAGGTAAAAAAAAAATACATATAGGTTAGATCTAGGTTAGGCTTTTAGCAAAGTGCTTTTAGTTCAGTATGCTCTTAAAAGAGCTGCAGGTTAAAAATTAAATTGTAGTCTATACAGACAACAGTACCCTTCTGAACAGAGGGTCATTTTCATTTATCCCTTCATAAATAACAGAGAGTCTGCACATCCATTTAATTTATCCAATCATATCTTCTGTCCACTATTTTTTCTGAGAACATTCCACTGTAGCTACTTTCATAACAACCATGTTTTACCTCTTGTTCTTTCATGCTTAAGAACTTCAACTGTCCACGAGAATTATACCTATTGATTGCAAATCCTTACAAGACAGCTTCTGTGCCTTTCTTCATATTTGACAGTCTGTTCAACTTTGTGCAACTACAACAACCACACAGTTTGATATTACCTAATTGGTGTTATTGGTTGCTTTATACATACAGTGCCAGTTTGTACTTAATAAATCATGCTCTTGAAGATTAAACAATAGAACTCTGCTGAATATATCAGTTCTAAATCTTGCAAGAATCCCATACTGGCATCAAAGAGTTCTACATATGCCAGCAAGCATCTGCTGCAGGATACAACAGACAGCAACGACAGCCTGACCCAGTACCCCTGCAGTGAGGAACAGCAAAGCAGAAAAGTAGAAAGCCAGACCACAAGACAGTGCAGGCTTACTACATTCTGAAGTTTTATTTTAATAACAGTAACTAAGCATATTTTATCATTAAACTTAAAAGAAGAACTGTCCTGTCATTCTATATTTTCTGCTGGAGGATTTACGACATGGACATATTCTGGTCACTGACAACACATAACAAACTTTTGCAAATAAAGATGCTGAAGGAGGTCTGTGATTTGGATGGCAAAGGTCACATAAGTAGTGCTTTCAGTCGGAGACCAGGACAAGTTAGGCAAGAAATCAGTGCTTTAGTGACATGCTTTGGGAATCAGATAAACACACAGAAAAACAGTGTGCTGCACCTACCAAGTCCTCTAGCAGTGCAACAGGTCATGACTACAATGCAGTGTATTCCAGAATGGAAGGGTCTTCAGTCACTGTGAAGCATCAGTAGATCTTAAAAAAATAAATCAGACTAGGCATTTCAACAACTAGATCAAAACCAATATGGCCACAGTAACTTTTCGACTTCTCAACAATTCATGAACACTCTATCACCACAGTGATAATTACTTCAGAGATTATAGTTCTTTAATCAGGAAGAATTTTGGGGAAGAAAGCTCCAGAAAACCCCAGAAGTAGTGATTTCACAGTACTACCAGAAAGTTACAGGGAGTTTTCCTTTAACCAGAGAAGACATAGGCAACTTAAAGCTTCTCTACTATTTTGAATCTCACAGCAAGTTTTCACATAACATGACCAATAGACTTTATAGTAGACTGTCGATGCAGTGAATCGATCCTTTCTGCTGTGCAGAGCCAGACCCTAACTCTGCAGAAAAACCTAGATTCAAAATAAACTCCATCAGCTGCACTCAAATTCACTTATTTCTTGGAGAGATGGAGTCTAGTTATTTAATTCTGTCAACAGAAACCAAAAGATGTAAGTCCCAGTGCACAAGTGCACAGCTCTTAATTAATGAAACACCTTCTGGTAAAGTCCTTGATCTTTTTCTCTAGAGTTTAGTTAGCAGCTGCTATAGATCAAATAAGCCATCTAACACATGAAGAAAGGTACCCTGATACTTCTATGGAAACTGGTGCTACACATGCTAAGAAAATACACCACAACGCTCTTCCCAAAAGACACTGTAACCTGATTTTGGCAGATAGCCTGTTCATGGCTATTTGCTCTAAACCAAGCAGAATGCACTTCACAATTCATTTTGAATCATTTTAAGTGGCAGGGAGGTGCTCCCAAAACAGAGGTGAATTAAAAACTCAAAAGGGAAAACAGGCAAAGCTACTGGAGCTGGAGAAAACAGGTAAGCTGGTAAGAGTAGCTGCTGAGCCAAGTAAAGGGGAAGTTTCAGAAGAATAGGTATCAGAGAAAGAAATTCGACACTAGCAGACCGAGCATTCCAGAAAATTAATTTGCAGTGAAACTCAACGCAGCCCTTGCCTCAGGATTACAAAATTAGTCTGTCTGTACCCCAAAAAAGCAAAGCCTCCTCCATCTTTTAAGGGCTCCCCCTTAAACACTGAGCTGCTCTATACACTAAGAGACACACCCTGAGTGACTGTCTATCAGCAGAAAAAAAAACGCAAAATTATCTGTAGAGACAGAATCAGAAGCAGTACACAAAATGCAAACTGAACTAGTGACTGCCAAGGAGAGGCATGTGGAGCATATGGGGGCATGAAATGTATGCTAGTCCTTCAACTCGGAGTTTAATTCCTCAAACAAATACACCACTATTTAAACATATGTGAATAAGTTCAGACAAATGAGCTGTCTTCCCCCCAAGCTTGTCAAATACAGCAGTTCCCAAGCTCTGTAGGGCCATTTATGGCTTGAAATAGAAAACCAAAAACCTCAGAAATATCTTGTCAACACAGAGCTTGGGATAGATTTTTCAGTCCTAAACACAAACTGAATTAAAGAATAACATACTGACAATAGGCTTGATTTCTGTTTCCGAGGCTCGTGTATTAATGTAGTCGAAGTAAGACATTCTAGTATTTTATTAAAGGTTTCCTGTAGTTGAGTTCTTCGGGGCAGATTGTCTCAAAAAGGAAGTGTTTTCTTTCTTGCATTCCAATAATATGGAATGTTGGGTACATAAAATACTCGTTTGCTATTTCAGCTTTAAAGACCACTTTTCATTAAAGTGCTGAAAAAGGTTGCCTATCCGCTCCAGTTAAGAGATAAATGTTTGAGCTAGTAGGGTTCAGAAAGTCTTGCTCCAAGTGGAAGGGTTTAACAGCCAAAAAAATAAAGGACTTCTGAATTAATCTCTTATTAAAGTTCTTTCTAGCTCCACCTTGAAACAGCCCACTTCACACAAGCCAGAACAGTGACCGAGTCCAAGCTTAATAGCGCCATTGGACAAGCTGCTGAAGCAGAACTTGCAAATCGTGAGCATGAGCCTCTATTTGCTAACTAGGCTCATTAGCTGGAATTAAGATTCCAGTCCTCACACAATTGACTGTTAATCGTGACTTAGTAGCTCTTCACAGTAAGTTAAGGAGCAAGGTATTCCGGCTGGTTAATATTTTCAAGTTACATCATAGCAGTGTCACTGTGTAGATTTGCAAGTGTACTGCAATACACTGCTCCAATTTAATCCTCCCCACATAGGTTCACATCAAATTTTAGAGGTCATATTCGTGTGCCATGGGCAGCAGTCATACAACACTGTAAAAATAAAGACTCAACTAGACACCTAGCGACTGCTACCTGTTCCTGATACTTTGTTTTTCTAGACCTTGTTTAAGAAAAATTGCTCACCCAACATTTCAAAACTGCACTGTAACAAGTCCATCCTGACAGCTCAGTCATCTTAACTTCCAAAACTCAAAATATTTGTCCCTGATTCTCACCGATAAGAAGTTCTTATTGTTTAAACCAAAAGTTATCTTCCTTTTTACTTTTTATGAAGTGCTCTGAAGGTAAATTACTGAGCTAATCCCTGTTCTTGATATCCTGAACTCAATTTGCTATTGGAAGCTTTCCTTCCACTACTGAAGCACCTTACACCATTTCTTATTCACTTCACCATCTTTTCTCATTGTATATTTGGATGTCTCTATTAGCTTCACCAGCACCACTACCCCCAGCTTGGGTCATAATCCTACAGCATATATACTTTCTAAAAGCATGTAATAGAACACTATAATATAAAGTACAATAGATTTTCCTCAGTAGATTTTTATGACCCCTTTAGCTATTCACATAATTTGGTTCCAAACCCGTCTTGTCTATTCAATGATATACGCTTTTTCATAACTTATGAGTTCATGAGTTTCTATGTCATTCAGTGGGAAGTAATTTCAGAAGAGCCATTATGCAAAACTGTAAAACCAGCTTGTTACAATGAATCTCTTTGGCAGATAGACCCTAGAAGTCCAAGCGTTCATGGGTTGCCAGTCTTTCACATTACCACTGCTAAAAGCCATTCTAGACCACAAGTTTAAATCCAATGAATGTGTGGGTTAAAGGTAACAAATACAAAAAAAGGACTCTGCTTTAGAGTTCAGACACTATTTAAAAAGTTATGTATTGACAACTTCAGTATCAGACTCAATACCTTCATTTTGTTTTACTTAAATTTGACAGAATTAAACACACACCAAAAAACAGTTTGCAGATTTAGGAACAGTTCACCCACAACAACTAACTATTCTTTCAGGAGTCAGACCTTTAGGCAAGAGAACCCTATCAAGTGTGAAGACAAACATGTTCCTCCAGCTGTTTGTCCTACTTATTGGACATAATAAAGTTGATATGCTGGAGGCTATAATTAATCTTTACTACGTGAACACTCCTCTCACAATCACTTGTCTACTGAGCTGTCTAATGACACTTTAGTCCTTGCTAAGTAAATAAATGAGTTCATTATGGTCAGACAGTCTCTCCCTTCTTTTTTAAATGAGATCACAGTTTTCTTCGTGTAGCTTGCCTTACTCAGTGATCACCAGCTACAACACTGACCCTGAAGCTGACAAAAAGACATTCTGTTTCAAAGCTCTTGACTCAAATTTCTGCATTACTTGCAGTAACTTTATTTCTGTTTTAAAGAGTTAGCAATCTTTACTGATAAGAGCTTGGTTTTCAAATCAATTATGGTGGAGAGCGACAATGTTATTCACTTTTCTATTGCTAGATCTCATGGCAAGGCTTATGTCTCACAATAACATGCAATAAAGTAAAGTTGCAGTGCCCTCTTGTGAGCATTTAAATCCCATGTTGGTAGAGGTACTTTACCACTGATATTGTGAGGGTTCGGCAGCATTTCCGCTATGAACTGCTTTTTCTTAAGTAGAAGCATGGCACTTTACACATATATATATATACACACACATACACACACCTCCTCCATCTAACCATTCTGAAACTGATAAAGATGCTCATGAAAAAAAAAAATATTGAAATTCCACTGAACTCAGTAAAAAGAGGAATAGATTCATTTCTTTATTCCTAACTTCCAACTAGGAGAAACCAAAAACCATTTCTACATTATCATAGATCACAACCTTCTTTTATTAAGTGCTACTGATAAAAAAAAAAAACCACAACACAAAACCACATGTATGCACACACACAACTCAAGAAGCCTTCCTACAATCTATGCAGTAACTCACTCGACTGACAAGGACTGAAGGGAAGGGTAACAATTGGAGGAAGTATTAAACAAAGAAAAAGGAAAACAGTTTCTTATACAGAGAGTAATAGCAATAAAGCAATTGAACAATCAAACCTAGTATAGCCAAAATGCAACCCCAATTCCTAGATGCCCAATGGGAACAATTAGAAGGTGGTGATAAAAGTCTGTACAGGCAATGCACAGCTAGCGGATATAACAAAAATTTAAGATATCATTTTTAGTGAACTACAGTTAGAATCTGGCTAAATGTCAGCAGTTTTACCTCAGTCATCCCAAGGTCAATTTCTGTATTCCACAGCATTGCAAAACACAAGATCAGTTACAAATACCTGAAAATTTACTAGAATTTTATGGCACCAACAGAAAACTAAACAAGTGACACAGAAAGACCAGAAACAGTACCCTACAATTGATTCTGCTGCCTAGGGGAGTACATGTTGGAATCAACTTTCTGAAAAGTGACATTGTGTTATCTGCCAATAAAATTTTTGCTAAATGACTCAAATTTCTCATTTCCCTTATATAGATGTGGTTTATCGTATGCAGTAATAGTCAACCATTGAACAAAGACAACCACCAGTAGGCTAAGCTGCGCACTACTGTTTCAGTAACTTTTTCATAGGTGACATTTCAAGAGGCCCATAAGTTTAATTTTGCCATATTCTTGCACTTTGTGACTGGTAAAGAAGTTTCACAGAAATGAAACTCAACACAGGAAATGCAAGCCAGAACATTTGAAGGCTTTAAAAGTTCATCTTACCACATTAACTAATCACTTGTAAGCAGATGTTAAATATTTGACTTCAGCCCAGAGAGGCAAGGTCCAAAGGAACTTCATTTGTTTAGGCCCAGATCCACAGCATTATTTCAGCTGAATTTAGGCACATGGGTCCAAATTGTTGCAAAACCCCAATGAAACAAAACTACTCTCCTGTGACTTTCTAAAGGCACTGGCAGACAGCCACATCTGTTCTGCCTTCAGCTCCCTCTTGGACAGTTTCGGTACCGCAGACGAGCAGAACAGCCGCAGCCTGCTTGTGTGGCTCCTGCAGTAGTTCTCAGGCTTCACTAAGGATCGCCTACATCACTTGAACCAAACAACTGTTGAATTCCACACAGTTTACCTCGAGTAAGACATCAGGAGAAAATTCTTTGGGGTACACAGATGTAAAACTTCTTCGGTTTGGAAGTTTTACAGTCAGTACCCTACTGAAAACTGTAGGGCAGGTGCAGCAGTCACACAGAGCCACTGTGGAGATATACTATGCAGACCAACAAGATCCATGGTCTAGAGTCGACGATCCAAGTTGATGACTGCAGTGCACGTATGTTAAGTGCTCAGCTACACAGTTGACAGAATTCAGTAATATCAGCAGCTACTCCACAATACCTGATGAACTCGCAAGACAACAATTTGCACCAGCTATGTGGTACTGATGAAGTTTACTTAGTATCAAATTTATTTTACACAGGTCTTGCACTGCTGATCTTGCCTCTACATATATGAAGTTAAAAGCAAAGGCAAGAGGGTTCACTTTAAAAGTGTAATGTGTAACTGACACCAAAAAAGTTAGTTTTAAAATTTATCTAAGAGCAGATGAATTTTAGTACAAGTCAACAATACAGAACTATAAAGAACACATCCTTGTTTTCAGGTTCATGATCACTTGGCTATTACCCAAGTACAAATTTGAGGTTTACTTACTGAAGCCAACACTGATAAGAGAAACTGAATCTCCACTTCATAGCTTCATTACAAGTTTTGTAAAGCAACCAAAGATAATCCACATCTCTAATCAGACAAAAAGTTGACTAGTTGATTTGGCACGTTACATTAGACTTACAAAACAAATTTCTGCACATGTTTAAGATAGCACAGGAGATTACTGAAGACATTTTAGGGATCTGGTTTTGGAGATTACTGAAGACATTTGAGGGATCTGGTTTTAGAAAATAAACTTCAGGAAAGCAAGTTCCCGCCAGTCCTTCAGCCTGTCCAGGTCTCTGAATGGCAGTCTTGTCATTGAGCACAGCAACTGGTCCTCCCTCACCTTCGTGTCACCTGCAAACTCCTCACCAACTGATTGCAAGGTCCTCTAAGCAACTGATAAAGTTGTTAAACAGGACTAGTCTCAGTATGGATCCCTGTGGTATTCTATCTGTTACCAGCACATGTAAAGAACATTAAACACTCTCCATGCCTGATCATCCAACCAGTTCCCCACTCATCTGGTTATCCAGCCATCCTAACTTGGACATATAAATACTGCAGGAGACGGTGTAAAAAGCTTTGCAAAAGTTGAGATAGGTGACACCCACTGGTCTCCTGCCATCCACAAAGCTAGTAATTTTATCATAGAAAAACACTCCATACTCTGTAACATTAGCTCTTGCCTACCAGAATAAGGACATTTTTAACTTCACTGACAGCTTTTAAAAACTCAGCTTTAAAGGAAAACTAGTGTTGTAACAGCTTCAGAGCAAAAGTGTATCTATACAGAGACCACAAGAGGGCAGGAGAAGCTTTCTACACTTCGTAGCAAAAGGTGTAGCCTCGCATGGCTGGTTGTGAGCACCCATTCGTCCTGCTCAGTCATGCTCTGCTTTATTGGGTCACATCAGATAAACGAACGCCTCACACAAAACTACGATATCAAATCCAAACTCTTCAAACACCGATCTGTGATGACAGGGCTCTCATCAGGCAATACATGCATGATGCACTACAGGAGACAAGTCAATTGCCAGCGTTTATTTCACTGGCTTAGTATTACATAAACACCAAAAAGGAAAGAAGAGTAAAGAATAACATAATAAATATCAACAGTTTGTTGCCTGTTTTGTGGCAGTACACTTCCTGTAAGGTCAGGAAACAAACGGCATTTCACACTGAAGTACTACATTAAAACTTAACATTTCTGAGATTTACTTCAGATGCTGCTCACAACTGATGGCACCACGCATACCAATACAGACACCCACATGACATAAAACACTATTTCCAGCTGAATTTTCAGAGGTGCCCAAGAGAACCCAGTACATAGTACCTCATGAGTACCGGTATGATCTATGTTTTCTGGCAAGTCTAAGGGTCCACACCACTACTATTAGATTTCACTGAGAATTTTGGACTGCAAAACAGTCCGAAGCCAGAACACAAACAAGTTCAGTAGAGCTACATGGGCAAGTCCCATTGATAGTGATTAGTAATCCTATTACAAGTGTAACTGTTCTTAATAATTTTTGTTTTTTCCCCTCAGGAGGGTTCCTGCCGAACTACAGTCCCAGAATACAGTGGCTGACTAAGTAGTAGCTTACTCTTACATTTTATTTTGTACATTCAAACTACCTGAAGAGTTTTTAGACCTCCTTTTTACGTAGTCTGAAGGGTTTCCCTATCTAGTGTTCAAAATGAGATAAAGCTCCACGCTGATACTGTCTTTTTCTCACTCCTTACCAAACTTTTACCAGAGGCTTTGAATCTTTAGCATATAGCTGATTTTCCGATAGTATGTGCTTAACACTTTCACATGAGTCACTGAAAACATTCAACAGCAAGTAGCAGTTACCACTAACCCTCTGTCTGTCTTCACAAAGTAAACCCTGGGGCTATGACTACGCAAACACCCCTTCCAGTACACAGCCTTGTCTCACAACACTCAAGCCCAGTTCCTTGTACATCCTACTACCAAAGTAAAAAAAGCAAAGAAAAACAACAGCAAAGGACAGAATTTGGTTCTAGCAGGAGACCCATGACTATTTCACAGTCAGGAGCCAGGCACCTCCAGAAGGGCTTTTTTATTAAAAAACAAAAAGCATACCTCTATTACAAACTGCTCATACACTATCCCTCTCCTTTCTCCTCCCTATAAGCTACTTAGTCCTTACTTAAAAAAAATCCTAGAAATTTTCCCAAAGCCAAGAAGCAGTTCCCAACTCCAGCAACCTTTAAAACCAGCTCCAGAACAATAAACAGAAATAGTTAGTCCTATAATAAATAAATCCTAGTAAAAAGTATTTAACAGCACAAAAATTCAAAGAGAACACTACACTCACTCTAAGCTCTACACTCAAAAACCAAGTAAAGGCATATCCATTCTGTCCATATATATATATAAACAGAAACAAATTGAAGATAAAAACAGGAAATAAACATTTTTAAAAGGCTCTAACTACTGCATTCTCTATCAGCATCTTGCTTACTAACACAACTCCAAACACTCCCCCTGCTATTAGATCACTGAAGCTACTTCCAGGCTTTTTCTAGACTTTAGAAACAGCATAAAATCTCCAACACATACCTACTTCAACAAAACTTCTCACCTGCTACTTCTGCAGCTATTATCATCTTCCTCCTCTCTTCAAAAGTCCTCCCCATTCAACCACTCTCCAGAAAACTGCAGCAAAGCTGAAGCCTTGTCTTATGTAGTCCAGAGAGTCAGGTGACCTTGAGTCCTGTGCTCCACCTGGTTATTAAAAACTCCAGTGTGGGTCTTAAAGGGCTACCTTCTTCTTAGCACAAGTACCTAGAGCGGGTCCTCTAACAGCTTTCTTCATTGAACATGATCTTCACAGACCACACTCCAAATCCTGTGGTGGTTTAGGCCCAGCTGGCAACAAAGAATCATGTGGTCGTTCTCTCATTCCTCCCGCCCTCAATGCGATGGGAAGGAGAATCAGAAGAAAAAGGCAAAAACTCATGGGTTGGGATAAACAGTTTAATAGAATAGCAAAGGAAGAAGAAAATAACAGCAAGAATACTTTTAAAAAGAATATACAGAGCGCAATTTTCTCACCACCCAACGCTCATCTTGTTCCTGGGCAGCAAATCACCCTGCTCCAGCCAGCTCCCCTACCTAAATAGCGTGCACAACACCACATGGTATCGAATAGCCCATCAGATTGGCTAATTTGGGTCAGCTCAACTGCCTTCTTGTGAAAATTCACCCTACCCCAGCCAAACCCAGGACAAACCCCAATTCACAGAATCACAGAATCCCAGAGTGTGAGTGGTTGGAAGGGACCTCTGTGGGTCATCTAGTCCAATCCCCCCTGCCGAAGCAAGGGTCACCTACAGCAGGCTGCACAGGACCTTGTCCAGGCGGGTCTTGAATATCTCCAGAGAAGGAG
>Ga0065711_1002397_pt1 | contig 34174 bp, 19 predicted proteins | sample Hoacrofraction12_FD_59098 | JGI IMG/M metagenome (GOLD analysis project Ga0065711, IMG submission 59098) | Hoatzin crop microbial communities from Cojedes, Venezuela - Epithelial fraction 12 v2 (version 2) | ecosystem: Host-associated > Birds > Digestive system > Esophagus > Crop | place...
CCCAACATTCTGACCTCTCTAAGAAAGAAACATTTTTCAAGTTCACAAGTTAACTTTAAAAAACACCTATGTTGCTGTCTTAAAAGAGACTGACAGACAAGTAGTCCCCAGCTTCCTGTTAACTAATTTTAGGCACTTAAAAAGAGTTACCCTGAGTATCCTAGGAGATAAGGAGGCACCTACTGACAGCAATTGAGATCTTAGTGGTAGGAGCAGGTTATTTCTCTCTACTGACTACAAAGGAGACTTAGGAAAATTATGTTCTTAACTGAAGTGCATCAGTTATGTACCTAAAGTTAGGCAAGATGAATGCAGACCTACGGAGCCTAACATTTACAGGGAATCAGTGCACCAAAGGTGCTTCTGTGGACAGGTCATTCTTTTAAAAGGCTTTTAAAGTCCTATGTTAGGTTTTTAGATACCTAATTCCCACTAAATTCACTGGGAGTTGGTGAATAACTACTTTAAAAAGACCTTTCTCCAAAGCACATTTGAAAATGTTACCTCTATTCTTCACCTGTTTTGGATGGCTGTGCACAGCAACAGAGCAACTGAATGCCTAAGGAGCACCGCTAACAAGTTATGGTAGGAGGCACAGCTAGGGATGAGAGAAAACTGCATTACCTTGTCGGTATTTCCAGCACTTCACAGGCCACGGGAGAATCCTGCTGGCTTCATGTGACTGACATGATTTCTGAAGGTCAAGGAGCCATGAGCAGCAGCCCTAGGTAGATGACACAGCTGACAATGTTCCTCTTCAGTGGGAGCACAGATGGGCACGAGGCAGCGACAGCACGCAGAGTTTATCTCCGTGATATGCACCACTTTAACCCTTTGTGTATTTACTTGCAAGAACAATACATCCTTATTTTGGCAAAAAGAATCTCTTACAGTCCAAACAAAACCTTTGTTAAATGTAAACAAATGAAGGCTCAAAGGAGAAATGCAGAACATGCACACGAAATTGGTTGGCTTTACTTAGCATGCAAAAAATCCAAAGAGAGCTGAGGATTTACCAGAGCAGATCTGATTATCTCCCATATGTAATCAGAGAAAAGGAAACAAATATATCATAATGTATCTAGCAGATCTCCATTGCTGTATGCTATGGAAAGCATTACAACTCTTTTCTCTCTCTGAGATGAATACTTTAAACCTGTGATATGTTAACATACATTTTCACAATTATAAGAGGCATAATACAAAAACCTAAGAATTACAGGCAGGAAAAAAAAAGTAGTAAGGAACACGCAGCTCCACACTTGCCACTGCTTCCAGCATGGAAAGAAAACATCTGCAGCACCAACCCTGGTTCCTTTCTTGTTACTGACTTAGAAAACAATATTACCCTGTTAGTGTGAATTTCCAACACATCTCCATGTAATCTGCCCATTAGCCGTAAAATACTCAGTTTCCAAAATACCAGACTTTCCACTTCAGACAGGAGGAATGGAAGCTTTTGCATTAGTAAAATCCTCTTGCACGTATTATTACCTGATGCAAACCACAGGCCTTCCCTGTGCTATGTCATCTGCTTGGTGTATTTATATGCAGCTAGTGACACCGCAAAGTTAAAGCAGTTCCTCTTCCCAATAAGAAGACAACACTGTTCTGCTTGAAGAAGGGTCTTTCCACCTCAAAGGAGTAAGTGGAAGAATCACCAACGATAGCAGTTATAGGGATGGACAACATAGTCCAAATACACTGAAGTCAACTGTTTCCTTCCCTGTCCACTAGTTAACCCATCTTACTATCAGGGGCACTTATTCTACCACTGGTATTCCTGTCATTGCCTCCTTTTGGTACTTCCTACCACATCATGCCCTCTGTGATTGCACAAGTACCTCCTAAATCAACTCTTCAACCTAGCTTTGTCATCTCAGTTGCAGGCCAGGGATTTGTGCATTCAAAATGTCCCATCAGAAATATCTAACATCATGAAGAATGAGAGTGAGAAAAAGAAACCATCACTGGTAACATCTAAAACAAGCATCACCAACTCAGATCAGCACTATTACTCACTTTTAAATAAAATCTGTGCCCACCTAACAAGATGTTGATCTGTTGATCACACCTCAGCCAGATGTGTCTCCTGTAATGTGGTACTGATGTGGGACTCTACTGTGTAACGTGTCCTAGGATACACTGCAAAGCAATATGCAAGGTAATGTGAAAGGCCGGCGACCTCGGGTAGCCGCTGCCAACATGTATTGGTGAAAGTGACAGACAGAGGCTTTCTAAGGAGAAAAGCCAACTTTGTATGAAATAACGTGTCACAAAGTGTAATATAATCCTTTTACTCTCATCTAGGACACAGCAGAATTGGGCACACTCCTAAATGGAGTGAATCGTGGAACTGGTATGTCGTTCCTGTTTGTTTAGATTTTATTTCATTACGCTCTTTAACCTGGCTGAGCTAAATTCCTGCACTCTGTCATGAAAAATGATACAGCAGGCATCCTGATCCTACAGCTGCAGTGTTAGCAGTGAACATTGTTTATAAGAAGTTCAGGGAACACTGGAAACTGGTGTCAGTAGCCAGCTCTAGAAAATGCAGCACTTCAGTGCAAGGCTGTTCACGGTATTAAATAAAGACTGAATTTTAAGAGAGTTGTGGTCCACTTTCTTCATTATAACATGTGATATCTGAGCCTAGTGAATAAAAATACTATGAAGAATCTCCAGCCCAGAGCAGGTTATGCTTTTACAGCAAGACCTAATAACAGTATCCAATAATCTGTGCAAGTCTCTTAACCTCTCTGGACCTAATATTTCCCATACATGAAACAGAGAATGTGTATTGCCTTCACAAAAATTCACTATGATGATCAAAAATATTTCTTATATCTAATCCCTCTTCCCAGTGAAAATTTCCCTTTAGAAAAAGATTAAAAACCTGACGGATACATGATCTTGATGTAAACTCAGCAACGTTTTCTTTCATTACAGAAGACATGAAACATATGATCCTATGGGACATAGGTTATACCCTTACTTCTGGTTTCTTTTTGTATATTTGCACTCTACTAGAAACTGGAGGCTTTTTAGTTCTTTACTGAGGTTTGTGGTGGTCTCTAGTGGTGGCTGTGTGAATGGGACATTTCCCTCTTTCCTGGCTGTCGGGTGATGGCTATGGACAAAAAAAAATGTCTTGTGAGTTGTGGCTCTCACTCTCTCACAAAGGAAAGGTGGGAAAGAGCTAACCAGCAAAGCTCTTGTGTATCTGACTCTTTCGGATGACAAATAAAGACTCTTTGAATGTGGAAAAATAACTTCATTTGCTCTCCAGTTCTTTGCAACGTGCTAAACTATGTTCTATGTTGCATCCTGGTGACCAAAAATAGCTCCTCTTTCCAAAAGTTTCTCTCAAAGTCTTCAGGGTCTAGGGTTTTTAAGGTGTGCCCAACCTCACTCTAGGTCCATTGGAAAAGAAATTGGAGAGTGGTCTTTCCTAACGGACAAACACAGATTAACTTCCAATACTCTTGGAACACAATCCGACCACGCTGCAATAACGAGGAGCCGCAAAGATAGTTTTAGGGTCTGGTTTTCTCACAGAAGAAATGCTTTTGAACTTCGTTCCTTAAGCTGTCTTCTAAATATTCCTCAGGTTCATTTCAAAAGCATGACGCTATCCTCTGGTGAGGTATACATGCTTTTCCTCACATTTAAGGAAAAACTTCTGCGTATACTGTTAGGCCTTAATGGCTTCTTTGCCAGACACCATTCACAATTTTATCACTTACCTGCCTTGAAATCATTCTCATAAAATGGTTTCATCATCCAAAGCAGGAGTCTGTTTGCTACACCATTACAAAAATCTTTCAATGGTTTCCCTCTTTCTTCCTCCTCCTCCTCGTCCCTTCCTCCCCACTTCAGACCCAAAGACCAGGCATCAGTACCGTGAGAGGTTCGAAGACCAGCAAAGCACTGGCATGACTGTGTAGCCGTAATGGCAGCACTCACGACACCACACTGTCTGTGTTTAACGGATCTGAGACAATCCATTCCCAATACACTTGCTAGCAGAAATCAAACTTTACAGCGTGCTTCTCAGAGATGTCTGAGCTAGACGTGCTCAGGAAGGGCCCAATGGAAGGTGAATTTATTTAAAACACAAAGTGGGGGTGTTCCTTCTCTTTTCTTCAAGGGCTTGTACCAAACTCTCTAGTTATCTTATAGTTTCATCTGAAATACAAAACATTTAGTAGTCAGTTAATGTCACCCTCTCATTCAGTTTTTCAGCCGGGTTCCTGAAAGAGGCTCTAAGCCTCAGTGGGGGAGCTGACAGAACAGCTTTGAGGTGAGCACTTGCGTGGGCTGGGAAACTGAGGCACAGATAGACAATCACACAGACAGGACATGACAAGGTCAGAAATAAAACCTGATTTTCCTAATTCCTAGGACCCCGTCTAATCCCTGAACACATTCCTTTCCTTGCAAGGGGTATTTCAGAACAAACCATTAAATCCCACCACTGTTCTCATCTTTCTCTGGCCAGATGATATCACATGTTGCTTTGATTATTGGTTTGTCCTATCCTTTGGCTCTCCTGTCCCACTCCAGCTCTCTTGGCTTGGCTGACAATCTCTTCAGAAGTACACTGCAAGCATTATTGCTCTTTCATGAAAAACGTGCATAAATTTGTGGCAGGGAAAAGGCTGCAGAAGAACTGTATCGTGTGACTCCCAAATGAAACCAGCTGCCTATTATTTCCACGTCTGTAACTTCAGAACAAATTATGTGAGCTAGGAAGCTAATCTTTGGCCACCCTTTGGCATACAGAGTTGTTTATAATTATTAACATTTTGTGCTGTTAGCATTGAAATTTGATCACAAATGTGACCTTGCTATTTTCTACTCTTGCTCAGCCATTTCTTCTGCTAAGCTAATTACTGTAGTGATATGGGATATTTGCCTTAATGTGTCTTCAAATTGTAGCTGCCAAGTCTACTAATAAAAGGCCAACAATCAGTGACATCACTTTCCATAGGTCATCAAGGTCCAAGTGTTTGCAGCAATTGATAGCAATTGCAAAGCTCTCCTGCAGACTTTTCCCTGATTCCTTGCAGGGTGTAAAGACTTCACACCAATCTCCATGCTACTATAGACTGTCCATGTCTAGTAACCGTAATACCTAATCTAGAGCTAATTAGGGAATACCTATAGAGGCCATTGTAGGTAGAACATTAGACTAGAGAAGGATATTGGCACCATGGGCTCATCGAGGGTTGCTGGGAGTCGCTGATGCTACAAGCTTATCTGTGAGATGAAGATTGCCTGTCTTTCCAAAACCACTTATCTCACTCTGAAACAGTGAGTCAGTGCTGAAACTATCCCGTGAAACACTATGGCCAGCACTCAGTAAGGTGTAAAGTAGGTGATCATAATTGTCCCTTAGGTTATTAAAACATATGTTTTTCTCTTGAGCCTATATGTTAACGAGTGCTCATCTTGCAGCTACCAGTGGGGAGGAGTGCTTTGACTTATTTCACCTCAAGCATTTCAGAAGTGGAATTTCTCCTCCAATCTTCTTTATTCTTGTGGGGAGGCAGAGATGGGAAGAAATGGATATTTCTCACTTTCTCCCTGCCCTACTTCCTACAATTTGTTCTTAGTCATTCTGCCTGCTTGAGGGCTTGCAAGTGACTACACCTGACAGTCAAGTGAAACTCAGAAGTATAAATCCCAAAGTCAGGCTCTAGCAAGTGTGGGGGGGTTACATGAAAGTAGTTGTAACCTAGCACTATCTAGTAGCTTTAACAAAAATAAAAATTTCAGTGGATTAGGAGGTGCATAGCATCTCTTCCTTGAGCAACAACTAAAAAACAAGCTACCATTCGTATCCTTTACCATCTGTACTCTTCAGTGTAAATTAATTTTGTCTATGGCACATCAACACTATCTGACCTGCATGTGAATTCTGGATTTTGAACTTTTTCTCCCCTCAACATTTCAAAAGCTTAAGATTTAAAGACCCACATAGTCAACATTCAAATATGTGAAATGGCTTATGCAACCTGTTCAGAAATAGATAACTATTGTCCTGGACAAAGCAGCAGATTTCATAGAGCTCTAGATAGAAGTAACACATGGCACGAGATGTCTTCTTCATTTGGAGGAACTGATGATGGTGCTTCATTGGAATACTGTGCAGTAAAATATTTACCACTGATCTGGCAAATCTGAAGGTTCAAAAATAGAAGGTGGCAGAAGCAGGAGGCCTCAGTGCCAGGACTGAATTGTTACGATCTGTTCACAGCCAGCATCACAAGGCTCAGAACAAATCCTGCAATATACTTTCTTCTGAAAGAACTTATGGTCAGGAAGAAAGATGACTGGTGGTATGAACTCACCATAAAGCAAACATATGCACAAATCTTGGTACTCTTCGAAGGATAATAGGTTCAAATCTACTTCCATCCAATTATTTCTTCATTTTCAGAGGGCACAGAGGAATGAAAGTATTCAAGCTTTATCTTAACTCTGCCAGATCTGAGTAACAGAAACTGGCTTATAGCTTAAGGCAAAAACATATTTATTTCTAGAACCTTTGGCTTCCTGGCTGCACATCTCATGGGCTGTGAGCATCCCACATCCTTGGCCTGCTTAAGTCTCTTCTTCAGAATATCTTCAGTGTAACACATTAGTGAATGAAAACCCACTGATTAACCAGAAAACGAGGCACACAATAAGCTCACTGTCTCCTTTGGCAACCTGGAAGTGCAAATGACGTCCCTTGGCCTTCCCAAAATAATTTTTATTTTTCAGTTTCCAGAAAGATGTTTTAATTTCTGAATTTAATTTAAGCTCAGGGCAACAGCAACAAAACCCAGACGTGAATATCCTAGATACTACGCAACACTAGTCTCACCATGTCCACAGCTTTTGTCTTACAGAGATAACTCAGAAGAAAGGTCCCAACTCCTCATGACTCTACAGATGTAATTTTCCTGTATAGATTTAGAGTAGCAGGGTTTTAGAATTCGATTCCCAGCACATGACTGTCTTGGTTATTCTGCATAATGAAAGTCTCCCTTATAGTTCTAAATGAATATATGTATATTTGCACAAGTTTCTGTGTGTATACATATTTACCTAAGTGTCAACATAAGCTGACAAATATGTAAACAAATCCTGGGGAGTGTAAATTATAACAAGCATCTGGCAGAGTCAGTTGTAGTTGGGTTTGCCTACTGATTTTCATTTTAACTCCTTGCTCTGACATAATTAATTCTAAAAGAGTTGCTTTTAATATTATTGGTACTGATTGGTGCTACAGTAGCACTTATAGACTCAAGCCTTTTCTCTTAGGTATTGTATATAATAGACAGAAATGTTATGTGGTTAGCTTTGAACGTATCTCTTAGCTCTTGACATGGTCTTCAATCTGACTGAGCTGCATGGGTTCAGCAAAGCCCCAGACAACCCTTCCTACTGACTGCGTAACATGCAAGGGACAGAAGCATGCTGAGATGTTGGCAGTTTATAGTACCTAAAATATACACACTACTGCAGGGTTCAGAGATGATTTTTAAGGCAATTTCCGGAATCTTTCTACCCTGACTTCTTCCGTCTACAACTTCTTCAACCATTTCAGCTTGCTTAGATCTTCTAAAACTAATTTTCTTCACACTTTTTTTGTCTTGAAAAAAATCATAGTGAGTCCTTTAGTTAAACAATACAACACCAAAGTGGCTGAAGTAGAAGTATTTTTCATGGGAAGTTTCCACTGATGAAACACTTTGAAAACACAGGATATTATTTACAAGGTTTAACCTGGTGTAAGATACTTGATTTCTGCATGGAAGTGTGAGGGCCCTTTCCTCAGTCTGGAAGAATACAGTGGGCATAGATTTAGCTCAAAGGTAGGATAGCCATCACCTTGACAGGACCAAGATTTTTTCCTCCCCCTCCCTCAGTGTTGGGCCACTCTCAGTGCTACCTTTGATAGGGTGTTAGACAACCAGAAGCTCCCTATAGATGCATTCTTCTATGTAGAGCATGCACAGAGAAAACGAGACACTGTTTACCACCTCCTGCCCATGTGGCATCTGGATGGCCAGACACACACATTGGGTTTGCTGCACATTATAGGCAGAAACCTTCACAGTCTCTCACATTAGGCTCAGACATGTACTATGGAAACCACATGGTCATATTTCAAAAGTTCAAAAGTTCCCAGACTAAAACAAATGGCAATTTTTTCAGTGCTATGTGGTGTAGCCATGTAGTTTCAAAGCCTGCCTCTCTCTCCCCTTTCCCCCCAACATATTACCTGGGACAGTATTTTCTCCTGTGCACTCACCTCCTTCTCACCCTAGTGAACATGTCAGCCCCAAAACAGGCCAGGGAGTCTTTTACAAAGATGAGAAAAGGAAACAGAGGCAGGCACAGAAAACATAATAGGTGGGGCAATCCAAAAGATAGTACTTCAGGAATAAAACTTAGCCTGAATTGTTTTTTGGTTCTTCTGCTTTCACATTAAGCTGTAAGGGCACAGTGAAACCTTGTACCTGCTTTGGGATGTACAGTCTGAGGCTCCATCTGGAATGGGCAGGCTTTACCACCCAGAATTACCACCTCACAGAAGCACAATGTGAGCAACTAGCAAGTACATTGAGTTGAAACTTCATTGCACTCGAAGGCTTGAAACCTCAAGGACTTCGCAGAGCATTGTGACTTCTCACCACCACAGCAGACTCAACCCAACCTTTTCTTGGCTGACACAGCCCTTATAGTAGTGTTCCTAGCAGCACTACGATATTTCACAGAGAAGACAAGGTTCACAACAGAACCGAAGACTTCACTCACATGTCTGTCTAATCCTAAACGCCACTGTTCTATTCACTTGAAAACATCTTGCATCTTAGAACCTGCAATTACATGTTTTCAGTCCTTTTTTTTGGACCAGATTATTCCCATTTTATCCTTTTACTAAAGCTAATAAAAATGTGAAGTTTAATAGTACAGTAAAATGCTGTTTTCCAGCTTCAGTTAGTGTCTGTCTTAAGCCAACCTCAATATATAACCCATGCAAGGTGAAATCCAGTTTTTATTCTTTTAGTGTGCTCATTTGAACAGCAGAAATTTTGAACCCAGTAAGACTCATTGGAAAGTTTTGGAGATTTTCTGTCTTGGAACAAACACAGATGTTGGCTCCATTGTTTTCAGAGTCACTAAGACATGGCTCAACATTTCTAACTTATAGAATCATGGGTTGGAAAAGACCTCTAAGATCATCAAGTCCAGCCATCCACTCAACACCACTATGCCTACTAAACCATACCCCGAAGTGCCACATCTACACATTTTTTAGACACCTCCAGGGATGGAGACTCAACCATGTCCCTAGGAAGACTATTCCAATGTCTGACCACTCTTTCAGTAAAGACATTTTTCCTCATATCCAATCTAAACCTCCCCTGATGCAACTTGAGGCCATTGCCTCTTGTCCTGTCAGTAGATACCTGGGAGAAGAGACCAACACCTGCCTCACTACAACCTCTTTTCAGGTAGTTGTAGAGAGCGATAAGTTCCCCCTCTGCCTCCTCTTCTGCAGACTGAACAGCCCCAGTTCCTGCAGTCGCTGATCTTAAGACTTGTTCTCCAGACCCCTCACTTGGTTCTGTTGGTATTGTAGTATCTCAGAGTTCTGCTTTTTCATCACTGCCACCTATAAAGGCATCATATGCAAGTGACCAGGAGCCTTTTGGCCCAGACTCCTAACTGATACAACTCGGCATACCACTGTCTCATCAGAGAGGAGACTTTTCTTCAACATATCCCTGGAAACATTCAAGACCAGGTTGGACAAAGCTCTGAGCAACCTGATCTAATTAGCGGTGTCCCTGCTCGCTGCAGGGGGGTTGGACTAGATGACCTCTAGGGGTCCCTTCCGACCTAAAACTTTCTATGATTCTGTGATTCTATGATTCTATATTTATTAACAAAAACCTTACAGGCAAAGTACAATATTAACTATTCTATGAGTTTCCAGTTGAGAACAGAGAAATAACTTTTTCAGACTACTTTTTACAGAGTACTGAAGCAAGCTGAAAATGTCCAATGGATACTGGCAGCNTTTTCAAAAAGTTTTGAGAGGTACTTTGTTACACACTTGTATGGCCATCACAATTTAGACTGCCACAAAGACTTGACTGAGGCTAAAGCTACTCTAAACAGCAGTAATTTCCAATCTCTACTTTTGTACACAACCTGCAAATTGGTTTGGAATGTCAAGTTTCTCTAATTAGTTTAAAGATTCAAGATATTGAACAGAATAGGGAGCAAATCTCTCTCTGTAATTCCAGTGCTGTTATTAACTTCATGAAATGACAACAAATTATAAAGGTCATGAATCCTTGCTTCATTGGGATATTTTTGGTCTGTCAGGTTACAGGAACTGATCCATGTAATAAGATAAGTTTGCTCTGTTAATAGGCTTGATTTCTAAGCCTTAACTTGCCTTTGACACACAGCAGATTAAGCATTAGCAAGTGCCAAGCTGTTCTGGTGTCACGTTTTGCCGTTGCTCACAGCAGAGGCACTTATTTTAACTTTTGTAACAATCAGGCCTTGATGATTATGGGAGGAAGCTTCTTAGTATATGAATTACAGGCTGACGATCCAGATGAACCCTCTCCACCAGCAGTCAAGCCCCCTACCTCAACATGAAAAGAAATCGAGTCCAACTTGTACTACATAGGGAAGCCACAGGTCTCGTTGGGTCCTGCTCTACGATGGAGCTTCAGAGAGCCCATATGCCAAATTGCATCATATATAGCTGGAAAGGGTAGGAGTACTGTGTCTGCCTGCTGCTGGCTCCAAGGACACTCTCAGCGCAAACACTTAGAGGCAGCATCCGGCCACAATATTACTTAACCTGAAACCTCTGACTTAGCATCCCAGCCACAGCAGTACCTTAGAAAAGAGAAACTTTCAGTTTGCTGGCTTCTCCTAGTAGTGAGACCGAAGTAATTTGCTGCAAATGATTTATTATTCTTAAGCTTTGGTGACGCTCAGAGTACACAAAGTTTTAGACGTGTTACGCTTCTGCATCACTCCGAATAGAAAGATAGATACTTTAAGCTGCTAATGCTTTCAGGTTCCTTCAGGAGAGAAGGGATCCTCCTCATTTTCATACCTGCTAGGACTTTCTTACATCTGCTCCTCATCGAGTCCTCAGGCTTCTTGCCCTCACATACCCCCACCGCACTGCATAGCGCTGCTGTTCAGAGTGTCTCAGCAGAGCCATGGAGCCAGGGACATTGACAACACCAGGTTACCTAAAGGACTTTGGGGCTGCACCTGTTTAATCTACTCTTTACAGCACGGTGCCTTGGTGTTGCTCACAGCAGAAGTGTTTCATTGGTTTTCGTTTCTTTTTTAAACTTTAGTAACAATCAAACTTTTGATGGGTAGGAGAGAGAGCTTCTCAGTAGGTGACCTACAGGCTGCATTAGGTGATTACACGTGCCTTGTGAGATCTTTTTCCTTCTGGAGAAAAGAGGAGTACCTCACTATTTTAGGCCAGAGATTAATTGGTGACTGTGGCTGTACAGAAATCTTAGCACCATTGCTGCATGTGAAGGTGGTATGGCAGTTTCTAACAACTCTGCTACCGAAGAGTGGGTAGATGGGGAAGCAAGGTGTGGAAAGAGCACCTGGGACTGCCAGGATTCGATAGGGATTTGAATATTTCTCAGTCTGGTCTGACAAAATACCACAGCCTCAGCACAACTCCACACCAGCAAGATCTGGGATAGACTGCACAGCAATACTTACCATAAAGGCAGCACAATATAGGATCACAGCTTATAGTGTGGTTGACAGAAAGGGAGTCAAAGTGTATTTCCTGAAGATTTGTAATTTAAGGACAGAAAGGAAAATTAAAAAATCATTTAGTGAATTTAGCTGAAGGATTTTCAGAGAGCCGAGTGTCTATTGTTTCTTGATATGGCTGTGACTACTAAAACAGCCTGGGACTTCATGTTGGTAATGAATGAAGAGACTCATTTACCCTAAAAATTGAGATTTTTATGGATTATATGCCACCTCTTTAAAATTCTAAATAAGATGGACAAAGTAAGACCCTTTTACAACTATTATATCTCAATGAAATAAACTGGAAAAAGGATGAGGCTTTGGGTGAAACTCCAAGCCACCTGAAGGCATCCACAGACTCAGTAAGGCCAAGTATTTCCTCATTTCCAATTTATTTTATTATTTTTTTCATACTTCCTTTTGAGCATACAAAACTAATAAATGTGTTTTTACCACAGAGAAATACGGGAGCACTGCTGAAATCTGGAAGAGCAAGTGGGCATGGAAATGCCTTTCTTTTTTTAATAAAAGTTTTAATAAAGACATATATATACACAAGCCTTGCAGCTCTTCAATAAGAGCCTGAGCCTGCATGTTGCTTTTAGACCTCAACTTCCCCTGAAATCAGTGAACTGTTTTACAGGAAGCAATCTTGTGCTGGCCCCCAGGCAGTGAGCAATATTAGCTAATATATATTTTCCATCTCAGACCTCCATGATTAAGTTTTTAATTATATCAGTTGGAGAATACCTATGAACACAGGAGAGCAGATATGCAGATCCCAGCTATTTGCTGTCCTGGTGCAAGAGAGGGTACGTGCTGCCCCCCAGCCTTGCACCACAAGTGCTGAAGGAGAGAAAGCTCCCGGGCTCTCCAGCTGCTCTGTCCCACTACCACCCCAGAGCCAGGCTGAGCCCAGGCCCTGCAGCAATCCTTCAGTTGTTGGCTCCACTGTAGGACTGTGGCACACAAAGCCTCGATGGTCTAGCTGCTGCTGATAGTGCCAGGACCCAGAAGTCCCACATCATGACAGATGACAAGGTTGTGTTTGGGGTTTTTTTTCATCAAAAATCACAGCCTACGGGAGATGACCGTGTTTGACACCTTTACTTGCAGTAAGCAATAAGGACAATTTAGGAGGAGCATTGCAAAAGTAATTTTGGAGCCAGCAATTCAAACTTTTTCAAAGTAAAAGATAAATAAAATAGATTAATACTGGTAACAAGAGTTTTCTGTATCAAAAGGGGTATCAGATAAATTGGAAGTACCAGTTAATAAAACGAAGTAGGCTATTCAACTAGACAGAAAACCTTGTGCTCTGAACACCTGCTTGCAATTTCTGCAAGGTCATAAAAGGCGCATAAACTCATAAATTCACAGCAAGTTCATAAGAGGCTTTACAAAGCATAGTGCTTGTGAGAGCAAGAAAATGAGTTTCTGTATGATCCCAGCAGACTTACTCTCCTCCCATTCCCCAAACCATCCTTCATGATCCGTCCCCTTGAAGAGCCTTCTCAGACCTCCTTGGTGTCCTACAGCTCAGGCACACGTATCCTCAGAGTGAGGAGCAATTCTGGCTTCAGGCCAGGGGAAAAGGTGGAATAAAATTTGGTCCCATTTATGATTTCCACACACAGTCTGCTCAAAATGTAACACTGGAAGATTCAACTTACATTAGTGGTGTTTTTTGAAGCATCTTATTTGTATTAGTACTCAAAAATGTGCTCAGAGTTGATTCACACTGTAATAAAGAAAGATGATTCCTTAGGCAAATATTATAGATACTTAGATATTCCAGTGAGAGCATTTCTTTAACGAAAGCAACAACAGTAAGAAAAACAGACAAACAATTTTCTCTGCCTGTTGAACTGTGAAAACAGCTTTGCCTCCTATCCAATTTTATTAACAGTGGAAGTAATTTTCCACAAAAAGTATTTCTAATAAAAATTGTAGGTGGATCCAAGATGCTTTCAGATGCATTTTAATAAAATAATTTTTAAAAAATTTGAGTGTTACAGGATGAATACTGTTAAAGAATAGACCACAAGTTTTTATCAAGAGGACTGATTCTGTTCTAAGGCTAGGTCACACTTAACAACAGTATTAGTACAACACACAGACTGACAGATACAGGAGGGCAGGCAGGAGGTATGAAACAGAAATGGCAACTGACAGGAGATGGAATGGAGACACACCAAAAAAAAAAAAGAAAAGAGAGAGGAGTAAACTCTAGGTGTCATTTTATTTTTTCCTAGCAGTCTCTGACAAGACAGATAGTTTCACTGCCTGCCATTCTCTCAAGCTGCAGGAGCACTCAGAGGAGCAGAGCTGATAGCACATGAGACTGAGACAATGACGAAAATGGATTTCAGTAGCAAATCAGCCCTGACAGCTGCTGCTGTGTTCAAACAGCCACCACAAAAACAGGTACTCTTTGATTCAGGTATAACGCAGAAACCTGTTCTGTAGCTAGATAGGAGCAAACGATGAGGTATCACTGCTACAGCCTGATTAAGGCACTGGAAAAGTTACACAGACTTTAATTTCTGAGACTCAGACAAGTAACCTGTCACAACACATCTTCCTCACTTTCTCCCTTGCATCTCAGTCTTACCATTACTACAAGATAACCAAAATAGCTAAAACTGCATAGGGAGCGCAGAACAGTTTCTATTAGGCTTTCCTTCTCCAGTCTGACCTATTTTTCAAACTTCACCTTAATCCTCTCTTTTGATACCTTGCATCATCTAACATAAAAATTGAGCAAGACATGCCCTATTCAGAATACTGGGCAACAGGGTGGAAGACACAAAACCAGAGTCTGTCGATTCACCAGCTCCTTAGTATCTACATTTTAAAGTCCAATAGGTAAAATTACAGACAAGAGAATGAAAAGCATTGAAATAGAAAATCTGTGGCCAGAAGATATCATGTGATCATTATATAAATGCCATAATAAAGAGCCACACTAATCAGAGCCCATGAAAAGTATAGAAAAAACTGTTTGCAGGTATGAGACTGTAACTAACATATCTCTTTAATACCCAGACTGGATGCAAAGAAAACAGAGTATTACATTTGCTGCTGATAGCTCTAGGTGTTAATGTTAAATGGTCTTTTAATGCTAACCTGTGTTTTCATAAGCTTATTGCAAAAGATTGTACATAACAAAACACAGATACATTTAGCTATAGGCCTTAGGAATAGGGAAAATATCTCAGCACTAACTAGAAAAATAGTTGCCTATCTATGCTATCTTCCCTGAGCTATGCACCAATTAAAAGACTTACCTACAGTCCAATGTAAGCTAAAAAGACTTGTCTCCTTTCTGATTATCAGATTTCTGCAGCAATAGTTGCAAGCCTTACTACCTAAAATATCCACAACACCCAGCTCATGCATGGGAGGATGTTTGTGTTGTGTGAAGTTTTTTTCAAATACAGTAAGGCAGCGCACACTATAGGAAAGGTACAGCTATTTTAGAAACTGTTATTAGAGGGAGGAAAAAAAAAAGGCACTTAATAGATTTATCAGGAGGCTGATGGTACCAGCAGACCTTGCTGTCCGTCACCAACCTTAGCCCCCAGGAGCCCCATGCTTACGTGGGCAGGGGTGTGAGAAAGGCCCCAGGTGAGGCTGATTTGAGCCATTAAGACTTATCTGTGCCCACTTGTCCCTGACCTAAATATCCCACATGACCAGTCCTCCCACCATTTGGCTTATCCTGAGATAATTGCAAAGGAACAAGTAGTGTATTCCCTCATACTTCTGAAATACAAAACGCACTCTGTGTCACAGCAGAGGAGTCCTTGCATGCTCCTAACGTAGGAGTTTACTTGAGTTTCACAATTAGGAGAGAACACATTTTTACTTGAGCTGCGTGAAAAAACACCCATGATACACGTTAAGTCACTTTTTCAACTATGGTGACTCACAGCAACAGGGACTGCAAATGATGCACATGCTGAGGTAATTTGGATCTTCAGAGCCACAGCAAGCAACTGCAGGGAAAACGATGCCCACCGGAGACCCAGGCCCAGTAATTCATCTTTTGAAAACATTTGGCATTTCAGCAAATTTGATCTAGAAAGTTACTAATTTCTCTAGTGTTTGCAGAAGCACAGGGACAGAAGGAGAAAAAGAACATGCTAGAAAAGAGGCGAAGTCTCTGGCTTCTTAGACAAGACAGGGTTTGGTCTCCCCACGACTTGAGTCCTCCAAGCGTGAACCTGCTCTGTCACAGCCAGGCCACCTCTCTGCTGCTATTTTTCAAGTTTATGTATGCTGGAGTCCCTGCCCTTAAGAACTTGTAACTGGAAAGGAGAAAACAATAGCAACAGGCAAATATGAAAAAAAAAAATACCCAAAACAAAACTGGGGTATCCAGTTCTGGCACTGCTGCTTTTAATTAAACCAGTGGAAAAGCGTACGACACAGACAGATTTCTATTGTGGGCAGAAACCAAAGACTGACTCCATGATCAAAGCATCAGTTTGATGCCATGCAACGTATACTTTCTTTTAACTGTGTTTCATTATAAAGCTAAAAGAAGCAGCAAGCGAGTCCAGGGCAGAAAAGGTGAAGGAGCAAGGTGGATGGGACTGTAGAGGAGACGAGTGTGACCAACAGGAGAATGAAAGTGAGCGGAGATGGGCAGCAGGGTTGAGAGGATAGCGAAGGGCTTCCACGGTAAAAATGTGATATGGCTGACAGGGACACCCTGCAAGTGCGGACAAGAGAGACTCCAGTTCCAGAGGTCTGTATCTAATCCAATCAACTAACAAGCTCTTCACGGATAGTTTGGATGCCCCCTTGAGAAATCCTCCACATAGGAAGGTCCTTTGGCTGGAAGACCTTCTTTTTCAGTTGTAGTTGTGGCAGCTTTCAAAAAAAAAGGCTTCTCCCAGCACCAAAGCCACGCACCTCATGGGATGTAAAACAAGGGAAAAAGCCACGCACAGCTGTGGGGCCAGCCACCGTCTGCAGGCAATATGCTACACAAGGGTCATCAGATCTTATTTATATGAAATGATGAAGACAAACATTCTGCGCCTAGTCATTAACAAACTATACTAATACTTCATTCAGCACTTGGTACAGTTCCCTCATAACAAGTACAGACCCCATCTCCTACAGATTGCTGTTAACAGATAGTGCAGATAACAGATCATTCTGCATTAGTTTTCTGTGTAATCTTCAGAACAGTCTGTAACTGAGAGCATTAAGCAAAACAAAGAATTGACAGGGAAAAATGATGCTAAAAACCAGGATGAAAGCAGCCCATTTTAAGTGGCAAGAAAATGGTTTGTATTCCTAGTGGAACACCAAGGAAGGACCCTGATCACAAAGGTCATTTAGCATCAACCCTTCTCTGAAATGAAATTTGAATAGGTTTCAGCGGGGACCCTTCTGTGTAAAAGGAAAATTCTTTGAATGGAAGCTACAGGATGAGCTGTAGTATCATGGATCTAGAGGTCAAGAAAGAATCTTACGGATTATCTCATTAAGAATCATTTTCTCCTTCATCTTCCTTACCCACCTACCACACTGATAGTCATCATCTCCGCAAATAGCTCATAGCTATGTTGGGTAGCACAATCGAGGTTGCCATCATCAGAAATGAAAATGCAAGTTTTTTTCTAGTCTCTGTGGGTCTGAATGCAGACTGAAAAGATTCAGACCAGATTAAAAAATAATAATTATCACTTGCTGGCACATATTGTGAGTTCTTACAGAAGTGCCAGAGAAACCTGGCATGATTTTCAAGGGAGAGATGTTAGCATTAGGGGAACCGTTCTGAAGCTGACCATTGTAAGGCAGACTATGTAAATATGACAAAACCATACTTTATGCCATTGGATCAAAGAAAAGATGGATTATCCAAGAGAGAAGATTTGTGATTTATAGCAACATTGCAAGAATTTTAAAACAGTAGCAAGTCCACAAGAATGATAAGAAAGGAAGATAAGGAAAAGGCAATTTCAAAAGTTTACATAAATTAAATATCAAAAATCTTCCTTTGAGTGTATATTTTCATATGATTATGAGTAGAAGTCAGCTAGCCAGGCTATGAAAGTCAGTGAAAAGGAAAATGTGATAATGTATACCACAGGTAAGTTACAACAGCAGAATAACAAGCACCATTGTGGTGATGCGGTCAGTAATTCAGAATCACGTTAAAAGGGGCTCCATTTCCAAAATGACACACCAGTCTGATTAACACGCCTTACTGTATGGATGTTTTCTAGCATGTAAAACAAAACACTTGGAAGCAGTCAAGTATTTTATGTCAGCTCCGTTTCCAATTTTCTTGTACATGTCAAATTAGCAATCCATTTTGTTTGCAGATCAGCTGCATAGAAGAAATGAATTCCACACATAAACTCAACAAGTGTGAAATAAAAGAGACAGTATAACAAAGCTTTAATGAAACCGCATCCACCGTTTGGGGAAACTAATTATTTATGGAAAAGATAGACAAGCTTCTTCACAAGAATTCAGCAAAATAGCATTTGTAATGCTCTGATAAAATGTGAAGAACAGTATAATCTTCCTTCAGCTTGCTGGAGTGTAAACCAGCAACATTTTTGAAAGTGATTAGAATTTCAGCAGTTGATAGTAAGAAGGCTTGTAAGTGGTTTGTGGTTTGTTTTTGCTTTTTTTATTTGGTATGTTAATGACAAACTAGAAGTTTGATGAGGATGCTAGTGTTGATGAAGTTACTGTCTCCACTACTAAGGCAAGATCGTACAAAAAAAGCCATCACAGAGCTCTGTAGTGCCATCCTATGTCAGCAGCTCAATAAAGACAAGCTCTCCTGAGCCCTGCCAGAACACACAACTGAGATCTCCCATTCATGTGGGACTCCCGAGTGTCAGGGAGATCAGCAAGACACTGAGCAGATCTAAATATTCAGGTAATTTGCAATAGATATACTCTGCTTATTCCTTATGTTTTGGGTTTTTCGGCTTGAGCTGCACATGAAGTGACCAAGAAAATGGCTTCTCTTTCACACAACAATCTTTTCCTTTGGAATTCCCAGAGTGAAAGGGAGAAAGGTGATTACCTGTCTAATAACATAAACCTATCTTTAAGATGTAGTGAAGTTGATTCCTATACAATGTTCAAAACTTGACAGCCATGAATTTCTGTTATTCAGAGAGCACATAAAAGATACCAGCATGGGTAATGGGATTTTCCTTCAATAGGTAAAGTTTTCTCACAGTTTTTTAGAAAAATTCTCATTGATACTGGTAGTTACTTCTGCTGGGAAAAAAAAAGTAGTGTGCTATGATTAGAAATAAATATACAAAATCTTTTGTCCTTATTTGAAGGCACTACAAAGAGTTTATCTTCACAAAGAAAGAAAAGATGCTTCATTCTAGATAGTGAATTCAGTGTGTAAAAATTCAGTGAAAATTAAAACCTCTGTTGTTTTTATGTGAGATATTTAATGAGGATAAAATCTATAAAGGACATGAGAGTTTATATCGACTCCTTGACTGAAATGGAAACTACCATCTGATCTGCACTAGGATTTCACCACCCAGTCATTCTGAGTTTTTTTTCATTAGCAATTAGTTTTTCTCTCTTTCTGCTCTAATGTGGTTTACTTCCCCTCTGCCAAGTCTGGCAAACGTCTAATAGTTGGCATATTTATGTGTATGCTTTAGTTCAGCTGATCATTGCAACTGAACTGACACTTATTCACTCTTGTGTTACTGCCTTTTTGAACTAACTGTTGCAAAAAGGACCAAAAAATTTAGTCTGAAAGCTGTCGTCAAATCAACTTTAAATTAATAGGTTTTACTCCCTCCCTGGCATGTCACTCAATTTTATTTGTCCCTCTTTGGATTGCTTCTAAAAGACAGGCTGTTGTAATCTCCTCTAGTAATGCAAGCCATGCTTCTCCACATCTACTCCAACTTCATTCCACTTGGACTCCACCTTTCTAAACAAGGGTGACTACACATGTGCGTAGTGTTTCAAATAAGGTCTTGCTGTGCTTTTTAATGGCACTAATACTCCCTCAAACTTTACTGAAAATACCTCACCCAACGCATCACCGCTTTGGTTTAAAGCCAAAATGTGTCAGTGAACATAGACCATACAGCAGAAGACCAGCGAGAGGTCTCCGAATTAGCAGAGACTTAAGACAGCAAAGCTTAAAACTCTTCTTTAAAGCGCTTTTATGTGTAGAGAGAAGGTACTGAAGCCTAACCCAGCCTTTATTTTGGAGAGTACTCCCTCCAAAATTTTGCTAGGAAAAGGTCAAATAGTGCAGGAGGGGCTTGGCACATTACAGACATTAATACAGGCAATGTGATGTAACTCTGCAGCACTATGTTTTTGTGCTTTAGGAAATGCAGGTGGAGGGAGAAGCTTAAAGGACCGAATTACCACAAAAATGGGCTGGTTTGAGCCATCTTTGATGCTACAGTCAACAAGTAAGTGAAATTTCTGGGTCTGATCCAAAGCATACTCAATACAGTGGAAACATCTGCCTGGATTTTCGTAGGGTTTCAATCAGGCCCAGGGAGAACTAAAACTCAGCCTCAGATAAGCCTTATAAAAAATGCAATGCAGGTGTTTAGGAGCTGTTGTATTTCAGCTTCAGATACCTGTGAATCTGCTTTTCAAGAAGTATTTCAAAGAACATCTGGATTCTAAAGTTGAAAAAAATGAAAGTTTTGAAAAATATTATTGTAGCTCTGATGAGAAACCCTGCTTAAATCAATTTTTTTATTTGTTGCAGATTTGTATATCCTGATTTTGTGTGTGTAAGAAACACCCTACAAGGATTTCAACCTCTCTTTATATGGAGGTATTCGTTCACCTATAAACATAGCCAGACAAGTGTTCTGCATTTATAGAAGACAAATTCTTAATTTCTTTCTCTCTCAGTTTGTCTTTAGAGATAAATCAGAAGTTTGGTCCTTCTCTACACTCAGTTCTTTTCTGCAGAAGGAACCAATATATTTTGATTTAAGACGATGCCTTCTTGAATGAGAACTGGACTAAAGCTCTTCTCTGTATTTGCAGAAATCTACAGAAAGATAATGACTGATCAATTATCACAAAACCAGCAAAAAAGGATCAAAAACTTTCCTTATTTTTATGACTTGTCTGTTGAGTTCCGAAAAAAAACGGGCTGGGGAATACGTTTACCTCTGCTTAGTCAGGTCATTGTAGGAATCTTCTCCCAGAATGAACTGGAAACTCACATGGAGTGTGATTTGATATATCTAATCTGAAGCTGATAAAAGGATTTCAGGTTTCTAGAGCTTTCAATATAATTTCTTTCACAAACAATAAAACCTGTCTCCAAAAATAAAAAAAGTAGGATGTAGCAGACTTCTGTTTCTTTATTATCAAAAGATAATGAAACTGAAGGGTCCTAGAAAGGGTCCAGATTTATTAGTACCTCTTAAAAGCCAGAAGCTAATCACAGCAGCTACACCAAAGAGAAGAGGCAGTCCTGCTTTGAAATGGACTTCTTCGTCTCTAAAATGCATCAGTTGATCTCCTTTTCCTCTGTGAAGCCATGAGGAGATAGCAAAGTGGCAAAACAAGACTGAGGACAGACAGGCAGAAGTAAGGAAGCTCCAGGTCTACAGTAGGAAACTGGAGATCCCTAAAGGCACCTCTGTGCTCCCTCTCTTCAGTTACAGTTACACTTGGGCTATATCAAAACCCTCCAGAGAAACTGGTCAGAGCCTGGAAATGGCGATCACTTCTTCCGCTCTTTAATGTAGAAACTGTACGTGCACCAACAAAGCTTCAAGGCACATCACAACTTCTTTGATAAAAGGTTAAGTCACTGATATCATGTCCCTTGCCCTAACAGGTATTAAATTGTTACAGGAAAATAAAAGGTGGCCAAAATTAATGATCTTATGGAAGACAACTGTCGAGAAAGGGGAGGGGAGTATTTGCGTACTGCTGTTTAAGACACTAACAGTGTCCTGTTTGCTAAGAGAAATTAAATGAAAATCCAATGACATTTAAAAGAAAAATCTTCCTTCTCTCACTCTAACCATATACTTATCTTGCAGAATGCAGGGTCCCTGTTGGAATCTAGCCTGGTTTTGCCTAATTATAAAATATCAGAGTTTCTGTCACTTCTCATTCAGAAAAATGTAATTTTAAAATGCTTTCTCTCAGCCATTTAATTCTTTCAGTTTATCCAGTGGTCATGGCATATTGCACAGGCTCTTGCTATAAACAGAGCCAGACTTTTTTCCTAAACCAGCTATTCCTGAATGTAAAGTCGGTAAGGAGCTGTCTTCTCTTCAAGGAGCCAGCAGTTTGCAGGAAGCAGTTGCATATGGGGAGAAAATGGCTTTACACTGGATTTTACAGCCTTTTAAGAAGTGACATTATCTGCATAAATGAAAGAGCCCACATGGAGTGCTGAGTAGCTTTAAGAGGAAGGAAAACACAAAAGTTGAAGAGCTCTCAACCAAGCCAGTTATCAGAGAAATACAACGTTGAAAACCCTGTCCAGATCTTGTGATTTACACCTAACAACCTGAGTCCCAGAGAGTTTGTGACCAAATCCAGTTCTGGGAATGAACTTCAAAGCTTAGGGGCTTCTCTGCATCATTATACACTATGCAGGCAACGAATCTTTGAATAACCTTGTACCTAAGGAGCCCCATCATACTCACATTTTAGTCAATGGGTTTTTAAAAAATGAGTTTAACAATCCACACTGCTACACATCTGTGCTTACAGCTGCCATTAATAACACTGGGGCTCCAATGGCAGCACCACCTGTCTTACCATGTGGTTGTCTTTGCAGGGCCCTTCCCCATCAATTCTCCTTCTTAGACAGAAGTAAACTTGAAAAAATGGCGTTTTTTTCAAATGGTAAATTCACTGCAGGAACACCACTCAAAGTATGAGAAACTTAGCCGCTTTTATAAATCATTTCTTGTAATAAGAGCTTTGTTGCTTAGATAATTAAGTCCCTTGGAGGCAGCATGCTTGGAATGCATTGCAAATTAAGACCTTTATTTTCCTCTGCCTTTCTTCAGCAATTTCTCATACATCTATTTTCATTTAAAAATTCTTATTTATCTCTGTTACTAATTTCACTTTTGATGGATGTCAGGTAGCTAAAATCATATGAAGCTCTACCAATCTCTTTATTAAAATTATAAGTTTTTCATACAGAAGTGAAAGAATCAAAAACATCAGCAAAAAGGACTAAAATTAATGTATGGTTTTTTCCTCCTGGCAAGGCTCTCCATCAATTCTTATGCCCTAGGATACATGGAAAATAAAATTCACACTCCAGCCAGATTTCTAAAAATGTCAGCTGATAATAAAGGACATTAGGATAATATTTGGAAACAACGAATTGTCCTACATACAGAGAAAGGCTTCCCAAGGGGGAAGATAATCCCTATAGCTTCCTTGTTACCACTCTGATCTTAATAAAGTATTCATTAATACACTGTTGAAATAATCACACATTAAACTTCCCCACCCAGGCCAGGCTGTCCTTAAAATAATGCCCTGGAGCTGTATCCAGCTCAGGTATCAGCACCCCACCACCCCTGCGTGCCTCACCACCACTGCGAGCGGGTCCATGCCAGGCTTCTACACCATATCGGTCCCTTCGGACCAGCCATCCCTGCCACCTGCTTTCAGGGCACAAACCAAGAGAAATGCTTTGCTGCTGTGGGAGGCGATTCTGCTGTGACCTCAGCCTGGCATCTAAATAAATCTAAAGGCACTATTTTATTCTTTGCCATTTGTAGCTTTGTATATGGGCTATCTCAAGTAACCCCCTATATCTGTGTATAATGAACAAGGAAGTCTGCAAAATAATTCCCTGATCCTAAGGCCTCTGTTACCTAATGTGCCATGGATTGCAATAAGCTGTATCATTAATGCTTCCTCCGTGGCATTGCCTGGCATTGCATGGCCCTTTGAGTAATTGCACATTATTACAACTGGAACCCCTTGGCTTTCCGATCCTAGGAGAAGGCCACCATACTGCACAAAGAGTAGGTGGCTACTCATAGCTCTTTCATTAAATTTGTCAAATACAAACATCACTGATTTATAAGAAAGCTGCAGATGGGTACATACTAGGCCCCAAGCCTTTACTCTTTCGTTTGTGGAGAGCAGCAGTCCTCTTCCTACCGACTTGTATCACTGAGACTGTGTTCTTTCCTGCAGATCTAAATCTTGTGGTTCTTCGATACAAAGACCACAACGAAATTGTCATTGTGATGTTAATGTGGCTATTATGATGTTATCCTAATAATATCTTTAAATCAAACATCTTATTTACAATTAATCATTTTCATCTTTAAACACTGCATGTATACACTTAGTCAAAATTATTAAAAATCTTCATATACAAATTATACTATGCTGAGTGACTATTTTTGAAACTTCTGACCAAAATGACTGGATAAGTATCAGAGGCAAGATGAAATTGTCTTGCTAGTTTTCTCTTCTCACACCAACTCATAGTTTTATAAGAAACAATTTTGTTAGATCTCAGGCAGGCAAATAATCCTTTGCATGTAACAAACTATTTCTCAGTCCTTAAAACAAGAGCTGAAACACACCATTGAGTACGTGTTCACCCTACTTCAGTAAAGCTCTAAAACACCTCTTTACTGCTTTCCACAGCACACAAGCCAAACAGAGATGTCAGACAACTGTTAACTGAATATATTGTCTATAAGACACAAAAAAGTCTATCCCCTTCTCCCAACATTTTGCTATTAACATCAGTTTGTGTAGCTCTATCCCTCAAATGCAATGGCTCGGCTTCTACTGTTTTTCAGTGGGATCAGGTCTAGCTTGAAGGAGCTCTTTCTGTTCTCTCTGGTCTCACTACCATCTGCAGCCACGTTGAACATGAGGAACTGCACTGGGCCTTAGCATCAGGACACCCATTTTGCCTCGACATCCATGTTGATTTTTTTCCCATCCACCCAAAGATGACCTATAAGCAGGTTATGGCAAAAGAAGTATTTTCTACAGCCAGAAAACTAATGTGACTTGCTTAAAAAAATGAAACAAAACAAAACAAACAACGGAAGTCTCTTCTTAACCAAATATAGAGACCCAAATTTAGTGCCCATTCATTCCTACACAAAGGCTCATCACATAGGTCTTATCAATCTGAAAGGCTGTTGTATATCCAACCATATCGTAAACCAACCCTTTCAAAGCTGGAACAGAGCCAAATATAAAGTAAAAAACAAAACCCAAACAAATAGCAAAAATAATCTTACTAGAAAAATGTGAAGTTAGACAAGTTAGACAAGTTTTACTACCATATTCTAAAAACTTTCCTGCACCTCCCTTGCGAGATATTTTAAGTTTGAGGGGGTTTTCCTAATAATACTGGTTTGAATGGTAGCTAAGCATGTGTTTTGGTCTGCAGAAGAGAATGGCTTTTTTTGATAGCAGATAAGCTTTATTCCAGAAATCTCAATATTTTAAAACAAGTCTTTCCCCTAATCATTGGCTTCACACTTTCTTGCAACGAAGACCTCTGCTAACTCAGTGAACATCGATGAAGTGAAACCATAATAATGTCTCAGATATTTTATTCTGCTGTTCTGTATGCTGTTGAGACCATGCAAAAATACAACGTGTTGCCAAAGCCATACAGTTGGCCATTTACCTCCCCTGTGTTCATGGTGTGAATGAAACAGCCTAGAGCTGGAAGCAAGCATTCAAACAGAAGCAATTAGCCAGAAGAAATATAGAGATTAAAATAAAAGGCTGGAGAGAAATAAGAAAAATAGAAACAAAATTATACTATTAGGGAAAGAGATAGAGAGAATGGCTCTGGCATTAGGCTTAGACATCGAAGGATATAAGACTTCTGCACATGAAATGGCAACAGCCGAGCTTGCAACAATAAATGCTTTTATCTGCATGTTTTCTGCCATTAAGTTTCTAGCAAGGATCTTACTGCCAGTGAAGTGTTCCTACAAGTTACCAGAGAAGCAAAACATACAAGGAGAGCGAAGTAGTTCAGCCTCCTCTAAGGCATGTTAGATGGAGATTTTGCACCCTCTGCAGGTCCAGGAAGGTATAAAGAAACTACAAATTACCCATCCTGTAATAAAATACAATAGCTATAGGCATAATTTCCAGTTCCAGCAACAGCTGATTTTGTGGACCTTTTGAATGTGGTATTTATGGGTACGGTATTTATGGGGGAATGGCTGTTTTCCCCCTTTCAGACCTTCCTGAGTGCTCTCCGTCAAGAATCAAGCTACATATGATATTTACTTCTCCCTCTACCCTCCAACTAAGTACATAGCACTACCCTGCTAGCTGGGTTCAGGGCACTTGCAGCGACCACAACCCTTCTTTAAACAATGTTCTTTTGTTCACCACTTGGAAATATTAGGAGAAAGGGGTTTTAAATGACCAAAACCTACAACATATTTAGCCTCACCTAAACATAATCACCTTGTACTTCACTATATATTTAGACAGTCTTTCTTCTTCATGTACTAATTCATAGTCTTTGTACTTCTCTGCATGAGACACTTTTGACCATACATGGTAAGACTGAAAATCTTACAATCATACAATTTCTTGTAAAGATGACATTTTTCCCCAGTGTCACTTTCAAAAGATTCAACAAAAAGATATTCTGTATTGGAAAAAAAGGGGTCAATATCTGAAGTTAACAAATATGTCATTGTAATCAGGCAATGAAAATTCACTGTGTAGAAATCATTCAACCTAATACATTAGCACAAATATCAATATAAATAGACATAAGAAATTAAATCAATGGAGTTTGAACTTTATTTCCTCAAAAGAGAATTGTCCTCTAAAATATTAAAAGAGAAATATCTCCACAGTGGCTGACAAAAGACCATAATAAATAATATTGTAAGATGAAAGTCAGTTTGATGGATTTGGTAAAACCAGTTATATATTACAGTGCGCCCTTATCTGATACATCTGCCCTACTACATGCTACACTGCAGCAAATAAAAACAAAGTCAGTGATTGATGATATAAATTTATGCTGAAAAGACATGTTGGACTAGTTTCAAGTGTATCGCAGGGAAGGACTGTATACCACTTCTCCTGATGAGTTCAATGTGTATTTAAAACAGACAGCTGCTTTCAATTGATTTTGCAACCTCCATTGACGTCAACAAGAAAACAGAGTCAGCAAAAGATCTACGATAAAAATATGATGAGCTTTAAGAGTAACTGTGCTTTAGGTTATTTATTTTAAAGAATTTTGTTGCTTTCAGTGGGACTCAGATGAAAACAGATATACATTTAAGACTATGACCACCCTACTTTCCCTACCTTTCTTCTTTCTCTCTGCGTCTCTCATTTGGCATGTCTAATCTCCTACCCCGCACCTCCTACACAGAAGCCATTTCTAAGTCTCCCCTTGGCTTCCACTTTCTTCCCAATTCATTAAAGATTAGCAATAAAGTAATTTTCTTAAAGCATTGTTACCAGGCTTTACGGATTATCAGGCTAAGGAAGAATTCATTATTTATGCCTTTCAGGTACAGAAAGTTTAGAAGGTAATATGGACTATATGCAAACATTGCAATTTGATTTTCACAACCAAAAGACCTAGAAGTATAATACTTGTTTTTTTAAAAGTTCACAGTTGACATCCCTAATATGCTATAGGGGCCACATAAATACATTAGGAAAGTCTGAACTTATCTCCAGCTAAAGCAATAGCTTTAAGATCAAGAATAAATTATGCCAAAATTGAAGGAAGAATGGCAGAATCTCCTGCCAATGATCTAGAGAAAGGTAGGGCCTGTGATCTCCATTGCTTCACAACACTAGAGAGTTTCTCAAGTTTTCTTATACTTCTAACATGGAAAAGAAGCATAAACCCACTCAAAGTGACCAAGCAAAATAATTTCCTTAGAAAAAACTTGCCAGAATTACTCTCTTTACGTAAAACATGGTAAAGTTGTCTGTGCTTCCTAAAGCTATGTAAAAGGTGGATTCTGTGTAACGAGATTGTTAGCACAGTCAAGCTTTGTTAACAATTTGATTTCTTGAATAAAAGAAAATAAAATGTCATAATACCTATCCTGCATTGACTTCAGCACATGCTTGTCTTCTCTTGCCAAACAAGGTTGTAAAATTGCAGTTGGAAACTGATCTGCAGAGTCACAGGACTCTTCCTCTTTACCCATAAACAACAACCCTGTTTAAGACTTTAGAAAAGTCAAATGTAAAGAAAAGTCTGTAGATGCACAACAAAACAAAAATTTAAATTAAGAATGTAATAGTGTAATAAAAGCAAACAACTCTGTTTACATAAACATGTTTAACTCATCATTTCTAAGCATACTCCCTTCTTGACACAACTGCATCTATTTCAATACGGCCCTTAAATAGAAGCCTCCATTCTTTTGTAGCAGCAATGACAGCAATGAGCCATCATCTAAGCCATTTAAAAATCCATTCCTTCCAGTTACTATATGTGAATATCTTCTCAGGTAATCTGTTGGATGCCACCCTGGCATATCTGATGGTTCATATTCAGAAATAACTGCATGAGGTTGAGCTGACAAGTATCTGACAATCATGATCAACGCTTCAGATTGCAAAGAGCTGGATCATTGCCACACCAGTACATTTCCGCACAGGCCACAACTTTCCTACACTCTCCTCCACAACCAGCCACCGCTGTTCCCTTCTGCTTTGCTTAGGCACTCAGAGCTGTCAGGGTATTTCTCTGGATCCCAGATGATGTCTCAGCTCTTTTCTGAAGCAACCTGCAATGGCAGAGCTCGAATATTTAAAGGAGGAAAGGAAGAGAGGAAGGGCCCCAAACACAAAGAATACACAGCAATCAGACTGCACAACTGTTGAACAGAAGAAAGCCTTCACAGGATTTAACTCAAGGCTTTTCTGTACAAAATCAATGTAACGTGTTTCTGGAAAAACATTACATACTTGGCTTGGGATTCAGTGTAGCTCTGGTGATTCAGGGCCAATGAATTTCTAACCCTGGTTTTAGAGCTTTGGAGAAAAGCTTCACTTCAGTGTTGGTAAAATTGGTGTCTTGCAACCACCCCCAAGGCAGCTGCTGCAGGTAGATGATTTCACCAAGTACTGAAAATCCATGACATGCTGCTAAATTTGTGCTCTGACCATTGCACTCCAGGAGGTGAGAATCAGTCAAAGCATTTTAGATCTGTCTGTCTCACACACGCAACTTTCATTGCTGCTGATGTACTGCTTCATACAGACGTTGCCAGATCCATAAAGGTGATATAGTGCAAGTAAGACCAATGAAAGCAGTTCGGCCTCAGTCAGAGTAGATATTTCCTGATATAAGTTATTGGGATTTGCTTACTTTTGTTTTTAAAGAAAGGCTGAGTATATAACAATTCAAAAACACACTGAATACACAGAGTATCAGAGTATAACACAGAAGGGCAATAACCTGGCCTCACTGACTGCCACCCTTATCCTGCAGGAAGGCCACCTACAGATTAGTTGCTGCTGAACCTCCAGCGAGGTGACAGCTGTGCTTCGAACACCGCTGCCACATTTACCGTGCCTGCAGCTCAGGGATGGATGGGGCCAGGTGCCTCAGGAAGGCTGCCAGGCTGCCGGGGCGTGACGGGACTGTGACTCAGTGAAAGCACAGAGGCAAGCGTGGCTTGATCTTCACCCGTACTGAGCACTGAAAAAAAGCCTGGATGGCTCCAGTAAACCCAGGTTTTCTTGGAGTATTTACAACAATATTTATCTTCTTCTGTAAAGATAAGGCAATTGTGTAGAACGGAAGTGTAAAGGTTTTATAAACAAGTTTGTGCCACTACCTGCCAGCTTGGTAGCTTTCTGAGTTTCATTAGACTTTGTGCCTTCATCCCTAGGAAGCACTTTCCACCACCCTCAAGGCCTGGCAAGCTGCTGGCCAGAGACCTATCTTTCTGCAGCATCCCCAGCAACGGTGCCCAGCACAACCTTGCAGCCCCTTTGGCCTGCTCTAGATAAGCAGCCACCAAACCACCATCAGGGACACACCAGCTCCAGCAGCCTCCCCACCACTTAGGCTCTTCTTAAAGCAAAGCAATAGATGCCCTAAACCACACAGGGAAATACACTACCATCTCCACCACAGTCAAAAGCTGACCTCCTCCAGGTGTCTCTGAACACACACCAGAAAAAGATGTATCTTACATGGGTGGAGGATAGAAAGAACTGTTCACTAGTCATTGTTTTCTAGACACCTCCAGACACCTCTAAACACCTCACAGGTTGCATCATGAAGTTGCTCAAAGGAAGCCCCCAATAAGCACAGGGAATGGCTCAGTAGTTACAGCTCCTATGCAGGTAGCATGGACAGAGAACAGCAGAAGGAAACACGCTCCCAAGGCACATGGATGCCTTTCCCCATGCCCGTTGTATTAGTACTGATGAGGCTACTCTTGTCTGGGACAAGATGGGGCTTTGGGCAACCTGGTCTAGTGGAGGTTGTCCCTGCCCATGGCAGGAGGGTTGGAACTAGGTGATCTTTAAGGTCCCTTTCAATTCAAACCATTCTACGGTTCTACCAAACGTTAAAGAAGGAGGAAGAGAGTTACTTGTATCTTGTAACATCTCTATCTATGGCACAGCTGATCTTATGAAGAAAGCACACAAACAGGTATGATGAAATGCATTAGTGAAGGAGAGCAGCAAATTGAACTTTGTCATAGAATCATAGAATCGTAGAATGGTAAGGTGCTCCGCCACCAATGGTCCGGCCTCCTCCTCTCCCCAAGCTACTCTGGCATGGGTTTTTTTTGCAGGGTCTGTCTACAGGGTTCTCATGCAAGCACCGGCTTTCAAACCGGGAAGGGACTTGTGTGTGAGGGATTTTAGATGATGGTCTGTGTAGGGCCACCATGGAAAATCACAAGCTGAACACAGCTGGGCGAAAGCAACCTTGAAGAAGGGAACCAGGAGGGTTGTTATTGAGCAATATATCACTGAAGGCCTTGAAATAGGAAACTAGGAAGGTTGTTATTGAGCAATATGTTGTTGCACTCTGGAAACCGTTGTTAGCCAGCAGAGCACATGCTTGGCAGGCCTTGCTGGGATCGCTGGCCACGCGCACAGCAACATTTGGTCAGTACATTTCCACTGAATCTACTGAGGGGATAAAAAGGGGCGGCTCAAAGCAGAGAGAGAGAGAGGACACAGAGCACACTTTACCAACCGCACCTGGATGTAGGCACCACACCCAGAAGGTGCCGTGCCTACCTCCCTTCGCTGTGATGACCCTGCTGATGGTCACCCTCCTGCTCAGTGGTGTCTCGGACCTAATCGGGTTGGTAAGACTCTTGTACACGGGAAACAATACACTAGTAACTGCTTATGCAAGGCTATAACAGAGCAATAAATACTGTTGTGCTTTTAAATATCGTGTGTTGGGTGAATTTTGTGCATGGGGATCCTACAAACTGGTTACAACTTGTGAGGTGGTTTGTATTATCGCCACCACTTCCCATGCCTCGTCTCCTCTCTCTCCACGGAGCTGCCTTGCCCTGCACAAATTGGATCCCTTCAGCTGAAATGAAATCCAAGGGTATCTCCTGCAGAGAGGCCCCTATTACGCAGCAATGGTTCTTAGAGTGGTCTTAACCTGAGCCTCCATTAAATGGGCACCAACAAATGGGCGAAAGATTGGACAGGAGAATAAAAGACTTGAAAAATACCAACAGCCTTGACTACTTCTGCACATCTCCAGCCTGACTAGCACTTGGCCTTTCAAATGCTTGAAACAACTTTGCTTGAGATCCCAAAGTGTAAGGAGAAACATCTTTCCTACCACCCACGGTGCCGGTTTAGGAGAAAGAGATCGGTAAAATGGTTGCAAAACAGGCATCATGGAAAAGCAAATCTGACCATGAACTCAAAGGCTCCCAGCTCCACAGTAGCATGCTACCTCATCTCCCATCTCACCCGGAAACCTCAGGTGAGCAAAGAAACTCACATAGTTGGGAAGCCTGGCAGCCCAAAGCATCTCAGCCCGGGAGCTGAGCCCAGGCAGCGGGCAGATCTCTCATAAACCACTGAACCAGCAGAAAAAACATTCGTCAAATAGCCTCTACCCTCCTTTGCTGCAAACCCAGGAAAACTGGCAGATCTCCCAATAACGGTTTCATTCCAAAAAAACAGGGACATCCTGACACGTCTCATCACAACTTCCCCAACCCGGAGAACAGCCGCAGGCAGAGGAGCATGACTTGAGATGTCATGCCATGTCTACACCCACCCGCAAAGGCCCTGAGGAGCCGCTGCTGAGACAGCTTTCTGCCCGCGACATAGAAAGGTCTTTGCTGCAGGGGAAAGGATTTTTGCCAGGCTGCTTCTTGTCAGTTTAGCAAAACATACTCATTATTTCAAAATGAGCACAGACCTCACCCTTGCTGAATTCACAGCTGAAATTCCAGCCACGAGGGACTACAGCAGCCGTCCTGCAGGAGAACAACATCAAGATCGGTTGCTGGTGGGCACCCTGTGAGGCGACAGCCAGGCTCCGAACACTGCTGCTGCGTCTGCTGTCCCTGCACCCACACACTGCAGCCTGTGGGTGAGCGGGGCCGGGTGCCCCGGGAGGGCTGCCAGGCTGCCCAGGGCATGGCGGGGACGTCGCTCAGCTAAAGCACGGAGGTGGACGGAGGTGGGCGTTTGGGTACTCAGCACCTCTTGTGTTAGGAGAGGCTGAGAGAAACGGGGTTTTTTAGCCTGGAGAAGAGAAGGCTCAGGGGAGATCTTATCGTGGATATGTATACTTGAAGGAAAGGTGCAGAGGACAGACCCAGGCTCTTTTTACTGGTGCCCAGTGAGAGGAGAAGAGGCAATGGGCACACAATGAAACAGAGGAGGGTCCCTGAAGGGGGTCTACAAGAAAGCTGCAGAGGGACTTTTTACTAGGGCATGTAGTGATAGGACAAGGGGTGATGGCTTTAAACTGAAAGAGGGTAAATTTAGATTAGGTATAAGAAAGAAATTATTTACTATGAGGGTTGTGAGGCACTGGAACAGGTTGCCCAGAGAAGCTATGGAAGCTCGCTCCCTGGAATTGTTCAAGGCCTGGTTAGATGGGCCTTTGGGCAACCTGGTCTGGTAGAAGGTGTCCCTGCCCATGGCAGGAGGGTTGGAACTAGGTGATCTATAAGGTCCCTTCCAACCCAAACCATTCTATGATTCTATGAACATCAGGAAACACTTTTCTGCTATGAGGTTGCCCAGAGAGGTTGTGGAGTCTCCATCCTTGGAGATATTAAATACCTCTCTGAGCATTGTCCTGGGAAACCAGCTCTAGGTGGCCCTGCTTGAACAGGGGGATTGGACAAGATGACCTCCAGAGGCCTCTTGCCACCTCAGCCCTTCTGTGATTCTGCAGATGTGTCTCGCTCTTCACCCGTACTGAATACTGCAAAGATGCCCAGAAGACTTTTAGACTCACAGAAGAAAAGCAGGTTTTATAAAAATATAAATGGCAATACATACCTTCCTACTATTCATTATTTCATATTTGTCATTTCGCCATTGTTGCAATCAATACATTGCAATGGAGAGTATTGCACCACCTTTTAGATTTCTCTCTGACACAACCGACTGTCAGCACCTTTCTTCAAAAAAGCCCCAAATCCATACCCTGAACACATTTCCTGTCCCCTTCCCTAATTGCTTGTGGCTACTCACTTGTCAGTTCTGCAAGAAGAGCAATTTGTGACAGGCTTCTTAGTGTTAGTTCAGGAAAATAATGCACTTTGCTTCCCCATGGAACACTAACAGCAAGGATGCCGTATGCTGGGGCCTTCTGACTACACACGTTCATCTGAACACAGCCATTCCCAACAACATCAGACGAACCACAAAAGAGATTTGCTTTTTGCGTTTCAGTATTTTACCAAAGGCTGACCATGAAGGACCACCGTTGTTCTCTGGAAGAGTCACTCTAAAGGAAGCAGAACTCAAAATCAGACACTTGTAAACATCCAGTAAGGTGACAGCAATGCCTCGAAAACCATGGCCATCCTTAACAAAGTTACGGACACGTCAGTTTTCGCATCTGCATACTCTGATTCATGAAACAGCATGGCTGGGTGCTCTGGTGAGCTGTCAGGATTTACAGCGAGTAAAACCACCACGACTCAGCTAAAATGTTGAGGTGGACAGGCCTCAGTCATCACCAGTACTGTGTCCAGCAAAAAAAAAAAAAAGGAAGGCTTTTAAACTCCCATAAGTTGGGTTTTATATGGCTATAAACAATTATAGTCATCCTTCTCCATGCAGATAAAGCAACCAGGTGAAACAGAATAGACATGCTGAAACAGAAAAGCCT
>Ga0065711_1002398_pt1 | contig 34174 bp, 21 predicted proteins | sample Hoacrofraction12_FD_59098 | JGI IMG/M metagenome (GOLD analysis project Ga0065711, IMG submission 59098) | Hoatzin crop microbial communities from Cojedes, Venezuela - Epithelial fraction 12 v2 (version 2) | ecosystem: Host-associated > Birds > Digestive system > Esophagus > Crop | place...
TGCTGAAGTCAAGGTAGACAACATCCACGGCTCTCCCTTCGTCTACCCAGCCAGTCATGTCATCGTAGAAAGCTATCAGATTGGTCAGGCATGATTTCCCCTTGGTGAATCTATGCTGACTACTCCTGATCACAGTCATGCTTTAAAGAGGGGAATTACTCTTTGTCTCTTTTTAAGCGTACTTGCTGCTCATGCAAGATATCAGGGAGCCAGTTCTGAATCAGAATATTGTATCTGTCTTCCACATAGATACAAATCAAAAGATAGATATAATACAAATCAGTGTGAGGACTTTTCATGCCTTAACTACCTAAAGTTTCAAGTATTTCCTATCTAAGTTGTTGCAGCTAAAAGGTAATTTCTCTTTTTTTTTTTTCCTTGTAAACACCTAAGAGAAACAGTCTCTGGATCCAAAAAGGTCTTTGGAAAAATCTGAAATGTTTGCTAAGTAAATAATAGGCACACATTGCTTTTTCAGGGATGAATTTCTTTTATAATTTGTTTGATATCCTCTGTATCAGGTGTATGACAGCCTGGGGGTTTGAAAGACAAAAGCACAGAGCAGGCAAGCATTAGTGAATAGTCAGTATTTCCAAGGTACAAAGACTATTGACTGTAAAAATGGTTTAAAACAATGTGAAAGACAGTTAAACCAGTGAAAAGGCTCTTACTACGAGATTTCAGAGCGCTCTTGATATTGGTCCCTTTATACATTTTTCTATTTTTATATTGACAGGAATACAAAAATTGACATATTTGTCTACTTCAGTAGTCAGACCTTCAACAGTGACCTCAGCTTGAGCTGTAATACAAGTCTTATATACTGTACATGTCTTATTTACTTACTGTAGCTAATGTCCTGGAGCACTGGATTGTGACGCCAGATATTTTTAGTTTAACCTACTAAATCTATGAATGAGCATAGGCTTTAAGCATTATTTTAAAATTTTTAATGTTCAAGATTTATTTTTCCATCTTTGGATTCACTTCTCACTAAATTAAAATTTTAAATATTTTTTAAATGGTTGAACTCGTTGCTTTTATTACTGCTCTAATACCACGAATTTTTTGGCCCTGATGTATACAGATACATGTATGTACACACAAGCAGACATACAGGTCTACTGAAATTCTTATTACTTCCAACTCACAATGATTACAATAACCAGAGATTTTCCTTGAAAATTCCTGCTCTTGGGGTCACTGGATTAGTTCAAAATTTCAGCTTCTGTTCAAGGCTTCCTGGAACCTCAAAAACACATGGTAAATCTGAATCTTCCAGTTCAGATTCAAAAAGCATATAACGTTAGTAAGTTATCTGTATATTTAGGAGGAGAGAATAAGTTGGATAAACACTTACTTGAAAGTTTATCATTCAGCTGGATGGGTTCTGCTGCTATGTTTTGCAGGCATACACACTGGCCATTTTACAAGCAGTGCTACGTAATCATTGCAGGTCTCCAAAGACTATGTATTTCCAGTCACATTATCTGTCAAAGGTGTGTCCCTTCTGCTAGAAAATGGTCTCTTACATATCAACTTTGTTGTTCCTTACTAGAAATAGAATCATTTAGGTTGGAAAAGGTGTTTAAGGTCACTGAGTCCAACCATAAATGAAGAATTTGGATGAGAATTTTTTTTTGAATAAGACCTTATTACCAACAGGTTTATTTTGTCCAGAACCTGGTTAGAAACACTTTCCTGATTTTTATATATTTTCACTTTCCAAATTAAAAGTGATGGCTAGAGCTCACTTACATGGTGCCATAAGACCACTGACCACCATCACATGATTATTTTAAGACGCTAACAAAAAGTAGGCTAAGGTTAAGTTGACCTAATTCAGGATTGCATGTCAACTCTTGTTCCTAGAAAACAATTGCACATCTGTAGATAATTATCAATGCAGTGGATAAAATCTATATCCTTTTGTCATTTACTTAATTTCTTCTGTACAACTCTGCTGAAGTGTTCTGACAAATGTGATACCAATTCAGGCTAATACCCAGTGCAATGGCTTCATATTTGTTTCCCAAATGCATGGCTGGGAATAAAGCACTAGCTGTTGACCTGGAAATGTAAATACAAAAGAAAACTGGAAAAAAAGGACCAGGTTAGCAAAGCAAATTCCATTTTAAGATTAAGGAAATAGTCACAGGAAATAGTTATGGTTGAACATACTCTTCCTCTGTTGGTTTCTATTTGATACAGACCTTAATTGTCTCCTTCACACCATTAAAATACAGAGAAAGATATTTAATGCAGATAGTTGAATGCACAGTAACAACCCTTATTCTAATGTGCAGAGGTGTACTTGCAAGCTGTGTCTTCAGTGAGCTGCTCTGGTGCACTGATCTCCGAGAACAGTAACATTCTGACATTCAGTGTCACTGAACTTGCATGGACTAGAAGGGCAGTAGATCAAAAGTTTATCCACCGTTTTCCTTCAGCATAGATTGGTTCTCTTCAAGTAAAGTTTCAGGTCACTTCTGGGGCATCATCGTAGGTAAATGAGCTCTGACTTTATTAGCCTCTCTGATAGATAAGGTGGTTTCAGTTTTAATGAATGCAAGCTCAAATATTTGACAAAAAGTGAAAAGCAAAGACCGGAGGTATATATCCTAAAGTGAAAGAGGGAGGAGAATCAGTTTGAAAAGAATAAACCACAGATTGTTCAGTGGAAAAGAATGCTACAAAGGTCTCTACGTGAATCTTCAGTTCCAGGAGTTTCTGCCAATTCCTTTTATTACTATTTCAAGTAACCAGGTACATATGGCATGTTTGTAAGTAAAGCAGTCAATGAAGTTAGTTACACCTCTGCATTTATTACCTTACCCCTGAGTATTATTAACTTTTACATTCCTCATAAAATATAATTTATCACTTAAATAATTTGCTTTGTGTCAGGGTTCAGTGTGCTCCAGTGCTTTCCTGCTCATTAAATTAAATATTTTTATTTAATGAGCCCAGAATGTCCTTTGCATTTAACATTAGAATTGATTTCAAACACTCCATTTTTCTAACGTATTTGTGTGTAATTTCAGAATGTGAACTTCATCCCACAATCTAACACTGAAGGAAAAAGAGCTACAAAGAATAATGATCCATGAATTCCAGAGAGGGACACAGTAAGTATGGGTGAATAATTTAAAAAAAAAAACACCCTATTATCTACCCGCACTTCACATTCTTTCATCTAGTTTGAAAGTTTGACTTACTGTCTGAGCCTGGTGCTGCAGTTATTACACATATAATACTCCATTAGGAAAGTGCTTTTTGATGGGACAGCAAGATATTAATTTCCATGAAATTAACAGAAAACAAAAATAATACTACCCTTAGATGTATGTGAGTGATATGCTGATTCATGTAACAAACAAGTAGTCTTTCAAAGGTACGCAGTTCACATCTAAAATATATATCGATAGGATAAATGAATACCATAGAACTCTAGGAATGTGCACCTAGTGGGGATCAGGCTCATCTCTTTGCAGTTGCGAATAATCACTTTGCAGTTAATTAATAAATAATTAATTAATAAAATCTGAGTAAAGAAACCCTCTGTTGTGCAGTAAATCATTCACTCATAATGGTTACTGGAAAAAAAGTAGCCCAAACCTCTGAGCTACCTCAGCAATTCCAGGGTAAGTGCTGTAGCACTACACTTGAAACAGAATTTTACCACCAGCTAGATCTCAAGGAGTCAGTGAGTAGTATATTATGGATTCATGACTGGGTGTTCATCTGAGTCCGTTATAACAGATGTGACCATCTGTGCATCAGCCATACACCACTAACATGCAAGGTGCTAGTGTGATCAATCAGGTGCTCGTGATCCATGGCTATGCGCATGGCATGAAGCACTTCATAAAGCATACTAAAGCTGAAATTTAACCCCATAAGAAATGTTAATGTTATAGTATAGATATTTTTTATTTTGAGTGGAAAGTGAATAAATAGTAACTTAAGAAATAAGCAAAAATAAAACATTGGCATATTTAACTGAACTAAAAATTTCATTTTCAGACTGTTTTTAGCCATCATTAAACCTCATATGCGTATTTTTCACTGGCTGCACTGTCTCACCTGATGAACAGCTTGGGCCTCTCTTTCTATTTGTTCTTCTGGACCCTGTTCCTAGGCTGGACTCCTTTTCCTATGCGGCACGTGGAGTCATCTAACTGCTACGGGGCAGCTGAATGCGGAGGAAGTGTATGTTGTGGGATGTGCCATGGTTACCACAGCATGCAGTGAGAAAAGGAGAGCAAGCAGGAGGGAGCACAGGTCCCCTAACTGCAGGTAGGTAATCTGTGGCTCGGTGTGGCAGTTTGGTAGCCTTCCCCAACACATTGTCATGTTTACCAAGGGAAATCTAAAAATTCTTATTAGATTGACAGCACCACGTTATTTGAAAAAAGTTTTTAAGATAACGAAATCATACTGCATAAGACCATGTCATGCCTTATAGGTGAAGGAGAAAAAGAACAGTTCCCTAGCTGTGGTAATGGGAGTAACGTAGTAGCATGATTATCCATACAAGTGTACTAAATGGGAAATCTTTATCTTTGTCATGTAGGGACAGAAAAACAAACGTAAAATGTAGAATCAACCGTTGATTATAATTTAGTGAAGGGTGAACACACCCAGGTTACTTATTAACGCTGTCTCATAATTGAGCAGGCTATTAAGTAACATATAGCTCTGATATGGATTGGGGAAACAATGTCATCAATTGGGTAAAGTGTAAGGGAACCTGCACTCTTCTCTTGGTGCTACCACCAAGGACTGCCTCACGTACCCCCAGGAAATAATTTTATTTTACTTTTCATTACTGTACCTCATCCATTCTGTCCATTTATGCTGCAGATAGCTACGGCCGGTACATTGAACCAACCTCAATTAAGAATGCACAATTTTTTTCCATTTTTTCCACTGTAAAATGAAAAGGAAGACCTTTTTTTGTTTTTTTGGCAAAAACTAATACTACAGTTTGCTCCAGGGAAATACTGAAATATCAATTTAGATACTTACTGTAGTCCATAATATTGTAGAGTACTTCTATGGACTGATGAGACCTCAAAAGATAAAAGGTTGTTTTTTCTTCTGATTCTGTACTAAAAAGAGATGCACCCTTCAAGTCGTTACAATTTTAAGGAGAGATGTAAGATATCTTAAATTTTGTTTGAATTGCTTTACTAGATGATAATTATCATTAATTGTTATGTTTCAAACTCTATTGCCAAAGAATTTATTTTTGAAGTGAAAAACAAGTGATTTCAGTGAAATATTTAGCTGAAATAAAAATCCATTAAAAGATTAATTAACTCCTGCACTCTGGGTGTATAGTAATTTGGTTGCTCTGGGTGGATAATAATTTGGTTGCTGGAGAATAAAAATGCTAGGGATGTCTCAGTATATGCAGAAGGGAAAATATGATGACTGCACCTGCTTGAGAAATTATTGTGATGGGTCAGCAAGACTTTTGGGAAAGGGTTTTTTCTGTGGCCGAGTTAGTCGAGACTGGACCTGTGGTGGTTGTAAAACAGAAGCTTTTCTACCCTTAAGCCTATACCAGTCTTACAGACAAATACAAGTCTTAAGCAAATGCAAGGAAGTCATAGAGGGGTTGCCCCATCTATTCCTATGACTGACAGAGTTTCCATTTTATTACTATGTGTACATAGTACATCATTGTACAGATATTAGGATATTATTTTCCCCACTATGGAACTGCCAAGGCTGGTTTTTGGTTGCCGTTGTAGTTTTAGTCGATAGTGTGAGCCTAAGACTGGGGAAAAGTACAGTTTGTTGTGGAAAGTCTCTGGCAGACTAGGCAAAACTTGTGGCAAACCACTCACACAGGAGGTATGGCAGAGCTGTGGTCATTGTCACTAACAAGAAGGGACTAACTAGTGCCATGCAGCCTAACTGGAGGATCTTCACATGGGGTATCTCAGGAATGTGAAGAGCACAGCAACCTAAGCCAATACCCTGCTTTTCCTCTGCTGTTTGAGGTCCCTTGTCTGAGCCCAGAAATGGTTAAAGCGGGGATAAATGTTAGAATGATACGTGTGTGGATACACGTGCTCCACTGTGCTTGTATCAAAGGCTTCAGTATATGCATCTGTAGGCCACAAAATTCACTTAGATTTATATTTGGTTTGTAAATCAACCATTTGTATTTGAGAAATAATCTATGTGGTTTCAGGATAGGGTGAGATAAAGGTGCTTATCAGATTCCTTTTGGGGATGGCAGTAAGTAGTTTATAGCCAGTTTCAGTTAACATAAGCTTTCTATAAATAAGATACATAGCTTTTTACACATGTAGACTAAGGCCGAAGGCTCCCTTCACTCTTTGAGAGAACTGATATTAAATTTTTTACTAGTACCCACAATGAACAATGCACTTGACTTCAGTTCTGACTCTATTATTGAGAGAAACTACCACGTATTTCTCGGAGATGTCCACAAATAGCCAACTGCAATGCTGAAGAAAAGTTTATTTTTCTTTTAAATTAACTACTTCTTTGCTGAGTTTGTTTACCCCCTGATGTGTGCAGCCTTTCTTGCAGCACTGGTATCCCTGTTGCCGTCATCATATTGTTTGTGTGCTCATGGCTGGCTTTCAAGCTATCATTTCTTTATGTCCCGGGGCTACACGGTATGCTTTTACAAAGGGGTCCTGGATCTAATATTGCTGCTGTCGTCCAGTTTGCCCATACTGTGTATACTTGCAGGTGCTCTCAAACTCTTGCAGAGAAATGTGAATTGCTATTCTTAAATGTTCTAAACACTCGGGATTGTATTCATTCATGCTACCTGCTGCTGTATGTGAGTTCATCTGGAGGTATTTGTGCACTCTCCTGCTTTTATAGCTCAGATTCTTCGTGCTTTTCTATTTCAGTCCTGTAGTGCTTTGACTTCTCTGTTATGTTTGGGATGCTCCCATATTGGTTTCAACTTGGCTGGAGTAGCTTCCCTTCCTTGCAGAATTCCAGGATTTCTTTCACATCCTCCACAGACTCTTTCTGAGTGTTTTAAACCAAATCCCAAACACCATCTGGCTTTCTAACAGGAAGCTAACCTTTCCCTCCATATTGTGAGATCAGCTGTAGTTCAGCCCGAGATCAGACACCTCTGTGTTTTTGTACTGCTTGCTTGAAACTGAATTGCTTGGATCTTTTTGCATCAGGAGCATACTGCACATAGACTGATTCATATCTCTTTATAACCACTGCAAGTCTTAAATGAACTTTAAAGTAGATATTTGCTGAAAGCTGCAAGTGATACAGGGCAGTATTTTTTAGCAATCTGTGTTCTTGGGAAGTTAAACTGCAGTGAGAAATTCTAAGCAGCCTAGAACTTTGACCTGAATTTCTGAATTTTCTGAACTGTGATCTGAAAATTATAATTTAATTAAAGAAAAAAAGACTTTGTAAATGAAGCTGGTTCTGATGTTTGTCAATCTTAAAACTTTCCCAGTGTGCAAGTTTCCTTCTTTTACATGTTAAGTACACAGTGCCTCAATAAGGAAAATGGCTTGCTTCTCACTAGACATTGTACTGTATGAATGGCACTGGTTCACTCATAATTTATTCATTAAATAATAAAATTTGTCAATGTGTTTTTCTATTTTAAGCTTTTACTGTAAAAGAGGGCATTATCACCTCAAAGCATTTTGGTTCCTAGAGTGAATGCCAATACTATCCAGTCAGGCCAGATTCTCCTAATTATGCTAAGGGTTTCTTTCCTAACAGCATTTATTTTAGGGTGTTAACAATACTTCACTTAAATGTAGTGTAAAGTGCACTTATTTAGCAAACTTGTCCTTCAGAAAAGGTTTTTTTTGTCTTTAAAACACTGCTAGATTGTTTCCTTCTGTCAGTGCATGATACAGTAGAAATCTTCAATCAATAACACTTTTTTTTCCTATGCAATTGATGCATAACAGCCTTCTTCACACAGAGGTTTAATGTGTTGTAAATTAATTATCTGGAATGAGTACAGGGTCAATGGACCTTGGTATGACCGGGATGTAACGTTAAAGTGTTCCATTTCCTCCCAGCCCTGCTCAGCTCTCTTGCCAACTCTTTTATACATGTCAGCTATGCCATCTTCTGCAGTTTGTTCCCTTAAGTGTTGTTAATGCCCTGCTAGGGCTTGATTGATAGGAAAAATTTGCTTTACCATAAATTTGTCCAACAATTTTCTTTCTTCTGAAGATGGAGTATCTTTATTAACTGTACTTGTACAATGCCGCTTAGCAAACTATTCTTACTCTTACAGAAGCTTAAGATAATAGCCTTATTTTAAATCAGAATGAAATTGCAAAGCAGAGGCAGAAGTAATTTTTGGCTTTTAGGTGCCTAAGAATTAATCAACTATGCTTGAAGTTTCTGGCAGGAGAAGTTTTGCTTTACCTCTTCTACACAGCAAACCACATAGATGAGTAACACCGTTATTAGCTGTGAAAAAAATGCTGAGAGAGAGATCCTCATCCATGAACAGTGCAATTAAAATGGGCATTCTCTGGGTTTGAAGTAGCCAATTTTCTTTAAAAATCAGAGAGGCCACCTCTATTATTTTTTTTTTGAAGCCAGCTTGGCTATTAGTTGCTAGGGTAACAAGACCCGAGATAGTGGCAGCACAGCGTTATGGGGGTCTAAGATAAGAAAGAAATACTGGCAGGAACGTTCAATTGTAGATTCTTTTATGAAGGATGGTCAAAATATGTATATGTTCATAATTAAAAAGGTGCTGATACCACAGCATTTTAATTGTCTTCTCTGAGTAACAGATGACACTAAACTTTTAAAGCAGCAAACACTTCAAATCTCACTGAAGAAAAAAAAGAGATGCTACTTAAAACTCATGGCATGTTGGTGGGATCAATTTAATGTACTGTGCTGTGTCAATGTCACTTTCATAAACTTTTGCTGAAGTGCTTTTCCTACTGTATGTTGAATGATGTTGTCAGGACTGTGAGTCGGGCATACGGTGGATTTGAGTCTACTTTACTTCCCTTGATGAAAAGGTCACTGCCACTTGTAAATCTGTTTTACTCCCTGCACAGTTGTTAGTGTCAAAGTCTGTCAGCTCTGTGGGATGTTAAAATTATACAACTGTGGTAGGAACAAGGATCACAAATTCCCAAGTGGTAAGTCCCAAGAAAAAGTCTCTGATCTTTGTGTAAAAGTTCTGTAGAAAGTTTTTTCATTCAGGATTTTCAGCTCACTTTGGCTTGATTGCAGAAATAAACAACATTTTTGTTTCATGCCTCCCATCTGGTGGGCCTTCCCCAGAAATAGCTCATCATGGGGCCACTTTTTATGTCTGTAGCCCACGGTTGCAAATGAAACAATCCCCTCTGCTTTATTTTTTTAAGGCCGTAAGGGCTTCAGCTAGGGCACAATTAAAATTTGGCCTGTGTTGTGTTATGTGATTCTGTTTGACAAATCATCACAATAGATCAGCTTCACAAGACCTCAAAATTATTCATAAATTATTTGGAAAATACAAGTAATAAACAAGAAATAAAATAACCAAGCAGCTGGGGCAGGGGAAAATACAATCACCCCCCAACAAACCTTCCTACCAATGCAAGCAATGCAAATTATAAAAACCTCAAAAAACCTAAGCTCTTTCTTTCCTTACTCATAGCAGCATCTGAACTGTTTTGTGCATCTGCAAAGAGAGTTTTTTATTCAGCAGTTTTCCCATATAAGTCGTCATACTTTACTAGTGAACTGCAGCAAATGCAACGAGAGTGAAACCAGCTGGAGTGCCAATGGCAGACGTGTCCTGCTGAGTTTGATTGATTGCAACATAAAGAGTTTTTGAAGTTTTATGCTTTCGCTGTACAGGAGATGGACACAGAGTTCTTTGCATGTGAAGTATGGCCAGATCTTTTAGGTGGTCAATTGCCTGCTTAATCTAAAGGCCTCCACTAAGACAGAGTCAAGTTTGTCCTGCTGTGAGGTATTTCCATATGACCTTGCAACTAAATTGATTTTTGATCTGAGTGGAGTAGTTTGCTGCTGAGGAGACAGAACGGGACCCAGAGGGGGCAAACACTGAATCTTTTTGGCTTGACTTTCAGTCAAGGTAACTCACTGGGGTCCTGAAGGTGATGCAAGTAAACATCTGCCAAGTGAATCTTCGTGTCAAGGCAGCCATTGTGGGTGAACTGGGGTAGGCAGCAGTTGGGTGCATGTATATCAGCGTGCCAAGTAACCATCAGTGTGAGAAGGGAGAGGACACGTCAAGTTCCTAGTTTCATTTTGCCGTATTTTTGACTGGAAAATACTCTTCATGCGCCCCTGGATCTGACCTAGAAGCTGTCTCAGGCATTCATTTGAATGATAAGAAAGCAGAATCATTAATATGAAGTTTTTCTTACTGTCTGTGAATGACTTGAATGACAGATGAGCAAACAAAAAAAAGAGAAAGCCTGAAGCTTTAATTACTCTGAGGAAAAATTCTCTGCCATCTCCATTAATCGCTACTTTACTTTTACAGATATCTTTCAAAATATCATCCAATTTGCCTTTAAGATTACAAACACTTCTGCTTAATTCTGCTTCTCTGCCTCCTGAGAGAATTACAATATAAAAATTCACCTTTTCCCTTTCTTATCAGATTAATTTCTACTGTCTGAAATTGCTAAAATCCAAATTGTAGATATTTGTACTTACATAATTAGAAAGCTGAATAGATGCCTGTCATGTCAGTGCTCGTGTTTGCTGAAGACTCACAATGTTAGACAAAGGGCATGTCTGAGGAATGTAAACAAACATCCACCTTATCAGGACTTTTACCACTGAGAAATAGAAAATAACATTTTTTCCCTACCCTCTGCCCTCTGTTATCCCTCCAGTTCTTTAGGCTTTGCTCAATTTTTGTGTATTTTCTAACTTTCAGCTTTTCTAGGCACAGGTAAATGAAGAACAATTAAGAACTGCTGGAATTATTCAGCTAAGTGGGAAAGCAGTTCCACACTCTCAGGTCTGTATATGCCCATATGATGGGTATTTGGTATACAGCTTTTTTAGCACTCAGATAAAATTAAGGAATGCCTATATGCTAATGTGTCTGTATACGTACTGGGGAAATTTTAACCCTTTATCAAACCAGATTTTCATAACACAAATGTTATGTGTATGTTAACACAAAATCAGATACCTATTTTTGATAATAGATAAATCTCAGATAACCAGATTTAATTTGGATAGATCTCCTACATGTATTTCTAGGCAAAAAGAAAATAGAGCCTAGGGCAAAAACTCTGCCAGTATTTAGAGAGCTTTGGAAAAGTTACATATTGATCAAGTCTACTGACTAAATATTTGAGATGATTTACAGACAACAAAATGTTTAGGGCATTTTGTGGGACTTGCAGCCTTCCTAGAGAAAAGGATTGCCTAGGTGTACAAATATCCAGTAAGAATTACTTTACCTTTCCCTTACTAAATTAATTCAAAATACTGAACTTTAAAATTGTTATAAAGCAGCGTGGTTCTTGTGGTAAATGAGAGGATACTTAAGTACTCCTTGTTCTTTGAGTCTTATTTAGCCATTATGATCTTCATAAAGATAATCTGAAATTGCTTTCTCAGACTAGCCACCTTGTAGTAGTCTTCTTGTTTGCTTTTGCACTTTCTTGCCTGAACACCTGCAGAGCAGCATCTTCCAGGTATTGCTGATGCATGTCACTTACATTTAGCTCTTGCCTTTCTTCAAATTTTCAGTCGTGTCCTTACTGCTTCCTTTTATGACAGTCGTAATTACAACCCTTTGGACTTCCGAAATGTCTGTCTTCTACATGTCAGCCTACAGAACTCTGGCTATTTTCTCAGAGTCTGACATTATTATTATGCTTCATCTCTCTTTTGTTGTATTTATAATAAAGCTTTCAGCTTTTACTTTTTTTTTAATATGCTGAAACACCTTTCACTTTCATCACAGTTTTCCAGCTATTGCGTCTGCCTGCACAGTCTGTGCCATCCAAGTTGCAGCCTCTTCTCTTTTCTTATTATTCTAAGAAGGCACTGGCTCTTTTTAACTGCTGTCCTTAAATTTTGTCTGAAAACTTTGCTTTCCCTCTTGGCTTAAAAGGTCATTATTTTGGAATACTCTGTCAGATGGACTAGCAAACGCTAACTCTTGGCTTTGTAGATACAGTGACATGCTGGCAGGCCCCAGAGCAGTGAGACTAGGTAGTGCTGTAGTCGCCGCCTGGGTGCAGGTGAAGGAAGTCTCTTAAGTGGCTCCCCTGTTATCCTGCGGGAAGACTTACCTTTTTGCTTGCTTACTATGGTCTAGTCTCCAGACTGAATATTGTGTTGGCAATGTTGAACCATTCCTAATTTCTCCTCAGCTAATATTTACTGTTGCTTTGAGAATAAATCCATTTCATATATGTCTTGCGAGCCAGACAGTTATGAAGCTCCTTGGTATCTCCAACCCCACCCTGTCAAACTACTTACCAGCTCTAGCACGTGAGCTCATGTAAAGATTCCTTGTCTGAATTCTTACTGTGGCAGCCCAAAAAATCCCGTATTTGCATGAACAAAACTAAAGGATTGGATAAGAGACATGAAAATTTGTAGTAAAGGTTTGAAATATGAAGCATCAATATGTCAATGTTAGGCTAGATGACTGCACTTTTTATTGAGAGAAACGTATGTGTGAGGTCTGCATCATGTTACCAGTGGTTCTGCAGAGCTAAATGAAGTGAATAACATTTTTTTGAAAAAACCTCAGTTCAAAAATGTGGCTCAAGCAGAAGCTGAAACTGAAGCCCCTGCTCAGCTGAGATGGGAAGTTGGATTTGGGAAGGAGTGAATAAATACCCATGCCAAATCCTCAGCTTCTGTAATTCATAATGGAAGATGCTTCTTCATAAATGATCATTCCCAAACAGACGCTCTCAGTGGCAATAGTATTTCAGGCTGGGACCAAGGAGACTCATGCTGATCAAACTGTACTAAAAAGGAGAAAGTTTATAAATGTTCTCAGTGGGTGACAAACTGAAAAATGAAATTTATACTGATATTTAAATTTGCAGAAGCATAAAGTCTTTTTTTTAAAAAAAGGGTCACAATAAGCTGTAACACTTTAAGCAGACTCCTTGCATTGCTTCTCTGCAGACATTTTGAAGGAAAAACAATTAAGAAGAGCTAGTGTGTGCAGAAGGGCTAAATATTTGAAACATTCCCAGCCACATGACAGCAATCCTGTCTCTGGGGTCAGGCTGTTCACCAGTAATTTCAGTGTGAGGAATCTCTGGACTAGTGAACCTGCTGGGCAAAAACTGGTGTCCTGTCATTCCTAAACCACGACGTACTGTGCTTGTACACATGCTCATTCAAAAATTCTGTGCAACAAACCCAGCTAAACTGTCTTTACTACTAAGATACAGAGCAGAATACTTATACTTCTCTAATCTGCTTCTTTTTGAATCATATTTCTGATCACCTCAGCCAATCTTTTTATTGTTTCAACTGCAAGCTTTGCATATGGCCCCACATGTGCAGTGGCATTCTGCATTATTGATACCCAATATTTTGATGTATCATTTTTAATGCAAAAAATCAGTGACACAAGTGAGTTCCTTTATATAGCTGAACCAAAAAAGAAGACGAAAAGAAAGCCCTACATCATTTTCATACACTCATCTTCCACTTATAGTTATGATCTAGGTTGCCCCTATTGTTGATTAATGTATGAATAACAGCATGCATTTGCAACCTGCTATCAGATTTTACTGCAGGAATAAAGCAAGGTCAAAATAATATCTAATGTTTAGACAGCATGCTGGTAGTCTCCCCATCAGCAGACTATTCTTAAATAATAGTAACAAATTAGCATTAAAAGCTCTTCACAAAATGTGCTAAAATCATACTGGATGCTCAGTGACCTGTGCAAAGAAAACAAAATGTAATACTTGTGTCAATTATGTCACTACAGCTTTTCAGAGGTGGAACCAGCATGACTCAAGAAAATAACAAAATGAGAAAAAGAGATGAGAAAATAAACTCTGGATGCAAGAAGACAGAGTGTTGCAAGAGGAGAGTGTTTTGCTCCAGCACGGAGTTTGAAGGGCCTGCCCTCTTTAGCACAGTGGGAGCCAGATTCCCTGCTGTGTTCTCTGAAGTGGCTCATTGCAGAGTAGTAATATTATATCTTAATAAGCATAACACTGTGAACTGAGGCATATTTTTAAGTCAGACACATGGGAGGGAAACGTATCAGAGCAGAGCTGTGTTATTTTTAATGGAGCATGTGTTTGTCTTGTAAGTGTGTCGGAAGAAAAGGAGCAGGTCTCGGGTTTCTTCTCACCATGTCTAATGTAGGATGGGCACTCCAACTGCCTCTCTAAGTGACATTAGTGGCCTTTGATATTACAAAGGACACAGGATGGTCTGGACTACACTTGCACCTCACATTTTTTTCTACTATTTATGTACATCAGTGTTCATTTGAAGCTATCCTTCAGATGAACCTCTTAAAAAACCACAAAGACTAAGATCGTTTTCATTAGATAAACAAGATTATAATGATAGTCTCTGTCCACCTCCCAGATTTACATAAGTGTATGGTACAGATGATGGGGGACGTGCTCTGCAGGAAAACATATTTGCTTTTACATTCAACTGGAAAATAGATCTTGCAGTGTGGAATTGATAGCTGCCATGCATACCATACTGCAGCCCATGCCACTCACTTCTTATTCATAACATTAAAACCAGTATTAGAGAAAAAATGTTTGCAGTGAAATTCCAAAGGGCATTTTAAATTTCAATTAATATCGATAATGGGTTTTTTAATAAGTCTTGGGTCAAGATGTATCATAAAACTATTTTCCACAGTGCACAGAAAATATGTTCTTCTTCTGTCTTTGTGATACGACTGGATCTAGTCTTACATCCAGCCGCCAGCTGAGGCTGCTTGTCTATTATAGTCTCTTCCACCATGCCTGACAAATGAGCAAATAACTAGATGCCCTGTGAAACATTTAAAATAGAACTGTCTCCTGGAAAAGCTGTTACTGGCAGAGACAGGTTCGATCCAGATCAAGGGAACCTGCTTTGGGATAAAGAAGATCAATACTGGTCACTGGCTTTTTTTATTTCTGATTTTTTTTTTTTTTAAACTAACAGGAGGTAAGGGTTATGATGAATAAAGTAAAGCAGGAAACAAGCAATCTATGAACTGAAGCGCATCCTTCTTATGAAACCTTATCGTGCTCTTAAAGCAGTAGCAGAAGCTGTTGCTATGAGCTCTATCATGCAAGAGGCTTTCAAAAAGCATCTAAAACTATATATTAGCTAGAAACCACTTTGACCACAAATTCTGAAAGAGCTGAAAGTAGCTTTTGAAAAGGAACCAATGTATTTGAAAAGGAACCAATATATTTCATGGCAGAGCAAATTAGCTGCTATTTTTTACTTTTGAAGTATTTGATCAAAATCCAGTGCTGAGCACAAGCGTCTTGAATTAATTCTATTTAGAGTGTTTCTCTGTTGGCTACAAACTGGATGCTCTGACCTGGATCCTAGAGCACTAACTGCCCAGCTTCCCCACTGTGCTCTTGGGCACATGCATGAGAATTGCACGTTTCCAACACCAGCTGGAGGCGCTGAGGTCACGTTCTCATCTTTGGAAATAATGCACGGGTTTGTGTGAGCAGATCAAAACTATGATTGCTTTTATTTCTTCTATTTAAGTAGCGTTATGTACTCTGATGTTGCTTAACATTGCAAATGCCAATTAAGAGGAAAGAACAGTCACCAAGACCAACTCATCCCAGTAATGGAAAATTATAAAACAGAAGCTGACAGGTTTAGGAAGCAATGCTAGCATTACAGCAACAATATTCTCCATAGCCTTTGGCTAAGTCCAGGAATTCAGCCTACTATATAATCAATCCTTTACAATCCACAAGCATTAAATTCATCATTAAAATGTTGTTCTCCTCTTTCCAAACCTTCCATGTAACAAGCATATCAGTAAGATGAAAGGCGTTTTTTACTGAGAAACAGCCTTAAGGAAAGCAAAAAGACCAAATCTGGAAAACATATTCCAATTTTTTTCTGGAAATGGGTAGTATTCATAAAACAGCAAGTTCAAGGTCAACTTGTTCTCCTTCTGTATACTGTTCATAACAGGTATTTGACAACTCAGTGACAGTCAATCTAGCAGCTGAAATGAATATATTGGGTCATTGAGTTTAAATAAAAGCTAAATCTTCATTGTGGAATAAGCACAAGAAAAACAAGAACAGCAAAATGCTTGTTTGTTTCTGAAATTTCAATAAAAATTGACAAATACAGTTACAAAAGAGAGGAAACAGATCTAATTTTGGTAAAAGGGGGCTACTTGAGCAGGCGTGTGCATAAATGGCAAGAGATTATAGTCCTTCATGCCACAGTGGGTGTTGTCTTCTCATTTAAGTGAAACTTTGTAATCCTGAGCATTCCACAGATCTTTTTTTTTAGCATACCATGTCTGAGAAATTATCCAACACCAATAAGACATTCAAATTTTGCAGGTACAGTTACTCTGGACTTACCTTTTTTTTTCCACTCCCTATACAAGGCCACCCTGGAAGTGACTCCCAATATTGACTGCTTCTCAATGTGCTCTATCATTCAGTAAAAGGTATCCCCTAGTGGCTCTTGTCCTGCTGTAAAGTGAGGAGGTTACACTCATTAGATTGGAATAATGAGATTTTTATCTGACTTTAAAGCTGGTGAAAATAGCAGCTCAGGGTGCCACAGAGACATATGTTCCAGAAATCCAGGGAATACAGAATTTTGTATCCATGCAAATTCTGAGGTTGGATTCATTCATAATTCCAATATTTTCTCTCAATGTAGTTATTGTCACCACAAATCTTAAAGAAGTTATTCTCTGTCTGTGTATGTCCCAAGCTACATGGGTATACATGGCATATACCCACCTTTTGTAAAAAAATCCTAACTTAATAAAAAATAATCTTATATGCTGTATGTTGAAGACTGACGGTCCTAAACAACCAGCTTGTACCTTCCCTCCACCTCTTTGAAATTGCACAGCTATTTCTAACATAATGAAAGTGCATCACATCACCAATTGCCTTCTCTGTTTCAACAAGATATAAAACGAAAGACAACTAGCAATTGCTTTGTGGGTGGGTTCACAGATTACATATCAACTATAAATTGAGAGGAGTATCAAGTTCACAATATACTTTGTTCCTTTTTGGAAATCACTACCTGGTTTTGTTCTTAAAGCTGCCACAGATTTTCAACAGGATTCTTACTCTAAGAGCTCTATATCTTTCATCAGCTAGCACCCACTGAATGACTACAGTAGATGTTAGTGTCAAATTCTTCTGTAGACGTCCAGCTGGACTCTCTACAGGGATTCAGCTGAAAGGGCTTGCTGGAGGAATGATGTTACTAACCGTTCCATCTCCCCCACTCTGCATCTTTCAAATACCAGCTATAAATATTTTGAATATGATCACTATTTAAAATTTTAGATATCTTCCCCAATTTTGTAAAATATTTTAGAAGTGGCTTTCTGACTACAGTTATAATGTCTATCTGCAGTCCAGGAAGACAGCTGACAAGCACAGTGAATCTGGCTCTGTATTTGGAAACACCTGCTGTTTCATTTCCATGATGCACTGTGACGTGCTGTTCTAAGAGGAAGAACAAGTCCGGCACAGGAGACGTTAGTTTCTGGTTCTATATTATGATACTGAAGCTGGGATTCCTCTAATCTAATTCTTCTTAATCACCCTCTGGTGGCACTTCTTCATTGTGTAAAGGATGCCAAAACAGTTGCTTTATGGTCCTCTGACTGTCAGACTGTTTGCTGAGGAAATCTCTCCCACCCCTAAAGAGGCAGCCTTTTCAGGTTATCAGCAATTTCAGCTTCCTCCGGATGGTGTTGTCATTCGTAAAAGAGAAGCGTATAGACAATGTAACCGTCACATGGAGGCAAAACAACTAACCTGACTTGGGAGGGACTTTGGTCTGAGGAGTCTCTAGATTCAAGGTGAGGTGTTAAAGATCTAGGGGAAGATTTGCTTTGCTATATGTTCTGTAAAGCAGTTGTACTGAAAACCCAGGAGCGTTACCAAATCTATAAAAACCCAGACGCATATTCAGCAGAAGGGCCCTTTGATGAGTCAAGAAAATTTGGCATAATTCTGTTCATGATAGTGGCAGAGGAGATACTTTTTATTTTAATAGTCTGAAAAATAATTTGAGAAGAAAACAGTTGTGTGAATAATCTTAGCAATGCTTTATGGGTGGATAAGGCATCTGCCTATCTATAGCTTTATGGGTGGGTAAGGAATTTGCCTGCTATCTTTGGTTCTGTCTTCAACTTCTATCTTCTTATCTTCAACTGACCAAAAAAAGGGCGTTTTCATAGGTATTTCTGTGGTGGTCAACTGCTGACCACCGCTGCCTCCAGGACATTGAGCTAGCTACTCCTGTGGCTTGGCCCTGCACCATTATGCCAACAAATTTCTGTCCCAGTGAAAAGGTGGGAGTTAAACCTTGCATGAGTTCAGAGTCAGACCTTGGTTCTTGTTCTTCTCAATAATGATTATCAACGGCAAATTTAAATTAGAGCTCGAAGAGAGTATAGTGGCTTAGGGAAACTGAGACTACACATTTGTGAAGTGCTGTTAGTATGGTACTGTCTGGGGTTTGGGTGTCTTCTGAGTGTGTCTGTCTTCAACCACACTGCTAAGTGTACTGACAGAAATTTTGGAAAATGTTGAAAAATTGTTCTTTTGAGAAGCTTTCACACAAAATTGTATTTAAAATTACTTCATGCATTCATCATGTAGGAGCTTTAAGATATATACATTACTTTTCGAGCAATGTAATTCTGTTGGCCAGGAATTCTTAACTTTAAAAGGCTGGGCCATGAAAAGCTGCCTATTTCTACAGAGGACAGACTTTTCCCACTCTTAAATCTAGATATTGGTGGAGCCTTTCTTCAGCAAAACTAAGCAGTACACTTGAATCTGTCAGATTCAAATTGATTTGTCAAATTTCTGAATCTCTGTGATCAAAACTACAGAAGCCAAACTATTCCATCAGTTGAGCTGAAAGTAATACAATATAGTTTAATATGGCAACAATATTTTGTCCTAAATGTTATGTCAAGGCTGTCTATCAATAATTCAGCTCTTATATAAAATATTCTTGCAAATAAGTTATCGTACTTCAGGGACAAGTGATCTGCACAGATATATTTTCAAAGAATATCAGTCTCATTGTTTACGCCAGCAAAGAGTGAAAGAAACCTGAGGGTGAAAAATAAAACATTACAAGGTGTTGTAAAATATGTGGACTAGGAAGGAAATATTATGAACATCGGGAAAAGCTGAACTTCTAATGTGGAACATGTTTTAATCATTCTGTTGCTTTTTTTCTAATGGTTTAATCCAACTTTCAACAGATAAAAAGTGCCAAAAGAAATTTTAATGGCAAAATACCCTTAAGTGCGCAAGAAATGTTAAATAAGTACAGCATATAATGATGAAATGAGCTGTTCTAAGGCAATGCACTCCAAAATTGAGAGCTAGAGATGAAAAAACTAAAAAGAATTATTACTTAAATCTCATTTAGGATATACAAAAGAATCAATATCATGATAAAAAAAAAAAAATCTATGAATTTGCCCAGAGGTGAAATGCTAAGGTGATGGTAGAAGCTCTTATTGTAAGACGACTATGTAAAATCTCTGTATTTCACAAAAGAATATTTCATGATCCTTTTTCTTTATGGGTTGTTTCATGTTCACTTACATTATTCAGAAATGTTTTATATCTTCACCTTCCAAATAAGCTGAAGCGGCATTGTTCAGCTATCCGTAAAGGTAGGAGTAACTGCTTATACCAGTGATTTTTAAGATGTATATTTGGTTTTGAAGTGATAAAAGTTATGTTCCAACACCTGCAGCACTGCCATCCCACACTTCAATAAAATATGTTTTAAGCTTCTAGAAATCATGGGATTGGATTAAAACCCATGAGTTTGAAGTTAAGTGAATACATTTGGCATGCCTAGCCTTCCAGGCCTTGTGGTTTTAGAATTCACTTCCTAACTTTTCCCCACAATCATGAATAGAGGCGCGTTTTTTTTTTTTCATGAGCACTGGATGATTTTATACAGATATGTGACTCTAGAAGTTGATGCTTAAGTATGTCGTTAGAAATTCAGATACTACAATAACTGGTGGTAGGGTAATTTTTGATAACCCATATTTTAAATGCCACCCTGAAGGAGAAGGTTAAAAACCCCTTAATTCTTTCTGCCAAGGCTGTTTTTGTTTCTTAAAGAGATAAACTGTGTAAGAATGAAATCTTCCCCCCAGCCTTTTTTTTTTTTAACGGTGGATGCCTGTAACCATCAGCTCCGGCAGTTAAATTTCTTTTTTGCATCTGTACAAGGAATAGGGAAGTTGAAACATCCTGGAGAGGCTACCCAGGTTGTGCTCTTGTCCTCCTGCAGAGTCGTTTTGGTGGGGATCTGTGGCAGGTCTTTCCACAGCTGGGAAAACGGAAATTTATCACGGTTCCTGGACACCATTACTGATAATATGTCTTTTTATCCAGACTCACTTGTTTCTCTAGAGGTCGCTGGTACTATTGCTGATACACAATTGTATATCGCTCTAGGCAGCTAGTCAACTTTACTGAGCGTACCAAATGTGAATGAAGATTTTCACGTGGACAAGAGTCAAAAGGGACTATCACCTGCAATTTTCTGAAAAGGGACGACTATGGACTATAGACAGCCTCACAAGCAAGAGATAATATTTGGTCTCCAAGGGCCCCATCAAAGTTTCCTAAGGCACAAGACTTGGCTGGATCCAAGAGCAGCTGTCTTGCTTCCTCCCATTCAGATTTCCCTGTGGTTCCCACGTGTCCTGCAGCCGGTACAGAGTCACTGCATCGGAGTTAGGCTTCAAGCTACATGTGCGTTTCCAAAAGCGATGCACATACCTATAATCACAAAACACAGATGATTTCCTTAGGGAGATGCACACTGCAATACTTGAGTGTACTCCAAGCAGGCAATACAATCTTACGGTTAGAACAGATCTACGACATCTGTTGGACTATCAGCTTTGACTTGGTAGTTAGTAAAGCCCTGTAAAAACCTGAGATTGATGTGATGCCAGTGTGAACTATGAAAGCGATATTAAGCTAGTTGCCTCACCAGCCGCAGAGCAAATAATCCCAGCAGAGGATTGTTTCTCTGAAGGGGAATAATCAGTATATCTGTGAAAATATGGGGGCCAAATGCACCATTGTGTACAGATGAGCCCCCTCCTCCCCGTTCTTATTCCAAATGAGAACGGTGTATTTTCAGATTTATGCTGTTGCTCCTTTCCTTCTCTTGCTCCATCACTTTACGTTTTCCCTCTCCTTTCCTTTCAGGGTGGCAGGCAATATAACTTCATAAGATATATTGGTGTGGGTATGATGCTGAGATGGGATTTTTGTTTCTTCGTTATTTTGGTAAGGGAAGCTGAACGGACTCATATAGATAAATGGGTGAAGTGAAGTAGAATATTACTGAATAATCTTCAACCTTGAATGAGGAAAATGAGATACAGCATGCCTAATGTTTCGTCGACATCCATGAAAAGACACATGAAAACATCCAAACCTCTCTCTGACAAAGAAAGTTAAGGGGACAACATGCCAAAACATGGCTCCAATGCGAGGGGTGGCCCTGGCAGCCAGCAGGACCACAGGGATCCCACGCACCTCTCCTTGTGTGGCCACAGCGGCTGTGCCTGGTGCACGAAGGAGAAGTAAAGCATGCTTGGTGAGTTCTCAATGCAACGCTTTCCTCTCATTTCTGCGCAGGAGGTAATATTGCATTAAAAGAAAATAAAAGTTTTGTGTAAAATGGGCAAAATATAACTCCATGTTTCTTAATTTCTGTAGTAATTTCATGATTATGTTTCTAAAAGAAAGGACACATCTTTGTTTTCATAATTAACAGGAAATACATGTTATACATTAAATGTGACACAAGAGAGATGAATTATGCAGTAAACTCTGTATGTGCTGTAGAGCACAAAGCCCAAGGCACATTCAGCAGAGTTTCTATGAAGATCTGTAATGAGTTTCAAGTACATCATTTCCTGATGGAGGGTAAGAAAATATCCATCAATGCTAATTCTCCCACAGTTTTCAGCTTTTTATGAATACTTTACAGCTTACAAAAAAGATGAATTCTAAAGTGCAACTTGAGGAAACTCTCCTAGTAATTAGAAATTATTCATAGCCAAAACTAATGAATTCTGAACCTTAAACATAGGGATGGTTCAAAGTTGACAGCCCCAGCCTCTAATTTCTTCCAAAAGGTTAAATCGATTCCCCAAATCTGAACATGGATATTTTGTTTTCTAGTTGAACTCTAAACCAGGGTTGTCATCGTGCCTTCAAACAGGCAGAATTTAGGTGTTTGACTCATTCCTGATTCTGTAGTAATGTTGCACAGGACTAAGGATTAAATAGGCTGAAAACGCAAACTCAAATCAGATTGGGGCATCTCTATACCAAGCTTGAGGGCTCTGTGAAGTAATGCTGACTTTGTAATGGAGCACACAATTGTATGCACTGGTTTATCCTTCTCTTAAGCTTCTGTCAAGCTGTTGCTACAAAGACATTCTGACATTTTAGGATGAGAAAGTGGATTTTAAATACTGGCAAGGAGGTGGTGGCAACTTTTCTAGTTGGGCTGTTGTCCATTTTATACTGAGACCTATTTGCTTGATTCCAGACCTCAAAGAACCCAAACCTAATACCTATGAATATTTTTCCAGGTAGTGTATGTTGCTCATTTAGTGAAGAAACATTGAATACAATCCATGTTTATATAATAATAATATATATGAAATGTGTAGTACCAATATAAACATCAATATATTAAATATAAAAATTGTACCTGCTATAACAAGTTACTGAACCGCTTCTGATTCTAGTGATTTTAGAGAATTTAAAGGTGGTTAGGCCAAGAGTTGTGAAGAGCTTTCAGAGAGAAACGCTAAACCAGTGTGTATGGAGATTAAAAGTGTTTAGCAAAACTCACCCCTACGGGAAGCATCACTGTTATTTGACTGTATCTGTCTCCTGCGTATGTCCCTCAGTTATGTTAAATGAAAGCTCAGAGATCACTACTCTTATTCAGTCATAATTTAAGGTTGTTTTTTTAAGATAGAATTTAAAATTAATGTTCAGATTTCTTAACACAGATTTCTTTCCAGCACCTCTCACTTGAACCAGAAGGCTCTTCTATATCCACGGAGCAGACTTTTTTTGATGAATACTACTGAACACCCTGAAAGCTGTAAACTGAACAGCAACAAACAGAAACTTCAGAAACATATGAATAAATTGAAGATTTGCTCATAAAATTTAGAGCCACTTGAATTCTGCAAGACAATCCTCACTCTTCAATTGTACCTCAGGTCCAGAGCAGAGCTTGTTTCAATCATTTTTGTGTTTTTGTTAGCATTTCACATGGCAACAGGTTTTTGTTCACGAAAACGTTTTAAGGAAAGACTGTGCCTTACATGAGTCCAGGCATAACCAACAATACTGCAGAGACACCACAAAGCTTTCTCTTCGAAACATTTCAGCTATTCAGTCAAGACACAGCAACAATTCCATGGAACGGGATGACCAAGTTATGAAAAGTAAATAATCACTCTGGATTACGTAGGATTTCTACAAAGAAATTATGTCCTGAAATTTATTCAGCCCATCTACCCAGTGATCACTGGATTCTCAAAGACAGCAGGATAGGATTTCTCATGCTTTGGTATTAGGAAGAAAGGCTAATTTATTCTTGATTAAGGAAGCAAAAATAAGTTGTTGAGCTCTGACACTAATACAAATCTATTTTGCGATGCAATAGGGAATAGGAGTATAACACCAAATATTATTCACTTATCTCTGATGGAAACAAAACTTTTGTTGTCTGATACTGCATTCATTTCCCTGTTCAGTAGTTAGTATGTCAAGTGTTCATACTGGATCTTAAATTGTGCTAGAAAGCTCAAGAGTAGGTCAAAATTTGCAGCATAAAACTGTCTTCTCTTTGATCATTCAAGCCTTCCATCACTCTAGGTGGTCCTAACTCATAAAGAACTGTGATCCTCTTCGCTACTTGATTCCAGTAGCCATGTAACAGACCACATGCAATTACTGCTTGTCATTATTGTTTTAGTCAAATACCAACACTTCTTTACAGATTTGTGATCCTGTCAGTGAATCACTTGCTTTTAATTTCATATTTATAAATCATGTCACTATACGTATGGGAAGCAAAATTTCTCTTTTAAGGATTTATACATTCTACCTCTTTTTCTTTGGGTTTTTTTTCCCTCAAGGCAAAGACCTGTGCAAGTGTTTTAATATATGTAGTAAATGTTACTGAGCAGGAGCGCTGCTCTTAAGTTCCACATAAACCTGTACCAAGAAAACCAGAAATCTTTGATCTTCTCTAGATTTCTATGCCAAGTTCTTCATATAAGAACCTGGTTTGACATGCCCATGCAGTGCCCATATGGTCAACATTCAATCCCATATCCCTGCTTCAGCAAGTCTGCCTTGTTACAGATGCTGGGCATTAACAGCCCTACTCACTTTGTTGTACTGAGAACTCTGAAAAACACAAGCGCAGAAAAAGAACTGACATCCTCTGAATTAAATACCTGCTTCTGGCAACATGCTTTTTTCTGTAATGAGTTTAATATGGTCTTTGAATCTTTCAACAAAGATGATTGCGTGCAGGACGCCAGTTAAGGTGTCCTGTCCTAGTAAAGGGGAAATTCTGGCCATAGGATAACAGTCACACTGAGCAGATACCCAGCTGTGGAACAGAGAGGTGTCTATGTTTTGTTTAGATGTTAGGGGTTTATGATAGGTTTATGAAGAAGGGCTGATGATAAAATTCACAAGTTCCTTCTGAAAGGACTTTCAAGCCATTTCAACCAGGCAGTCCTCCACAAATTTCTTTCCTGTATTTTAAAAAAATCTGCTGAATTTGAGATCATTGAGAATGAAGAAGTTGCCTAGGGAAAGTGAGGAATGATCTACAGGCACATACCTGATCTCTATAGAAACCTCAGGTCCCCTCTTGCTTTGATTATAGGTTGATTTGATTTGCTGACCTCATAATCTTGGAAAATGTATGTTTGTGATGGGATCATGGTGAGATATGCAAGTTCAAGAAAGCCCTTTTGATGTATAAATAATTCCTATCATAAAGGTTTGTGATAGTAACCCCCTCTCCTCAAATCTTGTGTAGACGGCAATTTGCATCATGATCTCCCCAGTACATACTATGTAACGATTTGTGACTTAGAGGCGCCAGAAGGTCATTGGATTCTGCTGTAGTGTCTACAGCACATAAGGTTGATCTTCACCTTACTCCCGGCCCAGTTATTTGATTGGGATACTTTCCGAGGCTGGATTAGCTGCCAGTAGGTCCTTCTGGTGCTCTCAATGTCTCAGGAAGAGTGCCAGCAAGCTGAAGCACTAAGCACTAATTTTCAGCACTAGTCAAATGGAAAAAAAAAACCCCAAACGATTCCAGTTTCATTGCCATACAGTCCCTTAATTCCACGTGCTTCATAGAGTTGGGGTTAAAACCCCTTGGCAGTTACATGTTAGTCGAACATACAGATTTGAGACCCTTGATTTCCTTCCATTTTAAGTATATGTGTAGATTTTAAATAATTGTAGAATAAATAAAATTAAAAGAGGGGAAATATCTGCCCTAACAGAGGGATGATACAACAGATTTGCTCTGAACTGGCTGGGATCATTTAAAACCAATGAATTAAAAATCAGATAGTCAGTGAGGGCTATAATTTACACTACAGAGGTGATAAAGCCTTTTGTGTTCGTATTTACAAAGAAAGCATTAAACTACAGTGATTTTTGATTTTTTTCTTCCCACCAGGGAGAAATGTGAAACTCAATTTTACCCCCGATTGGTAAGGTGCTAATTTGTCTGACAAGTTGTTGGAATCTCAGCATGTTTGAGGTATCCTTGATGTATCAACACCTTCATGCTGAATGAAGGATGCCTTTAATGTGTAAATGTTTAGTACATATCCTATATCTCATTAGCCAAGAACAATACAAACCACACACAGGCAAGAAGGGTCAGAAGCAAGGTCCAGTGAAAAAGAAAAATCTTTTATGTTCTAATTAAATGAGCAAACATTTGGAATACCTCTCAGTTGAAATAGTTTATCAAAAAATACACTTGAGTTTCACAGGCTAACTTGTGTCCTAAAGCCCTGATGAGTCTCGTATCAAATGGTTGCATCCTGAATCCGAGTGCCATGTTCCTCTTACTGCATGTAATATCATAAAATATTAAGAACCGTAGGAGAAAAGCAGTGGTTAATAAAACCACAAAGGTGTACTTTTCCAAATTATTTCTGTTGTCATTCTAAACCTTGGTAAGTTATACGTAACTTTAGAAATTTAGCTTCATTGGCTCTTTTGTGAAACGAGAACATTTCTAGGGAAAATGCAACGATTTTCTAGGGAAACACCAGCTCCTTTTGAATGAAAAGTATAATCTCCAGTTTCATTTCATTCTGTTAAGCACAGCAACATCAAAACAAAGACAAGCCAGAGAAAATCAGATACTTTAAAGAAAAGCCAGTAGAACTGCATGCAACTGCATTGAGCTGTGGCTCGGGTGGAGAGCAGAGGGCTGCTGGTGAGGTGGAGCTTGCTCTTTGCTAGTTATCTTCTGACAGGGATCTTCTGTTTGTGAGACGATAAGAGTAACAGTGCTGAATGAGGAACTGGAGGATGTAGACGCACCCTCTGAACTGGTTGCCAGTGCCATTTTCCTAGTTTTGTCTGGGATTATGCTGCTTCCCTTTGAGAAAGTTTTCCAGGCTGAGACGAGTGTCAGGTTCAAGTACAACAGGACTCAAAACTAGAATTTTTGCTCATTTGCTTTTCTGGTTGTTACCCTTAAACTCCTCCAGGCTGTAGTACCTCAGACATTTGATGCCATGGTTTTGATAAACGCGATAACTAATCATACAATAGGAAGAGGTACCAAGGGCAAACAAAACCTGCAATTCAAACATAAAAAAAAAAAAAGGCTAGATTTTGCTACGATACTTTATTAAAAAGAACAGGAGGCACAGCACAGCCTGCTGAGCAAGGCCAGAGCCTCAGTGGACCCCAAGCCCATGCTGTAGAGAGGAACAGGGAGATACTCGTCTCCTGTGATTCATGGTCTCAAGAGGGTGGAAAGTTTGCCATATTTCTGAGTTACTGCACAAGACTATTAATAACATGGCTGTGTTTATACAGCAATGACTTCTTACCACAAAGCTATAGCTCAGCTGACCATCTGACTAACATATTCTGCTTCTCAGCACACCTAAAGAGTCTATATAGATGCATTTGCTAATATAATTATACTGACTATTATACTGAGCAGTACATAGTGTGAATTCATTGCAGCAGGTGAGTGTGGCTGGGAAACAAGTGGTCTTACTTGTCTTACATGGATTGCATTAAATATATTTATGAAAGGAGAGTTTGAAAACCAAAATGTAGACAAAGATGTTCTCAAAGTTGTCTTCAATATTTCCAGCTTGAAGAATTTAAAAAAAGAATTCCCCTTTTGACAGTCTTGATTACCAGAATCTCAAAGAAGGAAACATATTTTCAATATTGTGATTGAGTTTCGGAAAAATGGGTCGTTTGTAGTGCTGGTGAGATGCATAAAAGTTATCTGCATCTATTTCCTTGTTATGTGACTTTTGAAACTTAGTATTTAGATAAATTCCCATGATGAATTAATGAAATTTTGCAAAATCCTCCTTCCAGGCAAAGTTGTTATTTTTCTGTCTTTGTTTTAAATGTTCAGAACAGCTCCCTCTGTCCCGCCCCAGAGCTGGGAGTGGAGTGATGGGCACTTGGGGCATTTCGGTCTGGGAGATTCACGCAGGGTCTGTCCGGCTGCCTCACCCTGCCTCCAGGGCACCCAGGATCTCTGCTCCGGCTGTTCCCACCACCCTTCCCATCCCCACCACCCTTCAGCAGCCAAACAGCGCTGGGATGCTGCTCGGCAGCCCCCAGCCCTCACCTGGGCACTGCCGTCTGCTGTCACCTGTTTCCCTTCCTGCAGCACCCTGAACAGGGCTGCTGGGTTCGTTACCAACCCCCTTTCCCATCCCACCCTGGCTCTGGTTTAGGAGGTGCCTCTTCCTCTATCTAGACCAAAGCATTAGCTGGGCATGGACACATGGGGGGCAACCTGGAGCTTCTGCTCCATTTGGAGGCCCTAGAGGGGTACACCTCTCTCCCCCAGCCCCTGCTGCAGACCTTGCCAGCACCCGCTTCTCTGCAGGCCACCTGGGCACACTGGTGTGCTGTGAACCTCTGGCTGGCTGCGTTCTGGTGCCATATAGAAGAGATTAGAGAACCACTTTTCATTACTATTTATCCACGTCACAGGAAATCAGCCTAACGCTGTTTGTCAGTTCAGCTGCAACAGTGCCCTCACCCTGTGTGGGAGTTCATTCCTTCTCTCTGCTTTTCTTTTCCAGAGGTTGATCCTTTTGAACTGCTGAAACCCAATGACTTGCAATTAATAGTCTGTAAAACAATAAGGTCAACAGTGTGAAGATTCAGATTTTCTGCCTCTAAATGCAGACTGCTGTGCTGGCCCGCTGAGGTGAGTCTGACCTAAGCTGATTTCCTGATAGAAGAACAGAGTGGGAGGAAAGGGATTAAAAATACCTGGAGACATGTTGAGCTGTTAGTACAGTATCTGTCCACTTCACTTAGCTGGGGGGAAATACAGCTGTGTAAACTTACAGTAGATGTGACTGACAAATGCCAATTTCTTATTAAATCACTGATGGACCCTGTGACTGGGATTTTAAGCCCCATATGCTACACTGCAACCTGGCAAAACAATGAAGAACATTTACAAGCCCAGCCGTAAGATCAGCTTTTCTGATGAAGGGGTTGTTTTTTTTTTTTTTAGGGGTTGTGTGTTTTTTTAATACCAATAAGATTACCATTATTTGTTCTGGGCAGATTGAAATTTGCAAGACTTGCATGAATCCCAAATTCAAGCTGGCACCAGCAGCTCTGAACAATTTGAGTGACTTCTGTGCAGATGGACACATCATGTGGGGTGTACAGAAGCTGGCGTCACGCTTACCCTACAGTCTAACCGGCCCACCTCCGTATGGATCGGTGCTGGATTACACCCATTCCAGTTTGGCTCCCCTGAATGCAACAGGACCTCCCAGTGGCTCGATTTCACCCAAGTTTATGTTGCACTCACAAAAGAAAACAAACATGAGGATCAGACAGTCAATCAGTGAAATGACTCAAAGGGAGAGATTTTCCTCAAATTTTGGCAAACTGTCAAAAGTATGACCCCGAGGGCTGCTGAGGTATTCAGAAATGATGCAGGCAGCTACATCCACATGAACATGTGTCTGCCATTCTCCACTTTTATATAAGAGAGAATGTACCTGCGACAGGAAAGCAAAAAAGACTGATTTGCCTAATAAGTGAGTAGGGCTGGATTGAAGGGGCAGCAGGGAATGCCTGGGGCCAGCGGGTGAGAGGCAGAGCTGTGTCGGGGTGCTTACATGGGGCTGGCTCACGGCACCGCCCCAGCCCGTGAGTTAGAAGGAAGGGTGAGCTATTCGTAGTCAAGAACTTGCACAGAGCCTTTAGCCCTTAGAAAAAATAAGAGAAAGAAAGTGCTTTTTGACTGAAAGATTGAAGCTGCTTTTGTTGTTAGAGGCTATCATCCCATGAACAGTTTGTCCAAGAAGTTATTATTACAGCGATTACAGGAGTGCTGTGGCAAGTATTCCAAGTTCACAAGATGAACCCTGAGCAAACCAGCCACGGCAGCTGGGTGACCTGTTCCTGTGCCTGGCTGGCTGACGAAAACTCTACGGATTAGTTAGCTGTTTAAATACTGATGGTCATGAAGTTCATGTAAGCTTTACAGAAATTCACTGTGTTGGTCTCAAACTCATGTTTTCACCACTAAGTCAACTTACTAAGCACTGTTAAATATTTCCCTTATGTTAGTGTTTGGAGCTCAAATCAGAAAAGCTGCAAGAATTAGCCAGTCCTAACAAGGTTCAATTTTTCTCTGAAATTCAATGAGCTGGCATCAATTCAAAGAAAACCTACTGTAATGAGGTCTCCCTGTTGAGAGTGACCAAAACAGATCCTAGGAAGAAGCACAACAAATAAGCAAAGAAAGAAAGAAAAGGCTGGAAAGATAGAGCAGGTATGTGAACTTCTTTTTCATGGACATTTTGACTTTCTTGCTATATTTGTTTATGTCACACTGTTTCATGTCATACAGTTTCTTGTCACTGTAGAAATAATCTTAAGAGGAACAAAATTCTGTCTCTGACCTAACAGAATAGGGACAAGTATTTACATACTTAACTTCAATTTAGGTGCTTGTGCTGACATCAGTGGGAGTTAGAGGAACTTAAATGTACTTCCAGACCTTGTGATTGTTCTCTTCAAAGGCAGTTTTTCAAATCCACAGATAAAGTTCTGGTTTTGTTAGGGTAGTGATCATAGGGCATTTGTCTAGTCCTAATTGGTAGAAGTAAATATTCATTTCAGATCTGAATTCAACCCTCAGATACCTACACATTGATTGCTGCAAATTTTGAAAAGATTTGAAGAGGTACATGTGCAGAATTGTGAAATCAGACCTGGACCCTTGGAATTGCTCGTTAGCCACGAATGTATGCAAAGCAGAGCACTGCTGTTTCCCCCGGCTCATTTTCAGTTTTGGGATGCCAGCAGGTGACGCTAAATGCAAACCCCTCAATGCTGACCCCTCCTACATTCCCATTTGCAGCTGCAGATTCTAAACACTGTGAAAGCAGATCACACAACACACTGTGACCTGCAAACATTTATACAACAGATGAGCCACAGTAATTGTTCAGGGTTGTAATGAATATCACAGGTAGTTCATGAAAAAGCCATGTTCTGAAATGAAAACGTAAAGATGTAGGAACAGATAAATTAGCTCCTCTGCTTCTGTGAAGCATTTTGCTCCAAATACCCAAATGTCAATGCCTAAACAAAGCCACAAAATTCATTGTCCCTATCTCTCGTTAAGGGTGTTTTCCCACATAGTGCTGGGGATCAGCTGTAATTAAGACAAAAATCACCCTTGTCCGAGATCCATGTTCCACTCCTGTGCTGCTGGGAAGGTCTGGCAAAATCTCTCCTTGTTTCTGGGAATGTGATACTGAAACATCGATGGTGCAGGTTCAGGCAGGCAAGCATTCGCAGTGCTGGAAATGCTGCTGCTGAGAGTTGGATGGCCTTTCCAGCTGCTCCAGCTGTTTCCCCTGCCAGGTTCCTGGCAGCCTCTCGGGGTCCTTGGGATGTCCGTGTGGCACCAGGCCCATCCTACTCCCAGGACTCTGAGCAACGCTGCAGAAGCCATGGGGCTGCTCCTGCAGTGCTTTTTTTCCCACAAAAGCTCCCAGGGCGCAGAGGGTCATTTTCAAGGCTTGTGTCTATCTAAGGCATTCGAAGGTCAAGCCCAAGTTGTCTGTAGAACTGCTTCATACCCTGAAATCAAGTCCTTCCAAAACTGGTGTCTCCTGATAAGAAAACAATATGCTGGATATAGAGATAACAGATTTCTGAGTGTCCTGTTTCTCTAGGGTTTGCCCTTGGGAGCAAGCAGGGTGGCCTTTGCACTCCTGGATAGTGGGTCTTGGACACAACCTTTTTACCAAAGAAATCACGATATACCAAAAAAAGCCCTCCAAACTTCTTCTTGACATAAAATAAGGCATCCTGGCTACTCAAGCAGAGTCAAACTAATGTTGAATAGATCTGAATGATTTTCATTCAGTTCAAACTGAAACCTCACATGTGTTGACAGTACTTAAAGTACAGGAATTTGTGGGACTTTTTCTAAGAGAAAACCTGAACAGATCTTATGAGGTAAACTAGAACTTGACAGCTGGGAACTGATGCAAGATTTACACTATGTGTAAGCTTTTTCTTAGGAACCTAAATGAAATAAGGGAACAGTTAAAAGGTTCCACCACCTAGAGCTCCTCATGATGCTTGTGGACTGACTTTCAAATCTCAGAATTTCAGAACATCTTAAAAAATGTTGCCAATGGCCTTTGAAGCCCAAACGGGACCTGGGCAACACGGAGCCTGTGAGTAGAGCACAGCCCCCCTGCTCTGTGCTGGTGCCCCCGGCATGGAGGAACCGCTCTGGTTTCTCAGGGACAGCATTTGGTTGTTAAATTCATTTCTCACAGGGGCCTTTCCCTCTTCTCCAGTCTCTGTCAAAAGGACAGGCAGAACCAAAATCCCATTCAATTAAAAGAAAGTAAAAAAGGGAGATGAACTCATAACAAATAAACAAAAACAGTTTGAAATTTTTACTTCAGAAGCACGGCAGTATTTTACCAGCAAGGGCTGAATTCATTAACGCTGCCTTTTTTGTACTGCTACCATTAGGTGTTACTGTTCAAAAATGTTTTAAAGAGCCAACTGCTCTACTGCTTTGAAATAGCTCTACCCAGGAGTGAATCTTTGCATTCATTTTCAAAACAATCAGTTCTTCCATGTGGAAACCATATGAGTTTATGCAAGTCCATCAGTCTTCAAAGACAAATAAAAAGTAACAGGCTTCCTTATTCTAGACCACTTTCCTTTTCTATTCACCATGTCCTTCCACCTTTCCATTTCTTACGTGTTCTTCAGCAGCAGCTACTACGGTGATGTGCTGGGGTAACACGCACATGCAGGCACTTCTGCCCGTGCCTGAGTAGGCTCAAAAAATGAAGACCAGTACCTTATAAATCCCCTATATATTCCTCTCAAATAAGGTTTTGTTTCACCTTATCTTCCTCTCTTCCTTTTCCTTTTCTGTTTCCTCTGTATCTGTCCGCCTTCTCTGGTAGCATTTTATAACGCTGTTAATTGCCCTGATATGGCGAATCCAGGGTTAAGTGCAATCCCGATCTGCTTTTGTTTCCAGTGCCTCTTGACACTGGCATTGAGTTTTGTGGTGCTGGAGCCAAAGGCAGAAGCCTGTGGTCTCCGTGAAGGTACCCTTTCTGGCCCAATTAGATTGAAATTAGGCTGTTATTGTAGTTTATTCTGTGTATGGCAACTGAGACCTAACCTAGCAGAACATTAGGAACGTGTTGGATGTGGGAGATCGAGTACAAAGCAGGCTTTTTTTTGGAAATGTGAGAGTCCCACCGGAGCGGAGTGCGGCAGAAACACCACTTCAGACGAGCTCGCCGACCGCGGCACCTCGGACAGGCACCCAGGCCAGTGTCTGTGGCTGTGGCACCCAGGTGTCGCACAGCTACTCCGGTTAGTAACGTGAACAGACGGGAAGCCAGAAACATTCACGCAGTGCTGTCGTCAGCGACGTCGCTTCCTCGACAAAACATCGTGTACGCTAACGAACTGACAAACGCACTGATCTCCTCAGCGGACTCCTGCCCTAAACATTTCTGCAGCTTTCAAACATGCTGGTTTGCAGTCATGGCCTTTAGGCTGAAGCAAGCTGCAAAAACATCGAAGAGAGAGTTTTTCGCGATTAAAATAGGGAATAGAGGTAAAGCAGATGTGGAAAACCCGAACGTGGCTGGAGATGTCTCCACGGCCCTGACGCGGCGTGTTTCACGGGCGCCCGCTCCGGAGTAGGGAGGTAGGACAGGTTTCCCGGTAAGCAGCCCCACGCACGGGCGGCACGGGCTCGGGCCGAAGGATTCGAGGACTTTTCGGGATGATCGTGTGACGGCAGGTAATATTTTCAAGCGAAGGTAACAAGTAGTGAATTCTGAGGGAACGCTTTTCTCCCTCTAGCGAAGCAGAAGGACCCAAGGAACAGTCGATCGCTGCTTGCAGCCTCTGAACTCCGAGCCGCAGCACCTTCACCGCGCAGGGGAAAGCGGGCAGTTGATTCTTTTTTCAGCAAACCCCGGTTTGCTACGGACGAACTACAGCCTGCCCCGGCTCCGGCCAGGCGGCAGCGGCACGGCGGGCCCGGCGCGTCCCCGTGCCCGGCGCGTCCCCGGCCGCCATGCCAG